>ENA-OSJC01003556-OSJC01003556.1-marine-metagenome-genome-assembly--contig:-NODE-3556-length-11075-cov-9.019367_pt1 | contig 11075 bp, 17 predicted proteins | sample MGYA00237885_ERZ534234 | MGnify/ENA primary metagenome ERZ534234 (study PRJEB26413, sample SAMN06343907) | marine metagenome | isolation source: coastal waters | place: Atlantic Ocean: West Antarctic... | reverse complement strand
CAGTGCATTTGATTTTGTAGTTTATAGTACTCGTACATCCACGGGTACTCAAACGGTTTATAGTAATCTCTAGTTTTTAATAGACTCATAATTTTTCCTTACCCTTCACAGGCTATACATTCCACATCGTCTAATCTAATACGTGGAACTTTAGTGTTTACATTCTCTACATTTCTTGCTGCATTAGTTCTAAAGTAATACAACGATTTTAATTTATTCATACCATACCAATGAACATCGCTAACATACTGCATGTATTCGTTATGCACTTCTTGTGGCTCTGTTGATTTAGGTAAGGTAAAGAATAAGTTTACTGACTGTGCTTGACAAATAAACTGCTGTCTTTTGTAAGCGTGTTCTACAATCCATATCTGATTAAGCTCATTAGCTGTCTTAAATATTTCTTTCTCATTATCATCTAACACTTCGAGGTGCTGTACTGAACCTTCGTTAGCTGATATATCTTTCCATATGTTTTCTAACTGCTTACCTTTAAGACCTTTTGTTTTAAAAAGTTTTTCAAGGTACTTATTCTTGACTTGATAAGAGCCGGAGAGAGTTTTGTGAGTATAGCAATTAGCCCTATAAGGCTCAATACTAGGGGAAGTACCACTACATATAATACCACTACTAGCATTAGGAGCAATAGCCATGAGATTAGCATTTCGCTTCCCTGTACCATGGATGTCAGGAGCTTCGCCCCTTTGTGAGGCAAGTTCTTTAGTCGCTGCTTTAGCTTTAGTCTTGATATAGGTGAAAGCTCTATGGTTAAAACCAGTTGCGTATATACCTTCGAAAGGAATATTTTGAGATTGTAGATATGCGTGAAAGCCCATCGCACCAAGCCCGAGGCTTCTCTCTCTATATGCCGAATAGGCAGATTTAGTATATCCTTCTTGACCCTCTCTAACATATTTCTGAAATCTTTTAAAGTTTGCACTGTATTCTCCTAGCTGTGTAGTATCTATGGCGTTGTCTATGTAGTGCTGTAAAACATTATCAAGCATGGTTATTAAATCTTCTATGAAGTTATCATCCTTAGACCATGTATCAAAGTGTTCTAAGTTGACTGAAGATAAACAACAGACTGCTGTTCTTTCTTCGTTAGTAGGTAAAGTAATCTCTGAACATAGGTTGCTCTGTCTTATCTTTAGTCCTAAATCTTTTTGTTCTTTAGGTAATGCCTCGTTACATGTATCTATATTAATCATGTATGGTTCACCTGTCTCTGCTCTAGCATGAATGATTTGCCACCATATATCTCTAGCGTTTACTGTCTTAACAGCTTCGTTAGATTTAGGGTCAATCAATCTCCAGTCATCATCTTTTTCTACAGCTTGTAAGAAAGCATTAGTGATGTTGATTCCATTATGTAGATTAAGATTCTTTCTATTGATGTCACCACCAGATTCTTTTCTCATGTTAATGAACTCTTCAATCTCTGGATGGCTTATGTCCATGTAAGCCGCGTAAGAACCTCGTCTTGTTGTACCTTGGTTGAAGGCTAACATCTGAGAATCAACTACATGCATGAATGGAATTGAGCCAGTTGAACGAGAGCCATGAGCAGTAGATACACCGTTACTTCTAATGTCTCCCCAATATCCACCGATGCCACCACCCGAACTTGCCAACCAAATATTCTCATCATAATGAGCTGATAAACCACCCCTACTATCAGGAACATAATTAAGAAAACAACTGATAGGAAGCCCACGAGTGGTTCCCCCGTTACTAAGAATAGGAGTGCTAAACATGAACCAACGATTGGAACTGTAGTTATAAAGTCTCTGAGCCAACTCAAAATCTGTGTTACCTTTGAAGGTTGCTCCATAGACGGAGGCTCTTGCGAACGCTTCTTGTGCATGTGTTTCTTTCTCCCAAAAATATCTGTCTTTTAATGTATCTATACTAAACTTATCAAAGGTTTTCTCTCTGTCATAGTCTATCTCTATTCCTAAATATTGTTTAGTTCCTACCTTGTCTTCAATCATCTTTCTTTTCCTGTAAGTGTAAAGCTATTATAGCATAATGTATTATCTTATGAAGCTCTGCTTTTTTATTATCTTTCTTTCCAAATCTCATAGAGTATTTCATTATGTTACCAATACAAAAACTTTCTCCGTGTCCGGCATCTATAATCATATCAGTGGCTTGGTACTTTTCACCTGCGTAATGTTGTTCATAAGTTCTATCTATATTTCTTCTTATCTGTATCAGTGTATTTTCTTCGTTAAACTTATATGTCATTTTTCCATTCCTCTGGTAGCGTTTCTTCGCTGTACCATCTAAAGTTATTTGCCTCTGCCCACTCGGCATGAGTTCTTTTTGTTCCGTCTTTTCTTTTCTTAGCCTGTGGCATTGGAGCATAAGGTTTTTGAAATAAGAATACTAGCTCTCTGTGTTCAGGGTCTAGGGCTTCTCTAACATGTATGTACTTACTGTACTCAGCGTAGTCCCAGAACCTACCCTTAGCTTCTAACAAGATAATCTTATCGTCAGTTATCTTTACAAAGTCTGGCTCATATCTATGATTAATAGTGTAGTCTATCTTTTCCCAATGGTGTTTCCAATCTTTAAGAATAGTTTGGTGTATCTCGTATTCCCACCTGCTATCATATCCTTTAGGTACATCAACCTTCTTAGGTCTAGGTTTTCTTGGTACTCTTCTAGGCATTTAAATCTTCTAGTGTAAGGTTAGGATTTTTCTTTACCTTTTTATTAAACCATCTTAAGCTGTAAGCACTTAACATAAATCTATTATTAGCAAAGAGGTGTGTTTGCTCCGGTATAAATTCGTGTAAGTTTTTCTTAGTTATCTTAGTAGCGTCTTCTCCTTCAGGTGTCATTGTTCTTATCCAATCAATGAGAAGGTCTATACTTTTATTTCTTAACGCTTTTGCTTTTCTACCGTTCATAACTGTGTTACCTCTATAACATTGGGTGGCTTAGGTACTTGTGTTAAGTATCTATAACCTGTTGAGTATTTAAAAACTCTTAAACCTGCACCTTCGTTGGCATCCTTATGGCATTCAAACTTAAACCTACACCAGTTACAACCTCTTGCAAGTTTCATGTTACCTGACTTACCATCTGGTTCATCATTGTAACATTTGCTAGGAGGCGTTGTAAGTTTAACAGCCTTTTTGATATCTCTTATTTTAGATTTGATGTTAGGCTTGTCAAAGTTATTAGGTTTAAACATAGCTAACTCACCCGACTCTTTATTAAGAGCAAGGAATCCACCATCACTAGTACCCTCTGCTGATTCGTATCCTGACAGTTGAGCCATGTAACCGAAGGGGTCATCCTCTGCTAGTGTTCCATCTTTAAATTTCTTAAAGGCAAAACTAGAAGCAGTCTTAACATCAACAACCTCTCCATCAATAACACAATCCATGTGTCCCTTGATTCCGGATACAGTTATTTGTTTCTGTTCATTAGTAACTTCATGTCCAGATAACTTAACAAGAAATAAAACTATCTCTTCAAGTAGGTGTCCATATAAAAACTTAATGAAAGTAGGTGGAGATATTACTTCTGTAGTATCAGACTCAGAGTTTAACTCATACCATAATTGTCTTGGTTGCTTACCTATGTTAGACATTCTAAGAGAAGGTTTGCCACGAGGACTAGGGTGAGACCAGTCGTATAGAATCTGTTTCATAGACTCTCCGAAATGCTCTATTGTATCCTCATCTAGGTCAAGGTGTTCTCCTTTTCCTAAAGCCGATAGTTTATTATATATGTCTGGTACTAATGTGTCAAGTGTTTTCTTACTTTTTTTCATCTTCAGACTCCTTAAAGGCTTTTATAACATCTGAAGAGAATAGTTTTTGTAGGTTTACCAAGAACATTTTACTAGCGTTATGGTCTCCACCTGCTACAGTTTTAAAAGTATCAAGCTTATCAACGATAGTTCTTAGTACATCTGTTTTAAATACAAGGGTACAAAACTCGTTGTCTCCTACACATAAGTTATGAAACCAGTAGTCTGATTCAGTTGCTCTAATACCAGAAGGTTTGTTCCATGACTCATACTCTATACATATGTTTCCTGTCTTCATCCACATACCTTTCTCTGATTTAACTTCTATCTTCTTACCAGTAAGCATGTCTTTTATTTTATCTTCTCTTATCTCTCCGTACTCTAAGTCAATGTCAAACTTCTTTCTATCTTCTTTATTTGGTTTCATCTTTTATTCCTTTTTCTTTATATAGTTTTTTATAAAAATTACCAACCTTTAATATCTGTCTAGGAGTTGCTGAATTTTTTATAGTGTTTGCAAGACATGAAACAACTATACAATTATCTATTAAGTATCCTTTAGTATTATCTATTCTATCTATTGCAGGAGAGTTATACCAAACCTCAGTACCGTGTTCTAATTTAATATCTAATACTGGGCATCTTTCTGGAAAATGTATTTCTTTTCTTGTTAAATTAAAATCACTTCCTTTTTCTTTTGCTCTTATTTTTGCACCGTAAACCATGTGTGTTTTAGCATATTTATAATTATTATCTTTTATATATTTATTATAACATGTTCTACAATCAGCTCTAAGTTTTCCATGTTCTCTTGTAGGAAAAAATTCTTCAGTGTATTCTTTTTCTATACCACATTTAGTACAGGCTTTAATGGGTTTCACTCCAGTTAGCTCCTATCTTGTATTCACCATCCAACGGACAGCGAAGGTTAAAAAATGTACCTGCTTTTATTATACTATCTACTGCTAATCTACCTACAAAATCTGATTGGTTTACAGGTACTTCTATCTGCCATTCATCGTGTATGTTAGCTACGAATTTGTAATCTACGTTGTTTAATTTTAACACATCATCTAGGATAACTAAAGCTTGTTTCATAACAATAGCTCCTGCTCCCTGTAGTAAAGTGTTCAGTGCTGAATGTTGATTACGAACATAAAGCTTTCTACCATCTAATCCCTTGAGATATTTTTTTGCTGATGCTCTTTGTACTCTATCCCTAAGAGATTTAAATGTAGGTTTATTATCAAAGAAATATTGTCTAGCTCTTTTACCGTCTGCTGTATTTCCTCCAACCACAGACCCAAGCTTTTCATCTCCTGCTCCGTACATAAGGGCATAGATGAATGTCTTTGCCTTATCTCTTGATTCAAGTTTTGCAAGTTTTTGATTTGCTGTGTGGATATCTCCGTTAAGTATTTCATTTGTGTATTCCTCGTCATCCATATAATGTGCCAACATCCTAATCTCTAGACCAGAAGCATCAACACCGATTAAAACATTACCTTCTTCTACAGTCCAACATGCTCTGCACTCATTACCATAAGGGCTATAGACTGCTGGTACTTGTGCCATGTTAGGGCTTCTGTGTGTCATCCTGCCAGTGATAGCACCGTTAGGTATAACAAAACCATGTACCCTTCCGTCTTCTTCAGTAGCTTCTATCCAAGAATCTATCTGAGCTATACGCTTCTGAAGTAAAAGGTACTGAGCTATGAGGTTAGCTTCGTGTATATGAGTAATAGCCGATAAGGTTTTCTCATCTACTATAGGCTGACCTGTAGGTGTAAACCTATTAGGCTTCCAACCGAAGTCAATAAGATATTCTCCTATCTGCTTACGGCTACCTAAATTAAAATCAACTAACTTCTGTCTCATAAATGTCTCAAGGTTTTGAGTCTTGATACAGTTATCGTATTCATCATCTGTTAAGCCACGCTTAGATAACTCTCCATCTTTTTTAATGTAAGGGGTAACTGACTTATCATCTACCCACTTAGGTTTAAAGGTACTGTGTACCTCTTCCTCTATTGCTTGTTTCTTTTCTCTGAGTTCTGCTAGTAAAAGTAATCCATTCTTAGTATCAAACTTAAAGCCGTTGACTTCTTGTTGTTTAATAATACCAGCTATGCTTTGCTCAATAGCTATGCAGTCCTTACTGAATCCTTTACTCTCTCTTCTTAATTCTTTAAGAACAACTGCGTTAAGTTGTACATCTCTTACACAATAATCTAACATCTCTTTAGAATAGTTAAGGTAGTCTGTAAAGTTTATCTTATGATAACCTAACTTATATCCCCACTTCTCTAAGCTGTGTCCACCTTCCCTTGAAGGATTGAATAGCCTAGATAAAACAAGAGTATCTATTACAGGTTTCTTAGACAAGTCCATACCACTAAACTTTTCTACCACCGGTATGTCAAAACCTATAATGTTATGACCTATTAAAGTTTCTGCCGAAGCTAACATATCGTACCCTTCTTGTAGTTTATCAGGAGGGAATTTAAATATCTCTCCTGACTCTACATCTTGAGCAACGATACAATGTACCTTGGTAGCCTTAAGGTCATCCGTCTCTATGTCAAATACTAACTGCATTAAAAAGCCTCGTCTGCACTGTCATCAAATTCTATATCTTCATCAGTTAACTCAGCTAGTCTGCCGGTATCTCCATCATAGATTACTCTACATGCTAGACCTACATCACCAGTGTACCTAGACTTAAGCACACGAAGTCTTGTAGTCCTTGCTTCTTCTGGGTCATCTGATTGCTGGTTTCTTTCTAAGGCTATGACACAATCACTAAGCTGTCCAATACTATTTGAACCTCTTAGATGTGATAGAGATACTTCAACACCGTTCTCATGTCCTTTGTTACCATCAACTCTACGCAAGTGTGAAACTAAAATGATTCCTGCACCTGTCTCTTCTACTAAACTTCTTAGTCTAGTCATGATAGTATCAATGGCTCGTCTCTCATCTCCATCATGAACTGCACTGACTAGCATATGTAAATGGTCAACGACCACCCATCTGCAATCACATCCAATAATCATGAAGCGAAGCTTGGTAAAGATATCATCAATATCATTCGTGCCAAAGTGGGAATGCACCCAGACTCTATTACGATTCTCTCCGTCATAAAGAATATCAAACATCTTATCTAATTCTTCTTTAGAAAACTTATCTCTTTCTTCATCCACATATAGTCTAGCATTAGCTTCGATGGATAAGATACCATCAATGGTTCTTCTCCAGTCTTCTTCTAAAGCAATGATACCTACATTGTCTGTAGTGTTCTTTATAAGATGATGCTCTAGTTCTCTAGTCACACTAGACTTACCAAGACCTGTGCCACCTGTAAGAGTAATCAACTCACCCTGTCTCATACCATATAACTTCTTGTTAAGTCCTTCGTATGGATAAGGGACGCAAGGTTTTCTCTCACGGTTATTAAACTTATCACGTTGTTCAGATACATTTATAACACCGGATGGTGTATAAACTTTAGCTGACCACCAACATTCAACAAACTCTTTGTGTCTGTTAGAACGTAGCATATCGTTAGGGTCTTTAAACCCATTAGGTAGTGTAAGTATCTTAGCCTTTCCGGGTTTGAAAAGTCTAGCAACTTTAATAGATGCTTCCTTCCCTGCCTTGTCGCTATCAAATGCAATGATTACATTCTCAAACTCATCAAAGAACTCAAGGCTTTCCTTGATATCTTTAACTGCACCCTGTGCTCCACGCTTGATAGAAACTACTGCCCACTTAGAGCCTAGTAGTTCATACCCTGCCATAGCATCACACTCGCCTTCGGTTATAGTGACATACTTGCCACCCTTAAATAACTGTTGACCAAATAAACCTGTCTCGTTATAAGTTCCAGAGACAAAGAAGTCTTTGTTAACTACATTACGAACCTTGGTAGCCGATAGCTCATGCCCATTATAGTAAGGGTAGAAATGCTTAACGATGTTACCTTGTAAATCGTGCATACTTTTAACCCCATACTTAGTAGCTGTCGCTTGGGATATCTGTCTATCCTTTAGGGCATTGAACTGCCCACCTTCTACCATGTCCGGTTGTTTAAATGTTGTTGTTGTTGTCGTTGCTGTTTGCATATCCTTTCCTCCACATGCGTTAGTATAGTTAGGCATGAACTCACCACAACTGAAACACTTTGCTGAATCGTCTTCATTGATTCCAACAGCATCACTGCTATTACAAAGTGGACAGGGTTGGTGTAGTTTGTCCCAAGTTTTATCCATGTTAGCCCTCATTGTAAACTAAGACTCTTCTGAGTCTGTGTCTACTGCTACTTCTTCTTCTTCTTGTTCTACAACTGCTTCTGGACTTTCCTTCAGCACTGCTTCAAGATTGTTTTGATGTCCTTGTGAAGCATAGTTCAAAGCTTCAGTCAATACATTTAATGTTCCTATCTTACTGATAGATACACTAGCACCTGCTCTCCTCTGTTCATCTTCAATCTTAGTGACATCATAGACTGCTTCACCGTCATCATTCTTTATAGTAATAATCATATTAAAATTCCTCGTTGTCTGAACTTGCTTCAGTGTATTCAATTAAATTAGAAACCTTTACAGCTACTAGCTCTGCAAATGTTCCATACTTTCCTGTATAGGGTTTAATCTTTACAGTTACATCCGACCCATTACCAACACTAACATCCAATGCGTTGCCGTCTCCGTCAACTAACTTAGGTGCTGGGTTAGTAGTCCCGTCATGCTTCTCTACCTTTCTACTAAATGAGAATGCCGGTTCATCATACTTAGGCTGACCATCTCTAGTCCTGACCTGTGACAAGCCGATACCTTCTAATCTATTAGCAGTATCCATATCCGTTAGCACAACTATTCCGTACTTATGTGGCTCGAACTTAGTGTTCGGTGTACTAACATTAGCCCACATAGCTTTTCCTTCTATATACTCATACATATTATTTTCTCCTTTGGTTTGCATTAAGTTCTAAGATTATAACACATCTAATTTTTAGATGCAATTCTTTTTTCCTTTCTTCTTGCGTTGTTTCTATCCCTTGTGAATTGGATATCGGGTTGCAAGTCCTCCCAGATTTCATTCTTCCACGACTGTTTATCCTCTCGGGATAACTTAGTTAGTATTTTGATGTCTGATTTTTTTGGAATCCAAGTGTCCCAGTACTGTTTGTCTTGACAGTTATCCTGCCATGACCATTCTATTTTGTCAAATAAAAATTTCATACAGCCCTCCAGCTTTAAAATTAAAAGGGTTAGTTTTCAGTGATAACCAGCACTCGAACATTATCTTTTATAGACACCGAACGACTGTCTTTCGCTGTGATTCGTTATTGGCTATAGCTGTTTTAAGTCGGCTAAACCCCCAGTCAACTAGGAAAATTCAGACTGTGTTCAGGGTGCTTTCCTCCAAGAACATGACTACGCTACCTAGCAGTCCGTAAGCCTAGAAAGTAGCAGGAGCTTATATCTACTACCAACTCTAGGATTTAATTTGTAAGGAAGGTCTTCTTAAAACTCTTATTATTATTATAATTCCCTTACAAAACTTTAAAACTTAGTCTGGTTTTGTTGGTACAAGACCAGTAACTTGCACGATTAAATCGTATACTAAAAGGTTGAGGAAGGTTAGTTGAGGGCTAGACCTTTTAGTATTCCTTTTTCTTATTTACCTTTAAGGGATAAACAAGTAGCTATTATGACACTCCCTCTACACCATGTCAATTAATATCTTTTTAAAAAACAAATTATTTTTATTTAATAATTTAACATCGAACATACTGTCCGTCTTAAAGATAGTTTCAAACGCTATGCTATCTTCATGTTCTGTATTGTACTGTACTACATAATTAGTAAACAGTCTATACTCCTCTGTGGTTAAAAGCATATAGCCTTCCACTTTACTTGTCCTTTCTCTCGTCATCAATTAGAATCTTAATAACTGCAAAGATACATAACACCATGAACCCCATAATAAATTGCAATCCTATTGTGTCTGTCATTGCTCATCTCCTGAAGCTGTAGGTAAGTCACCTGTTAACACACCTAACCCACCCGTTGCTGTCTGTTCCTTCCACCTATCATCAATCTTCTGGTCTATCTGTAGTGCAATGTCCATGTTCCTAGTGTTAAGAGTAGTCCTCAATGCTTTGTAAAGCGTTTGAAGTTGCTCAAACTTCCTATCTCTCTCATCAAGAGTTGTTTGTAAAACTTCTACATCCTTTTCTAGTTGTAAAACTTTTGAACTATTACTTAAGATATCTTTTTCAAGCATGTTCAAACCACTCGAACTAACCAAGCCTAACATTATCCCTGCTAAAGAACCTATGCCTACTGCTATTACTTTATTTTTTAACGCCATTCTACTTCCTCCTTTTTTCTTTTATCATTATATTTAATCACCCTTCTGCCACTCTTGTAGCCTGTCATTTCTCTCTGCCACTTACCATCTTTAAAAGTAACCTCAATGAACTCAACATCTTTATCAAGTTGTTCTTCATCTAACAATTCTTTTTGTTTAGATACTACATCTTTATATTCTGTCATACTTTATTTACTCCTATATTATTATAATACTTTATAACATTTATTAATAATTTAAAATAATTATTTTATATAATTGTTTAAACTTTATAAGAAGTGTATCACTCTTATTTGGTTAGTCAATACATAAATTAACATTTTTTTCTAAGCCTTTCTAAGGGTAGGGTTAGTCAGGGTTAGTACCTTTACTTAAAGACACTATGTACCTGCTTACCACGACCTTTAGATGTTCTCCTAGGCTATACTTAACTCCTTATAATAGTCCTTATTATATTCTTCCAGATGATTGACTATAAGTAAACATATTTTATCTACCTGTTGTTTTACTCCTGTTTGAAAAGGATATTTAATTAACATCTTATACATCTTAAAAGCTTCATAGTTATCTAAAACCATATTAACTACAAAGCTATTATCTATTCTAATATCTTTTACATTAACTCTGTATGCCGAATCAATCATGCTATTGTTATCCGTGTTAAAAATATTAATGCCTATTAAAAGTGCATAAGTTTTAGGGGTTACTCTTAGTTCAACTTGGTTCATCCTAACTCCTCTATCAATGACCAATCTCTAGTAAGTAGTTTAATCATCTAGTTCCTCCCAATCAGAGTTTAATATCATTACTTTATCAGCCCACTTATAGTCTGGTTCTCCGGTAGCACCATGATGTTCTGAAGTAGAGCCATCTTTATAAATTATGTTTAGTATCCCATACTTTATCCAGTATTCCTCTACCTTATCCC
>ENA-OSJC01003550-OSJC01003550.1-marine-metagenome-genome-assembly--contig:-NODE-3550-length-11087-cov-7.974205_pt1 | contig 11087 bp, 12 predicted proteins | sample MGYA00237885_ERZ534234 | MGnify/ENA primary metagenome ERZ534234 (study PRJEB26413, sample SAMN06343907) | marine metagenome | isolation source: coastal waters | place: Atlantic Ocean: West Antarctic... | reverse complement strand
CCAGAAATGTTTACTGTAATATTCTCAATTGCTAGAAGTGCAGGTTGGACTGCGCATTGGCATGAAATGATTGAGGACCCAGTTCAAAAGATTGGTAGACCTAGACAACTATATACAGGAAATAAAAAATCTAAATATGGTAAAAAAAGATCTACAAAAAATACACGTTAATCAACAAAGTGTAGTTTAATTTTATATTTCATTAAAGCTTTGTAAAATTTATTTTTTTCCACCACTATTGTCGAATTCTTTGCTACAGCAAGAACACTCAGTTTATTCCTATACATCATTTCCAATGTAGTTAAGCCGACTGTTGGTAAGTCCATTTTAAGACTTTGGTTGACCTTTGGCATCTTAACAAGTGTTCCTTCAACTATATTTCTAGAAATTTTTTTCTTAATGGAGTTAATACGTGAGAGCATTTTATCTGTTCCTTCAACAGCCTCAATTGCTAAAACATAACCATTGGAAATTACACATGATTGTGCATTATCATATTTACTTAAAGAGCTAAGCAAGGAAACACCTTTATTAATATCATTAATTTCATCTTTAGTTATATTTGAAAAAGTTTTATCTAAGGCATATTCGTCTGGAAAAAAATCTATAAATGAGTTTGTTTGATAACCTTCGTTATTAAAAATGTCGATAATACAATCTAGAATTTTTGCGTCACCTAGTTTAGAAGCAATAATTAATTTAGATATATATTTACTAAGAACATTATCTAGCTTCAATTTAGAAAAATCCGGTCTAGTTACATCACCAAGAAAGCATAATTGGTTAATATTGTATTTTTTTAATATATTTATACATTTTTCTAATTCAAAAATTTTTAACTTATATACATGCTTAGCACCAAATAATTTATTTTTATTATTATTTGAAATATCTATATAAACAAAATTTTTATATTTTTTTTTAATAGAATTGTATGCAAATAATGGTAGGTCGTTATCTCCTCCAATTAAAGCTAAGTTATTTAGTTTTTTTTTCATTTAAAGCTACATAATCCACGAGAACTATCAGCTGTAATAAATCTTATTAATTCCTTTGTTAGAATATTGGTGGTATTTTCATTGGCAATAGATTCAGTTTTAATTTCATTAGACTTAAATATTTTTTCAAAAATTAGTTTAAAATCTTTTATAGTTTCATTTGAATATTTTGCCCTTCTAAGGCCAACTATATTAAGTCCCAATAGATGGGCTCTATTTCCAGTAACAAGACCATATGGAACCACATCATGTTCAACAGCACTCATACCACCAATCATTGATAAAGAGCCAATTCTACAAAATTGATGTACAGCAGATAACCCTCCCAATATCGCATGATCGTCTACGGTAACGTGACCAGCAATAGTAGATTGATTTGCCATAACTATATTATTACCAACAATACAATCATGTGCGACATGAGCACCAATCATGAATAAAGAATTATTTCCAATAGATGTGAGGCTTCCGCCGCCATCAGTTCCAACATTAACTGTTGAATGCTCTCTGAAAGTATTATTGCTTCCAATCACCAATCTGGTAATTTCATTGTTAAATTTTAAATCTTGAGGAGACGAACCAATGGAACAAAATGGATGAAATGTGTTGGATTTACCAATATCAGTCTTACCTGTAATGAAAACAGAAGATTTAATTACATTATCATTACCTATCCTAACATTATCTTCAAGTATTGAGTAAGGACCAATGCTAACATTATCACCGATTATAACATTTGAACCAATTATAGCTGTTTTATGAATTAGAGACATTAGTTTTTATCCATAATGGTTGCGCTCCATGTAGACTCGGCAATTATATTTCCATTTTTATCTTTAGATATTCCATTAAATTTCCATACTCTACCCCTAGATCTAGAGGCAACAACATGAGCAAAAACCTCATCACCTGGAAAAACAGGCTTTCTAAATTTTGCATCTGATATATTCATTAAATATACAATTTTATCAAATGTTTCATCTTTAATACTATAAGCAATTAAAGCAGCAGCAGTTTGAGCCATCATCTCAACTAAAATAACGCCTGGAACTACTGATTTTTCCGGAAAATGACCCTTAAAAAAAGGTTCTTCTGGTTTAAAAACCTTATAACCAGTTGCACTTGTTAATTTTTCAATATTGAATAATTTATCTAAAAATAGAAATGGATCTCTATGGGGTATTAATTCTTTTATTTCTTTTAATAAGACTTCAGTTTTCATATTTATACCATTAATTTCTTATAATTTTTTAGATACTTGTTGATACTAACTGCGGGATACCCCATTACAGTCTCACCTTTACCTATATCCCTTATAACACCAGATTTAGCAGCAATTTTAACATAATCAGAGATTGATATGTGACCACCAATTCCTGTTTGACCACCAATTTGCACAAAGTTTCCTATATTTGCACTACCTGCGAAACCGCATTGGCCTGCTATGACACAATTATTTCCAATAACAACGTTGTGAGCAATATGCACTAAGTTATCAATATATGTTTTTTCACCAATTACAGTGTCATTAAAACTACCTCTATCTATTGTGCAGCAAGCACTAATTTGTACATCGTTTTGCAAAATAACACGTCCTATATGAAATATCTTAAAGGGTACGTTTTCTGTGTCATAAGAAAAGCCAAAGCCAGGTTGACCAATTTTAGTGCCGTCTCCTATTGATACATTATCACCAATTATCGCATTGCAAATTGATACATTTTTTCCAATTTTAACATTGTTTCCAATAGAACAACTATGATCAATTGAACTAAAATGATCAATTGAAAAATTATCTCCTATTGAAACATCATTATCAATAATTGAATCTTTTGATATATCTGAATTATTACCAACTTTAGTTTTAGCAAGTTTGGATATTTCATTTTTCGTCTTTAATCTGTAAAATAAATTTGAAATTTTTGCTATATCAGTTTCTAAATTTTGACTAATTAAATTTACCTGATTATTTTCAGTAAAATTAGATAAATTGTTACTAGTAATAACATGTATAGCATCGGAAGTTGAGCTGTATTTTTTGGAGCTAAAAAATGTTAAATCATTAGAACCAGCTAGACTAGGTCTAACAAATGAACTTAATTTAAATTTATCATCTAGATTAATATTATCTAAATTACAAACGTTTATGATGTCGGCAATACTTATATTTAAATTAGTATGATAGAAGGACATCTAGATTATTCTAATCTAAGCTTACCTTAATTTTTGGAAGTTCCTTATTAAGTCTTTTAATAACATTTTCAGTTATATCCATGTTATTAGCATTTAATAAAACAGAGTTTTTTTCAAGAATTACTGTGACGCCGAGTTCCATACTTAAATCTTCTAATATTGGCTTAACATTTTCAAGTATTTCATTTCTAACATTTTGAAGAACACCCTCTAAATTTCTTAGTTTTTTCTGCTTATCAACTTGATAATTTTGTAATTTTTTTTCATAGTCCTTGGCCTTTATTTCAAATGCCTCAGGTGCAATCACACTCTGCTGTTCAATCAATTTATTTCTTTCTTCGAGCATTTTTTTATCAGATTCTACAATATCTTTTTCCATAGATTTCTGGATTTTTTCAAATTGTTTAGTTGCATCCTTAGCAGATTTTGAATCTGATAGAACTAGATTAAGATCTACTATAGCTATAGATGTGTTTGGATAGCTTGTTTCAGCATGTAAATTGAAACCAAGTAAAAAAATTATCAATAAAGTAATGTGAAATATTTTTTTGTTTATTTTATTCATTTAAAAATTATATCCTATATCAAAAGAAAATTTATCAGTGGTATCATTTAGTTCTGATATAAATGGTTCAGCTAAAACAAAGTTAATTGGACCAATAACACTATCCCAATTTAAATTTATTCCAATTGACGCTCTTACATTATGCTTATCGTCAATTGAACCATACCTATTATCTAATCCCCAAACACTACCAACATCTAAAAACAATGAACTAGATATATCATATTCATCAATTGGTAAATCAAAATTTGTTTCAATCGATGACAAATAGTAGTAATTTCCACCTGTATATGAGCCATTCAGTTGTGGTCCAACTTTTCCATGCTTAAAACCACGTAATCTTTTTCCGCCCAGGTCAAACATCGCGTCAACTGGAGCATATTTACCGCTATAACCATTCATTGAACCTAGGTCAAATTTAAGTGCGCCTATAAATATTTTACTAAATGTTTTATATTTTTTATAAGATACACTGTTTTGTAAATAGTTTGATGTGCCTCCAATACCAGCTAAGTTTTGCTCTATTTTAAAAATTGAACCGCTTGATGGTTTGTAAGGACTATTTCTTTTGTCTATAGTTAATCCGTAACCAATACTAGAAATTGTATCTGTACCAGATAAAAGTAACTCATATGCAGACGCGTCAGCATCAGGTTTTGTTTTTGATGTTTTTAAAGCGTAATTTGTAGAAATTCTGTTGGAATAAGATATGGGAAATCCTAAAGCTAAACCGATACCAAAAGATTCAGTCTCATATTTTACATTAGTGGGGTCACTAAATCTATTATATACATCGAATTTAACTAATAGATCTTTATCGTTAAAAAATGGTTCCGTAATAGAAAGATCGTATACTGATTGTGTGCTAGCCAAACTTGCTTGAAATTTGAGTTTTTGTCCCTTACCTAAAAAATTATTTTCAGTAATGCCGGCTGTAATCGTTGATCCATTTTGATCACCATAACCAGCGCCTAAAGTTGCACTACCTGTACTCTTTTCTACAACATTAACATTTAAATCCAATCTATCAGAATCAGCAACTCTAACTTCACTTGTTTCAACTGATTCAAAAAAGTTTAAAGCTTTAATTTTATCTTTTGCATAATCTACGGAATACTTATTATAAGCATCACCTTCACTAAATGAAAATGTGCGTCTTATGACTTTATCTATAGTTCTTGTGTTACCATTAATATTAATTCTATTAATGTAGACTTTGGGACCTTCATCAATATTAAATGTAATATCAACAGTTAAATCATTATCATTTTTTTTTATATCACTCCTAATATCAATGAATGTATATCCATAACTAGAAGCAGAGTTTTTTATAAATTCAGTAGAGTCTTTAATAATTTCACTGTTAAATGTCTTACCTTCATTGGAAGACAAAGATTTCTCAATAATATTTTTATCTAACCTAGAAAATTTTGTATTCACTCTAATTTTACCAAAATTAAATTTTTCCCCTTCATCAACAGTTATGATAATTTCAAATTTATTTTTATCAGTTACTAATTGAGCTATAGATGCGGTAAAAATAAAATTTACATATCCATTTTGAGTATAAAAGTTTTTAATTAGCTGTTTATCATACTCTATTCTATCAGGGTCATATTGATCACCTGAAGACCAAAATTTTAACAGCGAAGGAATTTTCGTCGTCATAACATTCTTAATTTCTCTATCAGTAAATACTTTGTTTCCAATAATATTTATTTTCGATACTTTTATTACTTTTGCCTCATCAATTTTGTAAATTAAATTGATACGATTATTATCTAGCAATTCTACCGATGGATCAATTTTAGCAGACAATCTTCCAGAACGTTGATAGAGCTCTAATAGACGTTTAACATCTTCTTTAACCCTACTTCTAGAAAAAACCGATCTTTCAATAAGCTTAATCTCAGCAAGAAGATCTTCATCCTTTTTAGACTTATTACCCTCAAAAAAAACTAAATTAATTGTAGGATTCTCTTTAACTGAAATAGTAAGATCACCATCAACATAATTTATCGAAACATTAGAAAAAAGTTTTGTATCATAAAGTTTCTTTATAGCATTGTTGGACAATGTTTCGGAATAAATAGAGTTAAGGTCAAGGTTGCTATAAGTAAGAACAGTATCGTAACTAATTCTTTGAAGGCCATTAACGTTTATATTTTTTATTTCACCGTCAGCATAAGAGAAAGAGAAAAAACATAGAGAGATATATATAAGAATAAAGTTTTTAGAAAAATTAAACATAATCATTTATATATAAATTTTTAGCTTTAATCACTAATTAATTTAACAAACTGTATATTTATCATGAAGAACGTATTCATCAATTATACTAAATGAATCAATAATATTTTCAACAGTTGGATTAATGATATTATTACCGTCAATTATAAATTTATTCATAATTTTTTCATTGTTGTCAACTATGTCAGTAAATATTATTTTTTTTTGTAAGAAAAGAGACACCATAATTTCATTACAATAGTTTAAAATTGAAGGCACCAAACCCCCATGATTTATTGATAATTTTGCTAATAGAATTGCCTTAAATTTTTTATTATCAATATCAAAAAAATTAAGTGAACTGATTTTATTTAAATCTAAATTAAATTTACTTAGATTAATATCATTGTTTTCAAATAAAGCACTCGATATAGAAATTTGCATATTTGGTTGACTTAAGAAAGCATGAACAGAACTGTCTTTAAACTCGATTAAACCATGAACAATAGACTCAGGATGAATTAATGCATTGATATTATCAGGATTAATATTGAATAAATAACATGCTTCAATTATTTCAAGGCCCTTATTCATTAATGTCGATGAATCAACAGAAATTTTATTTCCCATTTTCCATTTTGGATGAGTGATTGCTTGCTCAGGGGTAATTTTTTTTAGATCGTCGTAATCATAGTTGTAGAAATTACCACCACTTGCGGTAATGGTGTAATTTTTAATTGAATTAATATTCTTATTTTTTATTAATTGGTAAATAGCGTTATGCTCAGAATCCAAAGGTATAACTTTTGTTAATGAAGAACTTGCCTCATTAAGAAATAAACTTCCAGTACATATAATACATTCTTTATTGGCAAGTCCTATTATCTTACCTGAATTAGCAAGTTGCATTAATAGTCTTAAAGGTGCTGAACCAGAAATAGCAAAAATAACTATATCTACATCACTATCTATTGTTAAATCATAAAATTCGTCAATACCAATAGATACTGTGTAATTGGCTAATTGGTTTTTATATTCAGTAGTTAGTTCTTTTTTCCCAATACCAATTTTTTTACAATTAAATTCATTAGCAATTTCAATCAATTTATTGATATTCTCATTGCAGGTTAAACCAACAACATTAAATTCATTTTTATTACTTCTGATTAAATTTAAAGTTGAATTACCTATTGAGCCAGTTGCCCCATAAATAATAATATTTTTTTTACGCATATAGACTCATAAAGTTGAAATTAAATGAAAGTAAAAGAAAATGCACAAAAAATATTAGTATGAAGGCATCCATTCTATCTAACAAACCACCATGACCAGGTAGAATATTTCCAAAGTCTTTAATTTGCAGGTATCGTTTTAAATAAGATTCAATTGAATCACCAAAAAATGAAAACAAACCAATTAGCAATGTTATGAGTATAATTATATAATCATAATTACCTAAAAATAATATGAAACTTGTTGAAAAGAATAACAAAAATAAAAATCCAGTAATTAAACCACTGAATGTTTTATTTGGACTTATTTTCGGCAGCAATTTTTTACCACCTATTAACTTACCTCCAATTAAAGAAAAGCTATCAAATATCCATATAGAAAAAATAATATAAAGTAGATAAAATTCAATATCTGTATCACTTGCAATTCTTAGAAAGATGAAATGGAAAATACTAATCATTACAATAAGTAGCAATATGAATCTAGTTGTAAATTTTAACTTATTTACGGTTGAATTGATTAACTCATAAAATAATATAGTTAAAATCAGTAAAAAATAAATTATAAAGATATAGCCGCCATGAATAATAGAATAAACAAAAGGAACTACGAAGAAAATACCTGTAATTATTCTATGTAATAGATTTTTATCGAAGAAATTTTTTAAATTATTAATCATTTACCAAAATTTCTTTTTCTGAGCCAAAACTTATTTGCAATATCTTTCAATTTTTTATAGTCAAAATCTGGCCATAAGGTATTAACAAAAAATAATTCTGAATATGTTGATTGCCATAGAAGAAAATTACTCAGCCTATAGTCCCCACCAGTTCTAATTATGATATCTGGATCTGGTAAAATTGGATTATATAAAAATTTATGAAAATTTTTTTCATTTATTTGTATATTTGATTTCTTAGAATTATTTATCGCATCAATAATTTCACTTCTCCCACCATAATTAAGGGCAACATGTAACATCAATCCTGTATTATTTTTAGTTTCTTTAATGGTATTATTGATAATAGAAATAGTCTTTTTTGGAAGTTTACTTATTTTTCCTAAGTGATTTATCTTAATATTATTATCTATTGCTGTATCTTTAAATAATTCATACGTCACTTCAATCAATTTAAATAATTGATTGATTTCAAGTGGTGACCTTTTCCAGTTTTCAGTAGAAAAAGCATATAGAGTTAGATTGTTTGTTAAATTATTTTTAGCAACAGCCTTACATAACTTTATTGCGCTATTAATACCCGCTTTATGACCAGAAGATTTATTTAAAGAGTTCTTATTTGCCCATCTTCCATTGCCATCCATTATTATCGCAATATGATTAATTTTTTTAATTGATAAAGACATTGGCTTTATACTTTAGAAAGATCCACTTCCTTTTCAGAAACCATAGTTTCTATTGACTTAACATGCGTTACAGTAATTTCTTCTATATCAGATTGAAGTTTTTTTGATTCATCTTCACCAATTTCTTTATCTTTTTCTAATTTTTTAAATTGTTCAATGCCATCTCTTCTTATATTTCTAATCGCAACTTTAGATGCTTCACCAATTTTTTTTGCCAATTTAATATATTCAAGTTTTCTTTCTTCTGTAAGCTGCGGTAAGGGTAGTCTAATAAGAGTGCCCTCGATAGACGGGCTAATTCCAAGATCAGATTCTCTAATAGCTTTTTCGACAAGGCTTACATTTCCCTTGTCCCATATTTCAATATTTATCAATCTAGGTTCGGGGGTTGTAATATTACCTATTTGATTAATAGGCATTTTTGATCCATAGACGTCAACTTTAATTGTATCGAGCATAGATGGAGATGCTCTGCCAGCCCTAATACCACTCATTTCAGTTTTTAGACTCGCTATACTTGAATCCATTCGATTGTTTATATCGTCTTTAATTATATCGGACATAATTTAAGATATTTCTGTAAATTTATTTTTACCATTATAAGTTTTAATTAAACAATTATTTTCAGCAATTGAAAATACAATAATTGGAATATTGTTATCTTGAGCGACTGTAATGGCTGATGAATCCATAACTTTCAAATTATCATTAAGATATTTTTTATAGCTTATTTTATCGTATTTTTTAGCATTTTTAAATTTTTTAGGGTCTTTATTGTATATACCATCAACTTGAGTTGCCTTGTAAATAGCGTCACAACTAAGTTCTGCCGCACGTAAAGCAGCGGCAGTATCAGTTGAAAAATATGGATTTCCAGTTCCAGCAGCACATATAACAATACGCCCTTTTTCCATATGCCTAATTGCTTTTCTTCTAATATACGTTTCACATATAGATTGTATGGGCAAAGCAGACATTACGCGTGTATCAACACTAATTTTTTCTAAAGCGTTTTGTAACGCTAAGGAATTAAGAACAGTAGCTAACATTCCCATATAGTCAGCTTGAGCTCGATCCATTCCTTCAGCAGAGGCTGACAAGCCTCTGAATATATTGCCACCACCAATGACGATACATATATCTATTTTCTTTTTTGACAGATTTTTAATGTCCAATGCAATTCTATCAACAACAGATAACTTGATACCATAGCTATCATCTCCCATCAAAGCCTCACCGGAAAGTTTTAATAAAATTCGGTTTGTTTTGGTTTTTGACATTATTAACTATTGGCCTAATTCGTATCTAATAAATGAATTAATAGATATTTTTGATGAGTTAGCATTTCCATTTTCTTCCAATAATTTTGCTATAGTCACACCTGGATCTATTACATATTTTTGATTGAGAAGAACAACTTCTTCAAAAAATTTATTCATTTTACCACTAAGCATCTTTTCAACAATGTCATCTGGTTTTCCAGATTCTTTAAGCTGCTCTTTAATAATATTTTTTTCAGTTTCAATAGCGTCTGGATCTAATGAACTTTCATCCAAAGACTTCGGACCAGTAGCGGCGATATGCATGCAAATATTCTTTCCAAGACTGGTTAAGTCAATTTCTGGATCAGATTTGATATCTAGCAGTACACCAATTTTACCCAAGTTATCGCCCAGTGAGTTATGAATATAGTTATAGGTTTTCCCCTTCATAAAACTTGATCTTTTAAAAACAATATTTTCACCAATAACACCTATGGCATCATTAATAATTGATGAAATTTCATCTTTAACACTTTCAGCATCATCTTCAGCATCAAGAACAATTTTTGTAATTTTTTTAACAAGGGCATGAAAATCCTTATTTCTTGAAACAAAATCAGTTTCTGAATTTATTTCAACAACAGCTGTACCGATTGTGTTAGACATAATTGAAACAAGGCCTTCGTTAGCCTCTCTTGTTGATTTTTTTTGTGCCTTAGCAATACCTTTTTCTCTTAACCACTGAAAAGCTAAATCTAGATCAGCATTATTTTCTGCTAAAGCAGCTTTACAATCCATCATTCCAGCACCAGACATTTTTCTAAGATCTTGAACTTGTTTTGCGGTAACGGACATTAGCTATACTCCCTCTTTTACAACTGAATTTTTAACTGTTGTATCAACTTTTGTATCAACTTTTGTTTCAACAGTTTTTTTTGGATTTTCTTCAAATGAAATATCTCCAGCACTATTGTTAATAGCCTCTTTAATTAATCTACAGTACAAATTAATAGATTTTCTTGAGTCATCATTTCCAGGTATGGGGAAATCAATTAAATCTGGGTCACAATTAGTATCAATAATTCCTATAACTGGAATTTTTAAGGTTATTGCTTCAGCAATTGCAATGTGCTCTAACTTTGTATCAATTACAAAAACTAGATCTGGAGCTTTTTGCATCTCACTAATACCACTTAAAGATCTAACAAGTTTAATGTGTTTGTTTGTTAGTTTTAATATTTC
>ENA-OSJC01003547-OSJC01003547.1-marine-metagenome-genome-assembly--contig:-NODE-3547-length-11098-cov-42.655113_pt1 | contig 11098 bp, 11 predicted proteins | sample MGYA00237885_ERZ534234 | MGnify/ENA primary metagenome ERZ534234 (study PRJEB26413, sample SAMN06343907) | marine metagenome | isolation source: coastal waters | place: Atlantic Ocean: West Antarctic... | reverse complement strand
GTTACATTCTCAAGTGGAAAAGAGATAATAAAATTAAACCATGAAGCGTTTGATAGAGCACTTTATTCAGATGGTGCCTTAACTGCTGCAAAATGGCTTATCAATCAAAAACCAGGTCTTTATTCAATGAGAGATTTATTGAACTTTAGATAATGAATGAAAAAGAAAAAGCTAAAAAGATACTAAAAATTTTAAATAAAATTTATCCAACAACCCCTATCCCACTAGATCATACTAGTAATTTTACTCTCTTAATGTCGGTTCTTTTATCAGCACAATGCACCGATCTAAATGTTAACAATGTAACTAAAAATATATATCCAAAATATAATAGACCTGAACATTTTGTAAAATTAGGCAGAAAAAAGATTGAAAGATTAATTAAAAGTATTGGTCTCTTTCGGGTAAAAGCAAAAAGTGTTTACTTGATGTCTAAGCTACTTCTAGAAAAGCATGGGGGTAAAGTGCCTAAAAGCTTTGAAGACCTCGAAAAACTGCCCGGTGTAGGCCATAAAACAGCAAGTGTGGTCATGTCTCAAGGCTTTGGTGTACCAGCATTTGCAGTTGATACTCATATACATAGATTGGCTCAAAGATGGGGACTAACAAGCGGAAAAAATGTTGTTCAAACAGAAAAAGATTTAAAAAGGATTTTTCCAGAGAAAACGTGGAGTAAATTACATTTACAAATAATTTATTATGGAAGAGAATTTTGTAAGGCTAGGGAATGTTATGGTTTGACTTGTAAAATTTGTACGACTTGTTATCCTAATCGAATAAATCCAGTTAAAATAAAAAAAACTTAATATGAAAATACTAGGAATTGGTAATGCAATTGTTGACGTCATTTGTAAAGTGGATGACCAATATTTGATAAATAATCAATTAACAAAAAGTACAATGAAACTTGTTGATGAGACAGAATTTCAAAAACTTTTATCAACTCTTAAGATAGAACAAACTATCTCTGGTGGGTCGGTTGCAAACTCTATTGTTGGATTATCACAATTAGGAAATGATGTTGGGTTTATAGGTAAAGTTAATGATGATGATTTGGGACAAAAATACGAAGAGGGTCTAACTAAAGAAAAAGTTCAATATCTTTATAATAAAAAAAAAGAAATCTCACCAACGGGGACTTGTTTAATATTAATCACACCTGATTCAGAAAGAACTATGGTTACGTTTTTAGGGATTGCTGGAAAAATTAACCAAAATGATATTAATGAAAGAGCTATACAAAAAAGTGAAATGATATTTTTAGAAGGATATTTGTGGGATGAGGGAGAACCAAAATCAGCTTTTGATAAAGCTATGTTACTCTCTAACACTAAAGCAATGTCCTTATCAGATCAATTTTGTGTAGAGAGACATAAAAGTGATTTTTTAGATTTAGTTAAAAATAAACTTGATATTATTTTTGCTAACGAACAAGAAATTAGATCATTAATTGATGCTAAAAGCTTTGAAGATGTTATTGAATTTGGAAAACAATTAAGAAAACTTTTAATTATCACACGTGGTGAAAAAGGAAGCATTGCTATTAAAAATCAAGAAATTGTAGAATGTCAAAGTAAACCAAATTTAAAGATTGTAGACTTAACAGGTGCTGGAGACCTCTTTGCAGCTGGGTTTCTTCATGGGTTAATTAATAATATCCCAATAAAAGAATGTCTTAAAAAAGGAACTGAAATGTCTTCAAAGATAATACAAAAAGTTGGTGCTAGACTAAATTAAACTATTTTAGTCAATAAAATAGCCATTTTTATGGCTTAATATAAATTTTTCATTTTTAAATAGATCACTTATTTTTTTTCTTAATCTATAAATATGTGTTTCTACAGTATGGGTTTCCATGTTTGTAGCGTAACCCCATATATTCTTTTGTAGATCTGCAGCGTTGTGTTTAACTTTATTATTATTTAAATACAAAATAATTTCAATTTCCTTTTCTGTTAATTTTAACTTTAAATTGTCTTTAGAGAGAAATTTAGAATTTAAATTTAATTCGTATCCTTTAATAGTTAATTTAGATTGTTGGTTAAATTTGAGTTTAATTAATTTAATATTGATTAATTCTAATAATTTTTTTGAAGATAAAGGTAAATTATTAAAGTCTAAAAAGTTTTTATCAATAATATTATTATTTAATAATAATTTATGGTTAGTTTTTGATATTACCAAAAAATCTATTGTATCTAAATCAAGATTGTTTTTTAAATCATCTTCATTATCAATTTTTATAATTTTAAAAGGTAAATTTTCTTTTATCTCATCTAAAATTTCATATAATGAATTAAAATTTATAATAAAAACATTTTGCATAATTATATTTAATATTACTTATGATAATTCATGTGCCAAATAAAAACACTCTTATAATTGATGAGTTTAAATTGAAATGTTGTATTGGAAAAAAAGGCATAAATTCCAATAAAAAAGAGGGTGATTATTCAACTCCTAAAGGGTTGTTTAGTTTAAGAAAATTATATTTTAGAAAAGATCGTGTTGGTATTCCAAATTGTAAAATGGATAAAAAAATCATTAAACAAGATATGGCCTGGTGTGACGACTCAATACATAAAAAATATAATGAAGAAATTAAAACGAGAAATAAAAATTTTAAAGAAAATCTACATAGAATAGATCATAAATATGATTATATAATTTCAATTAGTCACAATGAAAAAAAAACTCCAAGCAAAGGAAGTGCAATATTTATTCATTTAACAAATAATTATGAACCCACTGAAGGATGTGTTGCTTTAAAAAAGAAAGATTTTGAAATATTATTAAAATTAATAGATAAAAAAACTAAAATTAAAATAGGCTAAGTTCTGCTGCCAAATATTTTTGAACCAACCCTGACATATGTTGCATTATTTTTAATTGCCTCCAGGTAATCTCCCGACATCCCCATACTTAATTCTTTAAAATTTAACTCTTGGTTTATTTTATTCATCTCAGAAAAATATTTTTCTGTATTATTATCATTAGGAGGAATGCACATTGTACCAATAATATCCAAATTCAAATTTTTACAAAATTTATAAAAGTCATCTAATTTTTCTTTTTTAATTCCTGACTTTTGCTCTTCATTTCCAATATTTACCTGAATAAGTATTTTAGGTTTTTTTTTTTGTTTTACTTGCTCTTCTGCAATTTTACTTGCTAATTTTTCACTATCCAATGAATGAATATAATCAAATATTTTTAAAGCAAACTTAACTTTATTAGTCTGAAGTCTTCCAATTAAATGAAGTTTAATTTTGTGATTTATATTTTTTATATCAGCCCACTTATCTTTTGCTTCCTGAACCTTATTTTCTCCAAAATCTTGATGACCATACTCAATGAGAGGCTCAATATCTTTTATTAAAAATGTTTTACTAACAGCAATTATTTTGATTTTTTCTTGCAAATCTGGCTTTAATTGGTTTATTTTAGCTTTAATTTCTTCTAAATTATTTACAATTCTATGCATAAAATATTTAGCAAGTATTATTACTTTATTCAAAAAAATCAAAGTCAATTAATTGATCTTCTCCCAAAAAATACAACGTTAATTTACCGAGACTACCAAAATTCTACAAATATTAATGAGCTAATTAACTTAAAGAAAATATGTCATAAGAAAAAAAAATTTTTTTTTTTGAGCAATAATATAAAGCTTGCTATTAAATTAAATTTAGATGGAGCTTATATTCCAGCTTTTAATAAATCTTTTTCACATAACTCGTATAATCTAAAAAAAAAATTTAAATTAATTGGGTCTGCACATAATTTAGAAGAAATTAGAATAAAAGAAAAACAAAATATTAGCTCTATTTTTTTATCACCAATTTTTAAAACTAGCAAATACAAGAAATTTTTAGGCATCTATAAATTCAAAAAACTTATGAAACTTACAAAAAAAGATATAGTATCTCTAGGTGGAATAAATGAAAAGAATATTAAGAAAATTAAATTAATAGGTGTAAATAATATTGCAGCAATTTCAATGTTTCAAAAATTACAAAAAAACAATGAATAACAAAAATATTATTTATCTTAAAAAAGAACTAGTTAAAATTAATAATCACTTTAGAGAGAAAAAATTTAATCTTGTTATTAAAGAATCTAAACTTCTATTAAAAATAAACCCCAAACAACCAATAATTTATAATTTAATTGGTCTTTCATATCTAGAATTAAGTGAGACTAAAAAAGCCTTAGAGAATTTTTTATTAGCAATTGAAAAAGTGCCCCCTGATCCTTCTATTTTTTGTAATACAGGAATTGCCTATAAACAATATAGAAATTTAAAAAAAGCTAGAGAGTATTTCAAGAAAGCTTTAGATTATAACTCTAAACATTTAGCATCTCACATTAATTTGGCTCATCTAGAAAATACACTAAGACATAGCCAACAGGCAACAAAACACTATCTAGATGCTTATAATATAAATAATAATTCAGAGGAAGTTTTAACCTATTATATACTCAGCCTTTCATCAATTGGAAATTTTTCAGAAGCAAAAAAAATAATATCAGAGCTAAACAATAAATTTCCAAATAATACAAAATCATACCAACTTTTTAGCAAAATTCATAAGTACAGAATTGGAGATCCTCATCAAAATATTATGATGGATAAAATTAAAATTCAAAGTTTGAATCAAGAGGATAAGGCTAATTTATATTTTGCTTTAGCTAAATCTTTTTTTGATCAAAATAATATTAAAAAATTTGTAGATTACACCTTAAAAGCAAACGAAATTAAGTTTGAATCTTTTAACAACTATAATTTTAAATTGGAGGAACTTAAATTTAAACAAATAACAGATCATTTTGAAAAATTTCAATTTCAAAATCAAAACAACAACAGGGGTGAAAATCTTATATTTATTGTAGGTTTACCAAGATCCGGCACAACATTATTACATCAAATAATAAGCTCACATTCAAAAGTTTTTGGTGCTGAAGAAAGTCATTTTCTTAGTGATTACATGGGAGACAAATTTAAAGATGAAAAGTCTTTTACACATTTTTTTACAAAAGAAGTTTTGAATAAAAATATAATTTCAAAATTATCAGATGAAATTCTATTAAATTATAAAATGTATGATGATAGTAAGATTATAGTAGATAAAATGCCATTTAATTTCAAATGGATTGGCTTAATTAAAATTCTTTTTCCAAAAGCTAAAATAATTCATAGTAACCGAAATCCTGTTGACAGTACATTTTCAATATACAGAAATTTGTTCGACACTCCTGGGATGGGTTGGGCTTATAATCAGGATTATCTAGTTAGATATGCACACCTTTACAATGACTTAATATCTCTTTGGCAAAAAAAACTAGGAAATTTTATTTATGATTGTCACTATGAAAAACTAGTAACGAATCAAGAAGATGAAACTAGAAAAATTTTGAAATATTGTAATTTAGAATTTGAAGATAGGTGTATTAATTATACTGAAAATAAACTACCTGTCAGCACAGTTAGTGTTTCTCAAGCTAGAGAAAAAATTTATAATAGTTCGATTAACCTAAGTGATAAATATTTAAATTATTTTTCATTCCTCAATCGTGTTGTAAAAAAAAAGGCCCCTTAAAAAAGGGGCCTTTTAAAATTTATTAATTAACTTAATTAGAACGCAAAGCTAAGGATTACTTCAGTAGCATCTGAAGTTTGTCCAGCAACGTTACCTACGTTATCACCATCATTGTGATAAGCTGAAATAGTTATTCCACCCATTGAGTAAGCAGCTGAAAAACCTTCAAGTTCTTGGTCTACTGTTGTACCTGTCTTTTCAGTTTCATGATTACCGTATGAAATTGAAAGGTTATCATTTACACTCATTGACACACCATAGATTGTTGTTTCTAAGTCTGCAGTAGAGCCGCTAGCGTCAGCTTCATTTTGTTGGTAACTTACAGTAAATCGACTTAAAGCATATTTAAGTCCAACAGTGTCGTGGTCAACGTCTGTATTATCCGACACACCACCTGCAGTACCTGTTCCACCAAATACAGTTAAACCTGTATCTCCTACTGGATATTGGATACCAATAGAGCTTGATGAACCAGCACCTGCTGTTGTTGTATCTCTTCCACCATCTGAACGATCAGCTGTTGCAGCTATGTTGTCAGAGTAAACTAAGCTAACTGATGCACCTGCAACTGTATTGTTGTAAGCAAATCCTTGACCAGAAGGGAACTTTGCCCAAGACGCATCCGTAAGACCATCCCAAACTTCTTCATAAGCTGAAGGAGATAAATCATCCATAGCTTTTAATCCATTTCCAAGGTCAGTATCGTTATATGTTACAGATCCCATGTCACCCATGTCTAATGTAAGAGATGAAGTGTCAGAACCTGAACCACCAGTAGCTAAACCATGAGATAAAGATATAGTCATACCGTTATCTAATTCAGCAGAACCTGATGCTGTGATTTCTTGATCCATAGCAACACCTGATGCTACGTCAGTAACATTTTGTGTTCCACCCATGCTTTTATGACTTAATTTAGCAGCTCCAGATAACGTCAATTCACCAGCATAACCAGTTGTAGCAGCTATCAATGAACCTGCAAGGGCTGTAAGCCCAATTTTTCTTATGTTCATATATTTTCCTTTGTTTTTATTTATTATTAATATTAACAATATTTTAAATATACTGTTTTTTAGAAATTTCTTTTATTTACAAATAAAAAGTGAATTTTTTCTAAATTTGTTGCAAAAATACCACAATATTATTCGTTTAGAATTTACAACTATTATGATAGTACTTCTATTTTTTATGCCCCCAAAAAACCCTATAACTTTATCTTTTCTTGTTAAAGCATTGCTAATCTCAATTTTTTTTATATCTAGTGGATGTGGCATTTTCAAGCCCGTTGATGCTAGAAAAGTAAACCCTAACGCAGAGGAAAGAGCTAAAAAAAATATTAAGGAAGGAAGGGGTTTCAGGTTATTTGGTTCTAATGTTGCTGGAATGGGTGGAGATTTTCAATTTGCAAGCTCTAATGAGCTGTGGAGAGCATCATTAGATATAATTGATTTTATGCCACTTTCATCTGTCAACTATAGTGGTGGCATAATTATAACTGACTGGTATTCAGCTGACCAATCTTCAAATGAAAGTATTAAAATTTCAATAAGGTTTTTAAGCAATGAAATAAGGTCCGATGCGCTGGATATTAAAGTTTTTAATAAAAAATGTTTAACACTAACAAATTGTGTAATATCTGAGAAAAGTGGAAATATAACAATTGAATTAAAAGAAAAAATTTTAAAAACAGCCGCAATTTATGAAAAAGAAAAGAAAGATAAGAAGAAAAAATAAAAATTTAGGCTCTGTAAATAATTCAAAGACAAAATCATAATTAATAAAATTTACTTTTTGTGGATAGATACAATTTTAAAATAGTAGAGGCCAAATGGCAAAAGCTTTGGCAAGAAAATAAGGTTTTTTCAACTAAAGTAGATAAGACTAAAAAAAAATTTTATTGTCTGGAAATGTTTCCATACCCATCAGGAAAAATTCACATGGGTCATGTTAGAAATTATACCATAGGAGATGTGCTAGCAAGATTTAAAGCATTACAGGGGTATAATGTTTTGCATCCTATGGGGTGGGACTCTTTTGGAATGCCCGCAGAAAATGCTGCAAGACAAAATAATTTAGACCCCAAGACTTGGACTGAATCAAATATCAAAACTATGAGATCTCAACTTAAAAAATTAGGATTGTCTATCGATTGGGATAAAGAAATTTCAACATGTTCGCCAGAATATTATAAACATCAACAAGAATTTTTTTTAGATTTGTATGACAAGGGTTTAGTTTACAGAAAAGAAAATTATGTTAACTGGGATCCAGTTGATCAAACTGTTCTTGCTAATGAGCAGGTGGTAGACGGTAAGGGTTGGCGGTCTGGAGCCTTAGTTGAAAGAAAAAAGTTAAATCAATGGTTTTTTAATATCTCAAAATTTTCAGAAGAGCTTTTACAGGGGTTAGATAGCTTGGATAATTGGCCCAACAAAGTAAAGGTGATGCAAAAAAACTGGATAGGTAAATCGTTTGGTTGTGAGGTTGAGTTTGAAATTGAAAGTGAAAAACCTATTGAAAGTATTAAGTGTTATACAACAAGGCCTGACACTTTATTTGGTTTTTCTTTTCTTGCTCTCTCAGTTGATCACCCTTTAGCAAAACATTACGAGAAAGACAAAGAGTTTCAAAAATTTAGAGAAGAATGTTCTAAAACAGGTACCACTGAAGAATCCATTGCCTCTGCTGAAAAACTTGGTTTTAAAACTGATATGATTGCAGTTAACCCACTAGACAAAAATATGAAGGTTCCAGTTTATTTTGCAAATTTTGTGTTAATGGATTATGGGTTGGGTGCTGTTTTTGGTTGTCCAGCACATGATCAACGAGATTTAGATTTTGCAAAAAAATATAATTTAAAAATTATACCTGTCGTTAAGCCTGAAAAAAATAAAGACTTTGAAATAAAAGATGAGGCTTATACGGGTGAAGGTTATATTTGTAATTCAAAATTTTTAGATGGTTTAAAAGTTCCAAGTGAATCTGTTATTAAGACTATTGAATTCTTAGAAAAAAATAATCTAGGTAAAAAAAAAACTAATTATCGATTAAAAGATTGGGGCATATCAAGACAAAGATATTGGGGATGCCCAATTCCAATAGCTTATGATGAGAACAATGATCCTATTAAGATTCCAAGAGACATGTTACCTGTTAAACTTCCAGAAATTCAAAAGTTAAGCAGCACAGGAAACCCTCTTGATACAGAGGAAGATTGGAAATATTTTAATCTAGATGGAAAAAAATATAGAAGAGAGACTGATACATTGGATACTTTTGTTGATTCTTCTTGGTATTTTTTAAGGTTTTGTTCTCCTCAGAATACTGACCTTGGCTTTAGCCAGGAGGAAGTAGATTATTGGATGCCAGTTGATCAATATATTGGTGGGGTTGAGCATGCTATATTACACCTTTTATATTCAAGATTTTTTATGCAAGCACTCTCTTATAAAAATGATGATTTTAAATTAAAAGAACCATTTGATGGATTATTTACACAAGGAATGGTTTGTCACGAAACCTATAAAGATCGAACAAATGCATGGTTAAGTCCTGATGAAGTAACTTCAGAAGATGGTAAAGAATTTTATAAAAAAGATAATCTTTCTGAAAAAATAATTGTTGGACCAACAGAGTCCATGTCAAAGTCTAAAAAAAATACTATTGATCCAGAGAATATAATAAAAAATTATGGAGCAGATTCTGTTAGACTATTTATCTTATCAGATAGTCCCCCAGAAAAGGACGTACAATGGTCTGACCAAGGGATGACAGCCTCATTTAAATTTATTCAAAAATTGTGGACCTTAAATTCAAAAGTTTTAAATAAAATTAAAAATGATCATAAAGAAAATGAAGGTGAAAATTTAATTAAATTCACCAACCAGCTAATTCACAAGATAACTCAAAACTTAGAAAAATTTCACTACAACGTAATAGTTGCCAATCTTTATGAAATGTATAATTTTTTAATCAAAGAAATTGATAAACCAATAAAAAAAAAAGTTTTAATTGAAAGCTATAGAAAAATTTTAATTCTACTAAATCCTTTAATTCCACATTTTTCCAACGAGTGCCTAAGCGCTATTAATGAATATCAAATAAATTGGCCAAGTGTTTCTGAAGTGGATTTGATAGAAAATGATATAAACTTAGTAGTTCAGATAAATGGTAAAAAAAGAGGCATTTTAAAGGTAAAAAGAGATATGATAGAGAAAGAAATTTTAGAAAAAATTAAACTAAATCAAGAAATAGAGAAATTTATTAATAACCAAAGAATTAAAAAATCTATTTTTATACCTAACAGACTCATAAATATTATAATATAAAAATGAAAAAAAAAATATTTACTTTTCTTCTTTTTTTACTTTTATCATCCTGTGGCTATGAAGCTACATATTCATTAAAAAATAGAGTAATCTATGCTTTTTCAATAAATGAACTGGTTTTTACTGGAAACCGACAGATTAATTTGAAAATAAAACAATTATTAAATCCTTATACCAATCCTAAAATTAAAGAAGAGAAAAATTTTGCATTAAATATTTCTAGTAACTCTGAAAAGATTATTACAACAAAGAATGTAGCCGGCAATGCTGTAAAATTTAAAAATGAAATAACAGTGAAGGTTCAAGTATTTTTGAATGGGAAGAATACGACAAATTTAGTGATTATAGAAGATTTTATATATGATAATAATTCAGATACGTTTGAACTAAGAGCCTATGAGAATCAAATAAAAAATAATTTAGCTGAAGCTGCTGTAAATAAAATACTTTTTAAGCTAGCTAACAACTTATGATAGTAAAATCATTTGAGTTGAACAAACTAGAATTAAACAGTTACAAGTTTTACTTATTTTACGGTGACAATGAGGGCTCAAAAGAAGAAACTATAAAAAACTTATTTGATAAAAACTATCTAAATAAAATCTACAGATATGAGGAAAAAGAAATATTGGATAATATTGACAATTTCTTTAATTCTATTCTTACAAAATCTTTCTTTGATAACGAAAAACTCATAGTCATTAATAGGGCTACAGATAAAATTAGAGAAACTGTAGAGGACTTAATAGAAAAAAATCCAGAAGATATAAAAATAATTTTAAATTCTAAAAATCTTGAAAAGAAATCTACTTTAAGAAAAATTTTTGAAAAAGAAAAATCAATCATATGTGCTCCATTTTATGAGGATAATAATCAAACATTAAATTCAATAATTAGTCTTTTTTTTAGAAATAAAAAAATTCCAATATCTCAACGATTAATAAATGTTTTGATAGAAAGAAGTAGAGGAGGTAGAAAAAATTTAAATAATGAATTGGAAAAAATTGAGGCCTATTCATCAAATAAAAAAAACTTAAATCTTGAGAAAATAATAAGGCTAACTAATCTGGCAGACAATTATAGCGCCTCAGAGCTAGTGGATCACTCTCTAGCCAAAAATACCAGGAAAACCGTCACTATTTTAAATGAAAACAACTATTCTGATGAAGA
>ENA-OSJC01003545-OSJC01003545.1-marine-metagenome-genome-assembly--contig:-NODE-3545-length-11103-cov-10.332940_pt1 | contig 11103 bp, 12 predicted proteins | sample MGYA00237885_ERZ534234 | MGnify/ENA primary metagenome ERZ534234 (study PRJEB26413, sample SAMN06343907) | marine metagenome | isolation source: coastal waters | place: Atlantic Ocean: West Antarctic... | reverse complement strand
ATACATTCTCTCCATATGCTCCAGGTTGTGTGTAAGGACCGAATCCTCTTGCCCATGATGTCATATTATATTTTCCATTGTTTGTCTTTAATTTTCTTACCATCTGCTATACTCTGCAAATGAGCCATTATTTCATTAACTGTAACTATTTTCATGTATGCTATTTCTCTTATTTTATCTTCATCTGACTCGCTGTTACAAATAATGTCCAGATGTAGCTGCTTTAACTCTTTCATTGCTTCAACAAATGAATCATCATTAATAATATTAGCAATTGCGCTTACTTGTATCATAGTAACCCCTTAGTTTTTCTATTTTTAGCTGATTCGCTCATTCTTTTTCTTGTTTCGTCTGTTGCTTTTTTACCCTTATTTCCTGATGTTATACCCATATGTGCTTCACTTAGTTTTTTTCTTGTTTCTAAAGAAGCTTTTTTACCTTTGTTATGAGCCGGTTGACCTTTTCGAGCTTCACTAAGTTTTCTTTTATGTTCTTCAGTAAATGCGGGTTTTTTCTTACCTTTATTTGCTTTACTTATTTTTAACTTTTGCTCTTTAGACATTGGACCATAATTAACACCTGGTCTACCTTTGTTTGCTTTGCTAATTGCTTTTTTATGCTCTTTAGACATTGGACCACGTTTTTTGCCTTTCTGTGCTTTGCTCATATTCTCTTTTGCTTTTGCAGACCTTTTGCTGCCTGTATGAAGCTTGCGTAGTTTGTCTTTTGTAGCTTTGCTAGGGTAAGCACCTTTACCAACTTTATATTTGTTAATGTTGTTGTAGTAATCATCACTACCAGCTGCATCTACCCTTGTTAGTAACCCTTCTTCTGTTTTAACTATATCATCAAAGCTTGTTGTATCTTGCTGCTTAACATTAATAAACTTATCAATACCATGCTCATCTATAGCAGCTCTTAAGTCAGGTCCTGAGCCATAGTAATCATCTTTAAAGTAATTACCTTGTGTTCCTTGAGGTGATAACTTAGATCCTATATATTTCTTACCATCAACTGTATTAACTGTCTTGTATACATAACCAGGTCTATAAGCCTGCTCTGGCTTAACATCCATACTATAGCTTACATTATTGTTTTTTTTTTGAGGTTGAATCCATTCGAATGAGCCACCAGCTCTTCCGTTACCTGCATCTATGTCTTGTCCAGCTCTTTGTATACCATTACGGATATACTTCAATGTATTCTGTAGTGAGTTGTGATCGTTGTCAGGAGTATTAGGCACGTTAGTTAACTTACCTACTCGTCCATCATTCATCTCAAATGTAAGATGTGAATGACCACTGGATTGTAGTTCACGTTTAAAGCTACCTTCTTTGATATCTAAACCTTTGAAGTACTTACGGTATTCTTTATTACCTGGATTAGCTAATGCTTTATCTAGTATCTTAGGAAACTTATTAGACTCTGGTATACCATTACCTTTAAGTAACTCATTCATCTTAGCATCTAATACATCATCAGGCATGATACCAAACTGATCAAACTCAGCTTCATAAGTATCTAGTATGTGATTCTTTCTAATGCCTGCTTTATCTAAGTCTACTCTTTCACCTGTTGCTCTTGCAAGCATCTCACCAGGATCTCTTAAATAAGCACCCCTTCCAGATGGATCTTCCTGCATAGATAAGTGTTCAGGTAAGCCATCATCTAATGAGCTGTATCTATCCATATCTTTGGCTCTTAAATTCTTTACAGCGTCTGATTTAGCTACATCTTTGCTGTCATATATATCATCTAAGTTCTTAGCTTTATATAAACCAGGCCATGAACCTGTTGCAAACTCTGGTTCTAGTACTTGTATAGCATGTTGACCTTCATGTGCCATTGTATTTCTTTGTATGGCTTTAGATTTATTAGGATTACCAGACATTGTGTTTGTTCTTGGATTGTATTGTCCTAAATGTCCTTTGTTAGCTGCATCAACAGGGTGTAAGTCTTTGTAAGCTATACCAGAATTATTAATACCATTGTTAAGCTCGTCATATGAGTTTAACGCTTGGTTGTCAAGGTCAGATTTCCTTAAACTATTATACCTTGGCTTTATATTAAACTCACCAGTCGGTATCTCTTGCTTGATCCCACCATCTATATCTAAGAACGTAGCATTACCTTTAGCTGCAGTTTCATCCCATACATTTGCTTCAGCATCTGTAGGACCAAACTCACCTAATGCTTTACGTTGTCTTGTTATGTCATCTGGATCTGGTACAGCTTTCTTAAATGCAGCTTCTGATGCTTTGTTCCACTTACTTGATCTAGGTCCAATCACCATAGCAGGATCTTGTGTCATACCAAGTAACTGATTAATACCACCTGATAATCCCATACCTCGTTCAGCTTTAATACCTGTGCCAACTGTGTCAGCAATAGCATTACCAACTAACTTACCTGCTTTAGCAATACCAGGTACTGTAGGAATGGGTGCAAGAAACTCACCTAACAATCTACCATCACCACCGTTCTTAAGCATATCACCGTAAGCTGTGCCTGCTAATAACTCGTCTGTACCTTCTTGTACATCCATTGTATTAGGGAAGAATGTATCTCTGTCTGATAGTCCTGCTAAGAAACCATCTAATGTTTGACCCTTGTCTGCTTTGTATGCTTCTTTGATACCTTGACCGAGTAACTCTATGTCACCACCAATACCTAAAGCACCTTCAACTAATCCAGCTGGCATCGCTGCAAACTGTGAGAATAGATCATACCTTGACTTATCAATACCATCATCGACTTGAGCTTGAGTCATACCAGATGTATCAGCCTTCATGTTCATTGCATTACTTAACACATCATATGTCAATGCTTTGGACGCAGCACGACGTGCATCGTGTTTACGACCTAGTTCTTCAAATAAACTATCCATTGATCTTTGATATCTTGTCTACCGCGTTGATCATATTCTTCATGTCATCGCTATTAGATTTGTCATATAAGGCTTCTTCTTTTATCTTTAACTCTACTTCACGTAGTTGTATGTCAGCATCAAGCTTAGCACGCTCAGTCTGTATCTTGAGCATCTCTTTAGCTGAGTCTAACTCTTGTTGTTGTCTTTCTAACGCTAGCTTCTGTTGTTCAATCTCTGTCTTCAAATGCATCTCTTGCATCTTCAACTGTTGTGCAGCCATATCAGTTTGTGATTTCATCTGAGCTTTGTCTGTCTCAGCTTTAGCTATTGCTTGTGCTGCCTGTACTTCAGGTGGAGTCTTATCTGCTTGAGCGTCTTGTTGATTCAACTGAGCTAACTCAGAATCGGATATCTCATTCATAAACTGCGAATCGTCGCGATAACCAGATGCATTGATAAACTTAGCTAATGTATCTCTGTATTGTTTAAGGTTAACGAGTGGATTAGACATACCGTATTGTTGTAGTATCATCTCTTGTTTAGCCATCACCATGTTTAACATAGCAATCTTCTCATCAGGTCTACCGTTACCAAGACCAACATTAATGTTAACGTTGTAAAGGTTTGTCCACTCACGTGGATCAATGTTCATTGGCTTACCGTTGATAGCCATAGCTCTTGGTTCATCCTGATACTTACACACTAGATGTAACAGTCCTTGCATTAGGTTCTTAACACCTGTGTCTGCAAACACTCTTGCCATTAGCTCTAACTTACCTTGTGACTGTTGAGTCATTGCTGCAACAGCAGTAGCACTCACGTTCTGTAATACGTTTGGATCAAGACCATTCATCATGTCTGATACACCAGTACGTTTAGCTTGTACTTGATCTAAGTATTCTAGGAATGGGAATGATTGGTTAGCTGATGACTGTACTGTGAGTGGTACGATAGCATTAGGGTTTTTCATACGAATCACACCACCTGCTGTACTGTTAAGCACATCATCTATGTTACATTGTCCTTCAACGATACCGACTCTACTGTTGTTAGTTAAGTATAAGTTATCTAACATCTGACGCGTGATAGTCGATTTAATGAATTGCAGTTCCATGGTTCTATCAGCCATTGACTGACCATAGAATGAATGAGGAATAGGGAATGGACATAAGCTATAGAACGGCACGTAGTCAATCTCTTCATCACTTAATATAGTATTAGATGCGTAGCATACTCTGTGCTTCTTAGCTAGTCCATCTTCTTCACCTATGTCTAAGTAACATTCATATGTCGCTATAAGATCTTGTGTCTTGTCTGTGTTGTTAGCTTCAACGTTATTGAATCCAGTAATAGGATTAAAGTTATCTAACTGTATGTCACCGTCTGTAGATAGGTCATCTACAATACTCTGATCGTAACCCATAGCAACTAACTCTGCTCTTGTTAGCATCTTACGTTGTGCTACAAATCGTGCATCTGATATGTTATCAGCATGTCTGTCTATCATGAAGTCTGCTGGTGGTACGTTCTCTATCTTAACTCTACTGTTATTAAGTGTTGTGCGTAGCTTAACATTATAAACATATATAGGCTCAGGTATATCCTGATGTAACGATCCTACTTCATTAGTCATCTGTGCTTTGTTATCAACAGTATCTAATGGTATCTCAATAACCTCTTGTGATATGATCTCAACTGTATCATCTTGTGTAAGCTCTGTTAGTTCATCTTGTGATAAACCTTTATATGTTTCTTCGTTAACATCTTTCTCATCATTCCAGTATGCTTTAACGATACCAGTCTTTTGTGTGAGTGCATCAAAGAACCAGTTATGCATGATGATAGCACCAGCATTGTCCTTATTAAATATGTGATTGATATACTGTGTTACGTTCTCAGCAACTGTAGCATCGCCATCGTTCTGCGGAGTAAACTCAACGACATCAGTATTCTGAGTAAACACTTTCATGAGCTGCGGCAGTGCACCGTCAATAGATTCAGCTACCTCACCTGTAACAACTGATGACTTGCCTGTTACTTCGTTGCCATATGGTTGACGTAAGTAATATTCCATTGCTCTTTTTCTATCTGCATTGACATCTGATTCAACAAAGCTGTAAGCGTCATCAATATTGTCTTGTAATAGATTCTTTATCTCTTCTTCAGTCATTCCGGTATATATTCCTAAGTTATTGATATGTAATTAACTATTCCTAATAGATATATAGTTAATGCTGTGAAATTCATAGCTATTAGAGCCTTATCCTTCCACATAAATGATATGTATATCCATCCTATTGTAGGTAATACTGCAATGAATAGATTAACTGGGTATATGTTAGCTGCAGTGAGTATCATACTTAATATAATAAGTATTGAGCTAACCCATTTAATAGTGTTTAACATCTCCTCTCTCCTATAAATATTTATTATTGCAGCAAACCTTTGTTAGCTGGTATTAATCTTCCCTCTTGTATTGCTCTCTCACGTAGTCGTCTTTGGTGTTCATCATATGGTATTACATCTCCATTAACAGGGTCTTTAAAATACTGTAATTCTTTTTGATTATTAAACAATGGGTTGTTTGGGTGATTCTTTGGCCAACTCATTAACTGTTTATTATAGTTTTCAAGTTGCTCTTGAGTCCATGTATTGTTTATATAGCTATCTTTATTAACGTTGACCAATTGATCGTAATCAGTTGTCTTTTCTCCTTCCATACCTAATAAACCCTGTATTTTTTGTAACCAGCTCATTTTTATTCCTTTTATAAATATTGATTCTTATACGTACCGTCTATAGGTGTATTCCAATCTGTTCTAGCATTAGCTGTTGTATCTAGACCTACCATTAAGTATCTAAATGCATCAGCAGCGTGAGATGACCAATCATGCAATGGTTTCTCTTGGTATACTGATAACTTCTCATTATATACACGTCTATAGTTGCGCAAACATTCTAACCCTTTATCAACTGTGTTGTTATTTTTAAACCAGGTGTTGGGTAGTCTTGCACGAACCGCTTGTATTCCGTCTTCAACAGACATCTTGCGAGCGACTTCTATATTTAGACCTGCATCAGTAAGAAGCTCATAGCGTGACTTACCGGTACCGAGTTCGCGTACCATCACGTCATGAGGTAATATATGATTGTAATCTCTATAGCCTTTCTCATCTAACCATCCGATGTAGTGATCTAATGATTGACCAGCATTCTCGTAATAGTCCATAACTCTTATCTCACCACCTATTGTCTCACATACCCATATGGATGTGCTATCAGACATACCAAGATCCCATGCTGTCCACTTGCCTGTGGCTGATTCAGTAGGTATATCTCGTACGTGGTTGTTATCTATTAAGTCTTTAATCATCTCACCGTAGTAAGAACCTATAATAGGAGAGTCGAATGATATCTCGAACTCTTGATTATACTTGTTATCACCCATAGCTTTCTTAGCATCAAGTAACTCTTCCTCTGCTATTAAGCCTGTTTGACTTGCTTTAAATTCTTTTAGCTGCCATGTATCATTATCAACATCACTTGCAAAGTCTCTTAGTTCTTTGAAGTGGTTTGCACCTTTTGGCGTACCAATGAACATTGCCCAACCGATACGATCTGATAGAGCTGGTCGTATAACATTAGTAAATAGTTGAGGATTAACATCACCGTACTCATCAATAACACAGCCATCAAGATAGATACCACGAAGGGCATCAGGATTATCAGCGCCGTACAATGAGATACGTCGACCCATAAAGTCGACTCTAAGCTCTGATACGTTTGCTGTGCCACCTAACGGCCGCGTATATTCTTTAAGATAGTCCCAAGCAATTCTTTTAGCCTGTGAATAGGTCGGAGCGATGTAAGCATATTGAGGGTTGTCTTTCTTGCACTGCAAAGACGAATGTATAAGTTGGTTGATAGCGGCCACCGTTTTTCCCATACGACGATGACATACTGCCACAGTCCAACGGTTTTCTTTAACGGCTTTGTGAATCTCTGTTTGAGCTTCTCTAGGTACATAGCCTGTCTCGACGATGTCCTCACTCATCGATCCCAGTCTTAACGATAACTGTTATCGGTGCATCAGAGTTACCTGATATTTCTTGCATCGATTTACCGTCGATCCTGTCTCCTAATTCTTTGATCGCTGATATGTCTCCATCTTCAGCCTTGCGGAATAGTGCCTCTGCTACCTTGTGAATACGTTTATGATCTTCTTGTACTGCTAGTTTGCGTACTACTTTCCCCCAAACTCTGTTTTCTTTACTACTGTTTTTATTACCTAGTGCCATAACTTTCCTATTAGGTGGGGTCATTTAGACAGCCAGGAGAAGGAGCTGTGACCCCGATATATTATTGATGTCTCCAGTGTTTGTGGTCTTTAAAGTAATTAGCTACATTCTCAGCCTGTGTGACAAGCTGTAGGTTTTCTATTCTATTATCACCTTTATCATTATTGACATGATCTATAACTAAACTGTCTGATGGAGCTGAGTTAAACATCTCCCAAATAACTCTATGTACTAACCTTTGACGCTTGATATTATTTATTTTTACGTTTACTCTATAATAGCCATCATCTTGTGATAACCAACCAGCAATACTTCCTTTTAATGCTCTTGTTCCTCTGCGTATCTTGTTGTATAGCTTACCATCTTTATACTCAAATAATTCATTGTATTCCATTACATTCTCCCAAATTAGTTGAGGACTTTAAAGTCGTCCTCTGAACTTTATTATCTGTTCATTACGTACATAGTTACCTCAAATCCGAACCTAAGCTCGGTAGCAACTGGTGATGTCCATTGTTTCATGTCGTTATTCCTTGTATTAATTAATGAATAACAAAGATCACAAGAGAAGTCTCCTAAGTCTTGCTTGATTGTAACTGTTTTTATATCCTACATATAATAGGGGAAGTTGACCTAAGTCTTTGATTACAAAGGCTATTGTATCTCACAACTCGTGCCAACACAGGCCATAGTTTGAGCACCTTCAGTCATATCATCCTCTTCTATTAGCTCTTGAAAGTCTATAGATTTAGGTGTTTTAGACAGTAAGTCCTCATACTCTTCCTTACTGCACTCTTGATATGGCGCTTGAACATAGCTATGATCTGAGTGAGGTAAGAAACTAATACCTGATATCTCATCAAAGTATTTATATACCCATGCACCTACTTCCATCCACTCTTCATCTCTTACTGATATTGTAACAGATGGCTTGTGCTCACAGAAGTGTCGTTGATATGTTAACCATAACTCTAACTGCTCTAATGCTGTTTTATCATTACGTGTAATCGATCCTTTAGGCGACTTAATTGGGAATGAGAATACCGCAGTACTGTCTGGGCGGAATTGCTCATCTTCAACATGTACACCTTTCTCTTTGAGAAATGTATATATAGCATCTTTCTTATCCATCCTAATCGTTCTAACATAATAATCAGAATGTCTAGTGTGGATACCCGAAGCGCTATCGACCAATTGTGATACGGTGCCTGATGGTTTGATGCAAGTAATAGCTGCAGATACTGGGACATCAAGTCGCTTCGCATATTTCTCATTTGTTTTTCTAGCAACATCTCTTAATTCCTCCAAAAATTTAGCATCAGGATTAGATGTTATCTTACTATCCATGATACCTGTTAATGATACACCAAGCAGTCTTTCCTCGGTTGTGTTCTTTTTCCACTCAGCAGATAGAAACTGAAAGTTATCTAACGTTGATTGGAACGTACCTAGTATTGCAGCAAGCCTAATCTTTTCTAATAACGTTTCTTTAGTATCATTAGATCTTACCACACATTCAGTTAGATTACAGAATTGTTTATCTCTAAGAATGATTTCACTACATGGGTTTGTACCGTAATTAAGTGAATCATCTCGTCTACCCCACTTAGCTGCTTGTTTCTGTGATGCTACCCTGTTAAAGATACCACGCTCACCAGACTTAGACTTTACTAATGATATCCATTCTTCCATGAATACTTCCATGTCAGGCTTTTCTGTATAAGCTACAGAGTTATTAGCTAAACCTCTCCATGAGTAGTCATTGTACCACGCTCCTTGTTTTGCTTCTCTCATTCTCTTATCTGTAAGATTAGATAGTGATATTAAAGCAGATCTTCTAACTCCACCTACCACAACTATCTCACCGATCATACATACTATATCATGTACCTCTAATGAGTTAAGCTTACGACCTCTAGCATTAATCAAAGTATCGGTTGTGAACTTAAATAACCTCTCTAATGGTTCAGGTCCTGATGCTCTACCACCAAACGTTTTAAGTCTAGCGCCAGCTGGTCTGACTTTACTATAATCAACGGTTGGTATGTCACCCTCCCACAAGCTAGATAGTAACTTGCGATATGCCTTCGCCCACCCGAGTTTCGAATCTGCAACAACAATAGTATCATCACAATGATTAATACTTGCTGGTATAGAAGGTAGCTTGTCGATTTCTTGTCTTTCACAACTAAAACCACAACCCGTTCCGCACATTAATATGTATAGACATTCACTGAATGCTCTCTTGTTGTTAATAGCCATGTAGCTACAATTGTATGCTGCAATGTTTTCTCGCTTACATGCTTCACCTGCACTCATCATAAGTCTCATTGATGGCATGATTTCAAGATTTTTAATAGCTTTGGTTAAAATTGGAAGCTCAGCGTTAAGCTCAGGCGCACTTTCTTTTATAAAGGATGCTAGCCTATCCACTGTTTCATCCCATGTCTCACGTCTTTTATGTTCAGGTAAGAAGCGTGCGTACCTGCTTGCTGCAATTAGTTTCTGATAAGTATTCATTATTTCCCTTTATGATAAGTCTGATATGTATGATTTATAGCGGCCATTCTTCTCTTTTTTCCAACCTTCTACAAGCAGAACCCAATCTGCGTCTCTTAGGTGTGGAGTAGAGTCATGTTCCTCTATTTTTTTAATCCTCGCGTTCACGTTAGAATACGAAGTTACTTGAAGAGCATGTGTTTCGCCTGTGATAGATATACCTAGTATGTCAATAATACCAAATAAATCCTGCCTGATTCTTGCAAATGGATTCCATTTCTCAACTACTTGAATTAGCTTGTAGTCTCCACTTTCCTTCATTCTTTTTAACGTTCGTTGTGTAGGTGATATAGCCATTACGCATCTCCTGAGTCATCAACAAACCTATCAGGGTCTCTTGGTTTTTGTTTTTTAGTTTTACCAGCCCAATCATCTAAAGCAGACTCAATAGCTTCATCTCTTTTTATGTAGTCATCTTCATCTACAGTAAGCTTTGTTAACACAGTCTTGCCTTTAACTTGCTCAAACTGGTCTTCATTAGGATGCCCAGCAAATATAGATTCCCATGCTTCCTCTATATGTGCATCTGTTATGTAGTGCTTCCTTCTTCCGCTGCCTTTACTCATCTTCATTCTCCTGTTTGCGTAACCATATTTCATCATTAATAGAATCTACATCCGGCTCATAGCTTTCCTTAGGCTCTGGTGGATTTAAATCTCTTTCCATTTTAGTTCTCCTCTACAAATGTTGAATAACCTGCTTGCGTCTTAACAAAACCGCAGGACTGTGAATCACCTACCTCAAAATCAAACGAACTAAATGTATTGTCTGAATCATGATTAATAGGCATGTACATCTTATCTTCCAATTGACACATCATGACTGGAGCATCTACACAGTTAGCGTAGTAATAAGCTTCAGCATCCTTACATGTTGGAAAGTTTCCTACGTACTGCAAGTTATTATAGTCTGTGTAACTGATAGCCATAACAAATGGGCCATCACCAAACTTCTTAGTGTCAGCCATAACGCCCATAGCAAACACACCATAAAACACTATCAGTAATGCAACCACTATAAGCTGAAGTATAGCTATAGTAGATACATGACACCACTCTCTAACCCTACGCCTTCTTTCTCTTTGCTTTGTTTTCCACGCAGCAACCCTTTTTTGTTCACGCAGATATTTTCTTTGTGTAATCTTTTTGTAACCTAAGTAACTCATTTCTTTTTCCTCCTGTTTTTAACCTTACGAACTATCGCATCTTTAGCTACTGCTGTTCCTTCAAATAGCACATAGAATGCTAACCATGCCCATATCACTACTGCTAGTATCATCATCATAATTTAATTTCTTCTATAGTTAAACTGCAAAACTACTACCACAACCACAAGTTGCTTTAGCACTTGGATTACTTATTTGAAATCCTGAGCCTT
>ENA-OSJC01003542-OSJC01003542.1-marine-metagenome-genome-assembly--contig:-NODE-3542-length-11108-cov-4.270057_pt1 | contig 11108 bp, 10 predicted proteins | sample MGYA00237885_ERZ534234 | MGnify/ENA primary metagenome ERZ534234 (study PRJEB26413, sample SAMN06343907) | marine metagenome | isolation source: coastal waters | place: Atlantic Ocean: West Antarctic... | reverse complement strand
GAGGCAATGGAAGTAATCCAAATTACCTCAAACCTTGGCCGGATCTCTGCCCCTATTATCTTTACAATACCCCTTCAGTTGTTGAGTTATCATGTCGCCCTAATAAAAGGCACCGATGTCGACAAGCCAAGAAATTTAGCTAAATCCGTCACAGTCGAGTAGTATTAAAGAAATTCTACCACCCTTCCCTCTAGTAAAAAATCCCGATAGTTTGATAATAACCTTTGATGTAAATCTAAGGACACAAGTATTATCAAAAGTTAGAAAATCAAAACGATTTGAAGATATCCATAATCTCATCAATAAACTTTATGAAGAAGGAATGGGTAATAAAGAAATATCAAATTACCTAAATTCAAACAACATCAAAACACCAACAGGAAAGGATTACACAAGACAACTCATTGGAATGTATTTCTATAAATCAAGGAAGATCGAAAGAAGATTAAAACATTCGGAACTAAAACTAACCAATATTAGATTTTGGGTTAGTGATTAAAAAAACCCTAAAAGAAAATATTATCTCAGTCCTAAAGAGAAAAACACGAAAGAGACCTAATGAATGAACAGTAGTTGATGACCAACCACCTACATTTTCAATTCTTCTCTAACAAAAACCAATTTATATTATCTTGTTGAAAATATTTATCTCTATGATAAAGGAATCCATAATCGACTAATGTTAAATCACTATACTAATCAAGCATTTCTCGAGCAAAATCTCTCTTAAATAATCGATTACTATGTCCTCGATAATCTAAACTTTGTTAAGTATTTTATGGTAACTCGGTTCCCAGACAAAATTCAATTTGACTTTGATTATAAACTCCTAGGGGTGATTCCTTCAATTCAAAAAAATGTTGATCATACTCTACAGAATGGTGATAAACCCAATTCCTTTGTAAATTTGCTTCCAAGAATCTTGCATTAGCAGTTCTGCCATCAACAACTATAAGAGTACCTGGCAATAAAAAATGTTCAAAAGTTAAGATATCTGCAGACATCGGTAATCGATCGGGGTGATTTGTGGAAATACCTCTTACATCACCGATTGGAGAAAATTGATCTGGAGCATCTAAATATATTAAATCAGGACAGATGTTTGGAAAATTATCATACAGAGTGCAGATTCGTTCATTAAATGTACTTACATGACAAGGGCAATAGTGATAAGTAACATTTTTTACAGAAGGGTTAAGTGACTTTGTAACTTCTATCCATTCTTCATTATTATCAACTGAATGACATTCAAAAGGATTAGATCTCCTTAAGTTTTTATTAACAAAGTCTCCATGCTTTATTTTATTTTGTTCAAGTGCATGATCAAATACTATTGTGCTTTTACCAACACCAATTTCTAGAATAGTTGTAACCTTCCTAGAAGTTACCAAATAGTGTAAACGAATTAAATCATCCATTTCCTCAGACAAAGGAATATTATTCTCAAGATCAACAGAAAAGTATGCTTCTCTAATTATTTTTTTATCTAAATCACCATATTCTTCAAGATTAACCCCCAAAATTTGATGAAATGGGTTTTCTTTTAAATACTCAGAGTAATCCAGCAACCCTTTAAATAATTCCATTGTGATCTTTATTTATAATTTCAAAAATATTATAACTAATAAAAAGTTAAAAAATATAGTAACTTACCTCAAACTTAAAAACTTTACTTGGGAAATGTTGATTTCTTATTTGTTCATTCATTAGGTCTCTTTCGTGTTTTCTCTTTAAGACTGAGATAACCATATGAAGAGAATCTGTTCTACCCTGTATGGGTCAATATGGAAATCTTTTTCTACCAATTTGAAATCTTTTGATAACCCCACCCTTCTCTCTCGTGAAGATGTGAAATAAGAACATAAATGATCTGTTGTCATTTAGTGTATTCTTTCTAATAAATGAGTTTGTTGGATTAAAATTCCATTGTGAATTCTAGACATGGAATGACTTTTTTTCATTAAAGGTTCCATCCGAATTCATTCCGTCGCGGTCGAGTAGTGTATAAAAATTACTTCTACTTTAACAAAAATCATAGGATAGCATGAATTTTTTTAAGAGAATAATAAAAAAGATTAAAAATATTGGTTTAATAGAAACATTAGAACTCTTAACTGCTAGATTAATTTCAAAGCTTGAATCTCCAGGTGAATTATTACGACCAACCCTACTGCAAAGAAATCGTTATGTTGAAATTAAGGAATTATTTTTTTGTTTTAGGAAAAGAAAAACAACTTCAAAATTTAATGCTAATAAATCTCTTGATACAACTTTGAAAATTGATAAAGATTTAGGATATATAAAACTCCCAGCTAACTTTATTGAATATGCTCAAGAATTAAATGATTATATTACTAATGAATATAAAATTAAAAAAATATTAGCAAATTTTGAAGATTTTAATAAAAAAAATTTAGGTGTGGCTGGCGATAGAAGTGGATTTATTTCTCTTCTAGAGGGCTCAAAGGATCAAAAAATTCTTTTCAAGTTCTTGACAGAACCTAAGTTATTATCAATAATTCAGGAGTATCTTGGAACATATCCATGGCTATATTCCTGTAGTTTACAAATTTCAAATGAAATTAAGATGTATGAAAATACTAGTCAAAATTTTCATATGGACTGGGAAGATAAGAAAATTTTAAAAGTTTTTTTCTTCCTTAATGATATTGATGATAATTCTGGTCCTTTTTCCATTATTGATGCAAAAAGCTCAAAAAAAGTGACAGATCATTACCAAGAAAAATATAAAAAAAATATAATATCTCAGAGGTTAAGTGATGAAATGGTTTTCAGTGTAGTTAATAAGAATAAATTAGTTAAGGCCATAGGAGTTAAGAATGAAATCTTTATAGCAGATACATGTAATCTTCTTCATTATGGCTCTAGACCCTCTTCAAAGAATCGTATCATGATAAGCTGTATGTATGCCTCACCATTTTCACTATGTAAATGGAACAAACCTATTCATAGAGACTTAATAAAAACGGATTTAAACCTTAAAGATTGGAGATGGTCTCTAATAAATTGAAACATTAAAGAATTTTATAAAAGAAAAATTGATCTTGATATTTATATATTTTTATTATAGTATATGGACTTTTAAGGGAAGAAATATTATTAAAAGCATAGGTTAAATATCTATTAAAAATAACTATCCATTAATTCACAATGATGATACAACCAATGATTCATATAGTTTTAAGCATTTGTCGTATAGGGTTGAATCAAAATTTTGGTTAATATCTTTTTTTGATTCTTTAAATAAAAAAAGGTTATCTTGATTTATTTTTAATAAGTTTTTTATTTCAACCCAAACTTTAGGATCATTACATAATGATTCATAACAGATAAAATATAGTGCATCATTTTTCTTAGATAAGTGCAAAATAGAACTATAAGTTGCATGCCACTGTTCAAGCCAATGATTAAGACTAAAAACATCAGGATAAAGAATTTTATGAGAAGAGATCTCTTTGTAATCCATGCCAAACTCACTATGTCCAATCCATTTCATATATTCTCTTATAAACCTATCTTGTTTTTGTAAATCAGAAAATTTGATATGCTGAGAAAGAAGAGATAGTGACTGTTGAAGTGGGTCACGAAAGGGAATTAATATTATCGAATGTGGTGAAATTTCACAAATTAACTCTAACCTCCTAATATTTTGATTATTTTTACTTAAATAGCGAGTTTTATAATTTTTCTTTAACACAAGTGAAATAAATTTTTTAAAGAGTTCATTCTTATTTTTAGAATCATTATTGAACGTTTTCCAAAATACCTCTTCAAATGCTTCAGGAGAATTTGTAGAAACTATGACACTATCTCCATGCGCTCTTTCTTGCAGAATAGTATGACTTTTAGAAGGGCTAATTTTTTTCCAAAAATTTGGGGCAAGAATAAATGGCATATCATCATAAGTTAAGGATGCAAATTGGTTTGAATCATAAATAGCATTTAGTAAACTAGTAGTTCCTGACCTTGCAAGCCCTGTAACAAAAACATGACTATCATCATATTGATCATATTTTTTAAAAAATATAGATTGCTCAATATCGAACGTAATCTCTCGTATCAATTTTGATGAAAGTACTGATCGATGAAGAAATCGCTGTAATAATGAATAATTATTCATTAAAGAAAGAATGCCTTAAGCTTAATATAAACATAAGAAATTAAAACAGCAGAAAAAACTCCTTTAATCGATAAAAGTAGAAGAAGAAATTCATTGGATAAAATAAAAAATAAAAAAAAGATAAGCAGAACTAAACATAGTATTACCAAAATTGATAGTGAATTTTTTAAAATAATAAACGCATAAACTGGGACCATCCTCTCTTTCCAATGGTCACTAATTTTCGATGAAATGATAATTAAAAAAACCTTATTTGAGTTCCTGAAGATTGAATTGACAAAAGTAATAAATTTCAGTCTTACTAATAATTCAACACTTAAAAGGCAAGATAAAATAAGATATCCAAAGATAATCATGTGAAATTAATAATCTCAGTTTATTTCTTTCTATTTTTTAGCATTCTTTTAATTGGATAATATAGAATACCAAATATTGCTAATAAAATTGCTCCAATCACTCCAATAACTGCAGCAACTAACCCTCCTCCCATTCCTGGACCTATGTATGCATATACAGGGTTAGAAATTAAGGATACTAAAGATACTAAAGATACTAAAGATACTTTATTCATTATTTTTTTCCATCGTTGAGGATTTTATCAATTTTCTTAAGTTCTTCTGGACTATTGAAAATTCTAGCCCACCGCAGTTGATAAACAAACCCATCATCCGCTCGATTCACATATTCCCACTTAGTAGAGCCATCAGAATTAAAATATATAAGCCTTCCATAGTTATGTTCTTGTAGAAAAAGAGATCCATCTTCAAATATCATACCTTTTCCATCAGTAATAGTTCTTATATTGGATTTTTTAATGGCAGCATCAAGATAACTCGTATAAGTATCTTTTTTGAAATCATAAATAATAAATTTATTAACACCTTCAACTTTATCACCAGAAAAGTAAGATTTTGTATTATTATCAAAAAATGAGATTGTATGGTCATCCAATATTTGAATATCATGTTGACCTGAAGAATGGTTAATACTATGCCATAAAATCTTATTCGTTGATGGTCGGTACAATAAGAGCATTGATTTATGTCGAAGTGACAAAAAAAGGTCACCCTTCTTCCAATAATCTCCATCATTAAGTACAGGTTGAATGTCATTTATATGTATAGGGTCATTAATAAAGATAAACTTACCTTCAATCGGCTGAAAGAGAAGATTCTCAAAGCCATTTTCAATCAAAATATTAATAATAGATTTTTTATATAAAATCTTACCTTTATCCGAAAATTTAACTAGTATATCATCTTTAAAATTGGTTGATTCTGGACTCACGTATTTCGTATCAATCAGAGGAGAATTTGCAACTCCTGGAGCCCATAAATTTCCTTCAAAATCGCTTTCAATACTATGATGAAAGACAATAGAGTCGTTCTGCCACAAAAGTTGACTATCTTGATCAATTTTGATTAGTGGGCTATAATTACCACTGAAAATTAAGCCTCCATCATCTGACAAATATGGATGGTATATTAAATATCTATTAGAATTAAAATCTTTATTTATGGTTTTATAGGTTGGTGAAGACTCTCCAACTAATTTATTAATTTCATTAATCTTAGGTTGCCATTTTTTTAAAACTTCAAAAGATCTTAAGTCAATAAGCTCAACTATCGATTTTTTGATATTACCATCATATCTTGGAAGTAATATATATGCTTTTTCTTGATTTGTATCTCCACTAAAACCGATGATATTTTCATATCTTTGCTCCTTAGTTTTTAAATCAGAATGTTGCCCCTCAATTATTCTTTTAAAATTAGAAGGTATCGAAGCTAAAAAATAAGCAGGAGTAGAAAAAAAAGGTATTCTAGAAACTGAATTTATTATATGGTGCCTAACTAAGCCCCCATAAAAAATAAGCCCAATAAATAAAAAAATTATAAGCAAATAAACTAACCACAAATCAACTGTAATTTTTTTAAAAAGGTGCATATAAAATATTTTATATTAACTTGAACTGATTAATAAACTGAAAAAATACTTTTTACTCATAAAAGGGCATCAAGTTTTCTTTTAATTGATTAACATTCTTAACCCCAATGATGGTTGCATTAACTTCAGGCTCTTCAAGAGCGCCTTTAATAGAATAATGAGTAAGGCTCTGACCAACAGAGTATGCATTTTCACGAAGTAAGTTTAATTTGCTAAGAGATTTTCTCAAACCATCACCAACAAACTGAGGGAGTCTTGATCTCCTATCAGTATCAGGAAAAGTAGTATTTATATCAAATTTACCAGTTAATAAGCCTGATGCAAGGACATTATACCCAACTATTCCGACTCCATTCTTTCGGCAAACTTTTACTATTTCATCAGAGGGTTGCTCTAATAGAATATTTACTGGCTTTTGTAAAAGTTTAATAGGCGCAAACTCCAATGCACGTTCAAGTTGGTTTGCAGAAAAATTAGAACAACCAATGGTATTAATCTTACCCTCACATTGAAGCTTATAAAGTGCATCTGCAATAAGTGCAACATCTACCCCTTCTTTAGGCCAATGAATATAATACACAGGGATATTATCTAGCCTCAATCTTTTAAGGCTATTCTCAACAGCAGTTCGTATATAGTCTGGAGAACAATTTATGCTCGTTTTAGCCCTACCATTTTCTATATATTTCCATGAGACTCCGCCTTTTGTAGCTATAACTACGTCTTTTCGTTTCTCAGCAAGAATATTACTAAGTCTAGTTTCAGATAAGCCCAACCCATAAACATCAGCAGTATCAAAAAAATTTACTCCTACATCTATAGCAAATAAAATAGATCGCTCTATTTCTTTTAAATCAATATTATCACCCCAATCAACACCTCCCAAAGCTTCACAACCAAAACAAAATCTTGATAACTGCATATTATTTAGTGAAAAATATTGAATACTCATAATTTATCTCCATGAATTAGACATGATTTTTCGATATGCAATCGGACTCCTTTGTAGATTTCATCTCCTCTATAGTTACATTCAAATAGATGGTTCGCCGCAGTTCTAGCTTTTCTTAATTCATCCTTAGAGTTTAAGAGGTCTGAAACAGATCTAATAAAACTTGGCTCATCATCAAAAAAACGACCACAATTATTATCTAATAATATTTTTTTGGATACGCCCTTTAATGAAGTTAATACTGGCAATGACTCAGAAAGATATTCAATTATCTTTGTTGGCATTGAAATTAGAAAATCTGGTCTATTAGAGACATAAGGCGCAAGTCCAAGAGTAGAGATTTGCATAAGAGCTTTAATCTGTGATTTATTCACCCACCCTGGAAATATTACATTTTTAAATTTGGAAAAAATTTGTTTTATTTTTTCATCCTCATCACCATTCCCACATAAAACTAGCTTAAAACGGGGAAATTTCTTAGATAGAGCTGGAAGTGCAGATGCAACTATATCTAAATCTATTTTTTTTGACATTACTCCAAAAAAACAGACTATCTGGTCTTTATTTGTTAAATCGTATTTCCCCCAAAAATCATAAGACTCTTTGGATTTCTTAGTTGAAATATATGATTTATTGTATCCTAATGGAGCTGTATGATCAAAAAAATCTCTAGATCTTTCAGTATAGGACAATGCCCATTCTACAAACTCATCAGTAATTCCTATAATTCCTGTTGCATTATTAAAAATAGATACTGCAGAAGAAATCTGTCTTTTAAATATCAAAGGATAAAACCAATGCATAAGATAAGGTAAATATTCGCGAAAAATATCTGGCCACATGTCACGTGCATCAATAAATATTGGTAATTTTTTTTCCATAGCAAAATTTATTAAAATCTGACATGCGCCTATTGTCGGATAAGAGGCAATTATTACATCTGGACTTTGTGAAATCTGAATCTCTTGCTTAAGCCTTTGATCAAAAATTTGATGATCTCTTAATCTCTGTAAAGATACATTTTTAGAATATCCTGGCGTATGAAGCATCCTTATCTGGTAATTTAATCGAATATCTATGGTTTGATCTTCATCTGACCTTTGTCTTTTTGTTAAGTGATCATATGTAGACATCCACCAAACTACATTATGGCCGTTAGTAGAAAATTCTTCTGCAAGCATTGCTGTTCTAGATAGCTTTGGATTATTTCCATCTACTGGGATATTCTCTCCAAGTTTAAATAGCCAAACTAACATTTTAAAGAATCAAGTTTTTTAAATATTCTATTGGTATATTGATCCATATAATTAGCTTATGTTTCGTTAAAATAAGTTATGCTTTAATACTTTATATATCCTTCTTACTTTAATAAATAAATTTCTATAGATTAAAAAATACTAATCTAGAATATCTCGAGATTGCATAATATCACCTGACCCAAGGGGGGGATGAGGGATTAATTCATTTTTTCTTGTTGCCACTAATATTAAATTATCTGATACATTTAAATGCTTAAGAATTTTTAAAATTCCATCTAAAGCACTCTTGCGATTTATTATATTAACTGCTGTATACCATACAATCTTTAAATACATTTTAGTTGTCCCTTGATTAACGTAAATAAGGCCAAAACGTGACTTCCAAGGCCTAACAAGCTGATTATAACAAATGTTTGGATCAACACTACCTTCAAGTATATTAGCAAGATCAGAAAAAATAATTGATGCAAGATCTGTAATGCCTGGACGAATTATGAGTAATTTTTTTTCTTCTGAAGTATAAAGAAAAACTTCTCGATCAATATTTGGCCTTGGCCCAACTATACTCATAGAACCACCAAGAACATTTAAAAATTGAAGCATCTCATCCAATTTTATAGCACGAATAAATCTCCCTACCCGAGTTACCCTTAAATCATTAATTGAGGTTGAATCTACTTTAGTATTGTCAGCATTAGGAATCATTGTCCTAATTTTGATCATTCTAAATGACTGCATATTTTTTCCTATACGCTTAGCCATATATATTGGATTATGCCTATCCTCAAAAAATACTGCTATTAAAGCTAAAATAATTATTGGAAAAGTAACAAATAAAATTAATAGCGAAAACAGATAATCTAACCCCCTTCTCAATAAATATGGTTTCATAACTTCCCTTACTATTATTAAAAAAGCTATTTGTAAAACAAATTATAAGAAAAGAAACACTAAGTAAATAATTCCTATTACTTAACCTTTAATTATATTATTTACAAAAAACTAGTTGAATTTATATTTTTTTTGATATATCTTTAAATTTATACATTAGAAAACTTAATCTATCAAACCAATAGTCACTCGATCGATAATAATTTGTTTTTACTGGTTTTTGTGACATTATTTCAACAAATTCTTCTTCTGAATATGAAAGTTTTTTTAATACATAATCCTTATCTTCGTGCATTAATTTTTCATCACCATAAGGCATATTTTTCAATTCATTTAATGCCTCCTCTCTAGATATTTGTCCAGACATTATTAAGGTAGACAAGTGCGCTATTCTTTTATCAATTTGGTATTTAACTGGGAGAATATATCCTTGAAAAAATCTGGTAAAAATTGACTCATAGTGCTTACCACCATATCTTTTCCAATCAAACCTCTTCTCTAAAAATTGTATCGCTTCCTCCTTATTAAAATCTACATAATTTAAAATTGGAATAAACTTTACCTTTTTTATTAATAATAGATATGCAAACTTTCTTAAACTAAGTGATGGAAAGGTTACTAATTTCTTAGTACCAAATTTGCTATGTATTGACTTGAGAAGGCGGTAATCTATACTCCTACTCATCCATGAAATTGGGAGAATGCCTTCTGTTGCTAAATTACTCCCATTCAATACAAACCTAATATTATGCTGATTAGCTATTTTAAGAAGCAAAGCATTAATAGCATGGTCAGTTGGAAGCTCTAAATTATTAATTGAAGATGAAATAAATGATTTTTGAAGATCTTTAAACTCCTCCCAATCAATTACATGAGTATATAAATCAATATTAAGAGCATTTAATATTTTTTCAATATTTGATATAGCAAGTTCTGAGTTCCATCCATTATCTAAATGAACAGCTAATGGTCTAAGTCCACAATTTTTGACTAAATAAGCAACATAACTACTATCAACGCCACCACTTATACCAATAATACAATCATGTTCTTTATTAATACCCTCATTTTTTATCTGAGTTATGAGCTTATCAAAGGATTCAACTTTATTAGATATTTGTTCACTTTTAACTCGGATTAGATAATTTTTACAATAACCACAAATCCCATCACTATCAAAATGAATGTCTTTGACAGTTGTATCCATAACACATCTTACGCATTGTCTATATATATCTGGCATCAACACCCCTTAAAAATTAAATATTCAATAAAAATTATCGATAAATTAGTATTTTCATACAACCTTACCTTTAACTATCTAGTAAAAAATTTCCTCTAGTATAGATTTTAATTCAGGAATAATTATATGTTCCCCTATAGGAAGGCTTAATAATTTCACATCTTCTGTCCAACAAAACCCATCTTCTTTATCTTGATTTAAATATAGAAAGGCCTTAAGTTTTGGGAGTGCTATAGGGTAATGAATACCAGTTTGTATACCAGAATTCTCAAGAACATTTCTCAGGTTATCTCTTTTTGAATGTCTCACAACAAATAAATGATAAGCTTGCTTTACCCAAGTTTGCTTTACTGGCAGAATTATATCACTAGAGTTATGCAAGACATCAAAATAAGTATCTGCAACTTGTTGACGATGGTCAATCCATGCATCTAAGTATTTTAATTTTACATTTAATATTGCGGCCTGAAGGGAGTCTAATCTTGAATTTCTTCCTTCAAACTCATGATCATATTTTGCTATTCGACCATGATTAGCAATCATTCGACATTTTTTTTCTAATATTTGGTTATTTGTTAATATTGCACCACCATCACCATATGCACCAAGATTTTTTCCTGGATAGAAACTAAAGCAACCTATGTCACCAATAGTACCTACCTTTTTACCTTTATA
>ENA-OSJC01003539-OSJC01003539.1-marine-metagenome-genome-assembly--contig:-NODE-3539-length-11113-cov-3.698441_pt1 | contig 11113 bp, 5 predicted proteins | sample MGYA00237885_ERZ534234 | MGnify/ENA primary metagenome ERZ534234 (study PRJEB26413, sample SAMN06343907) | marine metagenome | isolation source: coastal waters | place: Atlantic Ocean: West Antarctic... | reverse complement strand
GAATTAATTGAAATTTTTGAGCTTAACAAAACTAATCTTGAAAAAAATATTTTTGAAACTAGGGCTTTTTATGAAAATGGATTCACAGAAGAAGAAAGTGTGGAGCAACTGGAAATTACGCTAATTAATTTGGAAACTCAATTAAAAAATTCAGAAAGGACATTAATAATTGCAAAACAAATGTTAAACCTAGCTCTAGGAATAGATGTGGAGAGCGAAGTAGTTTTACTTGATAACTTAACGTCTTTAACACAACAAAATATTGGTCTTGAATTTTTAGAAGAAAACATAAAAATTGAAAACAATATCGATTATAGAATAGCAAACAACTTTACTGAACAACAGATTTTAAAATTGAAATTAGAAAAATCTTATTCCATTCCAAATCTTGTAGCATTTGTAAATTATGGAACACAAGCTAATAGTGACGACTTTAATTTCTTTAATAATGATCAAAAATGGTATCAATCATCAATAGTAGGTATTAGCATGAATATACCAATACTAAGTAGTGGATTAAGGAATGCAAAAACTCAACAAGCAAGAATAGCTTTAGAACAATCAGAAACTAATCTGACGGAAGCCTATCAAAAAGTTTTATTAGAAATAAATACTGCAAAAAATAATTATCGCTTTGCAATTGAAATATATAATAACAACAAAAAGAATTTGGATTTATCTGAACGTGTTGAGAGAAAAAATGAAATAAAATTTCTAGAAGGACTAGCAACAAGTTTCGACTTGCGAACAGCACAAATACAATTATACACTGCTCAACAAAATTATTTTGAAGCCATGCTTAGAGTCATTACAACAAAAGCTGATCTTGAAACTGTATTAAACACACCGCAATTAAAAGCAACAAATTAATCACCACTATAATTTATTTTAAAATGAAAAATATATATTTATTATTAACCTTAGCAATACTAACTATTTCTTGTGCTAATGATTCAAAATCTATAACATCTATTATAGAAAGTAAAGATCTCAAAAAAATAAGAAAACAACGCAATGAATTAGTTAGCGAACAAACTGCAATTATTAAAAAATTAAAGATTATTGATGAAGCAATATCTAGTTTAGATACGATTAAAAAATACCCTCTCGTAACTGCATTTCAGGTTAAAGTAACTGATTTTAATCACTTTTTAGAGTTACAAGGTAGTGTTGCAACCAAGCAAAATTTAATTTTATACCCAGAGTTTTCAGGACTTCTTAAAAAATTATTTGTTAAAGAAGGACAAAAAGTAGTGAAAGGTCAGTTATTAGCGACGATCGATGATGCTGGTTTATCCCAACAATTAGCACAAATGGAAGTGCAATTAAGTTTAGCAAAGACTACGTTTGATAGACAAGAACGCCTTTGGAAACAAAAAATAGGTAGTGAAATCGAATTTTTACAAGCTAAGGCAGCTTATGAAGGTCAAGAAAATGCTGTAACCCAAATGAAATCTCAATTAGAAAAAACTTCAGTTCGTGCACCATTCTCAGGTGTTGTAGATGATATTATTTCAGAACAAGGAACTGTTGTTGGAGCTGGGGCTTCCCAATTATTAAGAATAGTAAACTTGGATAACATGTATATTGAAGTTGAAGTCCCAGAAGTTTATTTAAGCAGTATTGTACCAGGAAAAAACGTTGAAGTTTATTTTCCAGTTTTAGGTGAAACCTTAAATACAAAAGTAGATCAAGTAAGTAATTTTATAAACCCAAGCAATCGAACTTTTAAAATTACGATTCTAATTAAAAACAAAGAAAAACTTATTAAACCTAATCTTACTGCTAAAATTAAGATAAATGATTACACAAATGAGCAAGCGATACTAATACCTCAAAGTATTATTTCAGAAAATTCATTAGGAGAACAATACATTTTTATTGCACAAAATATTAATAAAGACAACGAAGCTACTGCTAAAAAAATGATCGTGAAAACTGGAAAAACTCAAGGAGATTTTGTAGAGGTTTTGGATGGTGTAGCAAGTAACGACATCATTATTAATGAAGGTGCTAGAAATGTGAAAGACGGTCAAAGTGTGAGAATTTTAAACGTGGGAAATAATGAGTAAAAAGAAAAAAAATATCAACAAAGAATTTGGTTTATCTTCTTGGGCAATCAACAACAAAACCACCATCTATGTGATGATGGTAATTATATTGTTTTTAGGAATATCCGCTTATTTTAGTATGCCTCGAGAAAGTTTTCCGGAAATTAAAGAAACTAAAATTTATGTCAGTTCTGTTTTTCCAGGCAATACAGCTGAAGATATTGAAAAATTAATAACAACACCTTTAGAAGACAAACTAAAAACATTGAGTAATGTTGTTAAAATTAACTCTACATCACAAGAAGATGTCTCTTCGATTGTAGTAGAATTTGATGAAGATATAGATGTTGAATTCGCCAAACAAAAAGTAAAAGACGAAATAGAAACTGAAACATCTGGAGAGGATTGGCCAATATTTAATGGTGCTAAGGTTGAACCTAATGTATTCGCTTTAAGTATGTCTGAAGAAATGCCCATATTAAATATTAATATTTCTGGAGATTATCCCATAGGAAAATTAAAAGAATATGGCGAATATTTAGAAGATGAAATAGAAAACTTACCTGAAATAAAAAAAGTTGACATCCGAGGAGCTCAAATAAGAGAAGTAGAAGTTGCAGTAGATATCTACAAAATGATGGCAGCCAAAGTAAGTTTTAATGATATTATTGGAGCCATAAATAATGGAAATGTAACTATGTCTGCTGGGAATCTTATAGCTAGTGGTCAAAGAAGAACTATTCGCGTAATTGGAGAAATTACAGATCCTTCAGATTTAGAGAATTTTGTTGTGAAATCTGATAATAGCAGTCCAATTTATTTAAAAAACATTGCAGCTGTTTATTTTAAAGAAAAAGAGAGAACCACTTATGCAAGAGAGTTTGGTAATCCTGTAGTAATGCTTGATGTTAAAAAGAGAGCAGGAAAAAACATGGTTGAAGCTGCTGAAAAAATAAAAATTATTGTTGAAAAAGCTAAAAAAAATATTTTCCCTAGTAATTTAAAAGTAACTATTGCTAACGATCAGTCTTCAAAAACTATTGGACAGGTAGATGATTTGGTAAATAATATTTTATTTGGGATTATTTTAGTAGTAACGGTTTTAATGTTCTTTTTAGGATTTAAAAATGCATTATTTGTAGGTTTTGCGATTCCTATGTCCATGTTTATGTCTTTAATGATATTAAACTATCTAGGTTATACCATGAACACTATGATTCTTTTTGGATTAATTATGGGGCTTGGTATGTTGGTTGATAATGGTATTGTAGTGGTAGAAAACGTATACCGTTTGATGGATGAAGAAGGAATGCCTAGAGTTGAGGCTGCAAAACAAGGAATTAGTGAAATTGCTGTTCCTATTATAATCTCTACAGCAACAACAATTGCAGCTTTTATACCTTTAGGACTTTGGCCTGGTGTTATGGGTGAGTTTATGATATACCTCCCAATAACACTTTCTGTAGTATTGGGATCCTCCTTATTTGTCGCCATCTTTTTTAATTCAGTAATGGTTTCTCAGTTTATGACCATAGAGGATAATGATATGCCCCTTAAAAAAATTATTACTTTGTCGATTTTTATTACTGGCATTGGATTACTAATTTTATTATTTGGTGGAGTTTATAAAGCATTAGGAAGTGTTATGATTTTCACCGCTATTATGCTTTGGGTTTACCGCTTTGGATTGCGTAAAATCGCCAATCGTTTTCAAACAAGAACCATCCCTAAATGGGAAAGAATATATGAAAAGATATTACGAGGAGCCTTAAAAAGTTATATGCCTTATGTGTTGGCCATTGGTACTGTAATTTTATTAATAATTTCCTTTGCTGGTTTTGGTTACTCTATCGGAACCCAAAGGACCAAAATAGAGTTTTTTCCAGACAATACTCCCAATCAAATAATTGTGTATATAGAGTATCCTCAAGGTACCGATATTGAAAAAACAAATATTATTACCAAAGAAATTGAAGATCGTGTTTATGAAATTTTAGATGACGCTGAGTATACCGACGGTGTCTATAATTTTTTAATTGAAAGTGTAGTTTCTCAGGTTGGAGAAGGAGCTGGAAACCCTCAAACCGATGGAGGTTCTACTGCAGAAATGCCAAATCGCGGTAAAATTACTGCTTCTATGCGAGAATATAAATATAGAAGAGGAGCTGATAGTGAGTATCTTCGGCAAAAGGTACAAGAAGCCCTAGTAGGTATCTTTCCTGGAGTATTAATTTCTGTAGAAAAAGATGCAAATGGACCTCCAGCTGGAGCACCAATTAACATTGAAATTGAAGGCCCAGATTATGCAGAGTTAATATTGGTTGCAGAAAAGATGAGGGAATTTATCAATACAAAAAACATTGCAGGAATTGATGAACTGAAAATTGATGTAAATAAATCTAAACCCTCTATGCAAGTTGAAATTGACCGTCAAAAAGCAGGAGAATTAGGCGTGAGTGCCGGACAGGTGGGTCAAATTTTACGAAATTCAATTTTTGGATCTAAAGCAGGGATTTATAAAGAAAATGGAGATGATTATGATATTTATGTTCGATTTAATAAAGAAGACAGGTATAATACCAGTGCTTTATTTGATCAAAATATAATTTTTAGAGATGCAGCTTCAGGGAAAATTAAAGAAATTCCTATTTCTGTTATTGCTACACAAAAAAATAGTTCTGGATTTAGTGCTATAAAACATAAAGATTCAAAACGTGTAGTAACAGTTTATTCTGCACTAGCTCCAGGTTATACAGATGCAGGAGCAATAGTCTCAAACATTAGAGATGAAATGAAAAACTTTGCAGAATTGCCAAGTGATATTAAAATTGATTATACGGGTCAGATAGAGGAGCAAGAAAAACAGATGTCATTTTTATTGGGAGCTTTTTTTACTGGATTAGGGCTCATCTTTTTAATCTTAATTTTCCAATTTAACTCTGTTTCAAAACCAGCTATTATTATGCTTGCAATTTTTTTAAGTTTAATTGGGGTGTTTGTTGGAATTGTAATTACCGGTAGTGCATTTGTTATTATGATGACCATGATGGGTATCATTTCATTAGCGGGAATCGTAGTAAATAATGGTGTGGTATTACTTGATTATACCCAGTTATTGATTGACAGAAAAATGATTGCGAAAGGAATGGATGATACTGATTTATTAACTACTGATAATATAAAAGAATGTATTATTGAAGGAGGTAGAGCAAGGTTACGTCCAGTATTATTAACCGCAATAACGACCATATTAGGTTTAATACCGTTGGCAATCGGTTTTAATATAAATTTCTTTACTTTATTTAGTGAATTTAATCCGAATATATATTTTGGAGGAGATAATGTTATGTTTTGGGGACCTTTAGCTTGGACTGTAATTTATGGCTTAATAGTTGCAACATTTTTAACACTAGTTATTGTTCCAATATTATTTTTTATTACCCATAAAATTAAATTAAAAATTCAATCCTGGAGAGGGTTAAACAATACCGTTAACGGATAAAAACAAAACCCCTTTTCAATTGAAAAGGGGTTTTTAAAAATTAATGGAATTAGTTGTTATTTAGAAACTAAACGATACTCCTGCGTTAATTATGGTACCATTAAAACCAAATTGATTTACTTCCCAAGGATATTTAAAACGTCCTCCTAGATCGGTAACAAAATCTCCTTGTGTCTCAATTGTGTCTGGATAAACATTTAACAAGTTATTAAATGCAACAAATGCAGAAAATTTCTTGCTAAAATTATAATTAACAATTAAATCTGTTAATACCTTTCCGCCAAATGTTTGGTCATATGCTTCATCGTCAATAGGAAGGTTAGATCCACCAGGTCCTAATGGTGCACCATTTAAACCATTATTAAAATGTTGCCAAGTTACTTCCCCAAAATAAGTGTTGTTTAAAGTGAAGTTCCATTTTGCTATATTATAATTCAAACCTAAAATAGCTTTACTCTGAGGTCTAGAAGTTGTAATTCTAGATTCTTCTTTACGATTAAAAATTTCATAACCATTATCAGCTAATATTGCAGGAGTTGAAATTTCTCCTTCAATTGAAGTTTTATTATAATTAAAAGCAAAAGAGGCTCCAAATGTTCCTTTACCTATATCTACTTTGTTTAAAGTTGCAACGATATCGACTCCAGTAGTTTTAGTGTCAACAGCATTTGTAAAGAATTTTAAACTTGTTACCTCATAATTATCTAAAATTACTTCTACTGGGTTTGTAGGGTTTCCTGGTGATCCATCTTTATATCCAATTTCTCCTGAGAACAAAACTCTATCATCCACTGTTACTTGATAGAAATCTGCAGTAACTGAAATTTTTGGAGTTACTTTATAAGTGATTCCAGCTGAAAAGTTTTGAGAGGTTTCTGCCGTTAATTGAGGTACTCCAAGACCATCTCTAATTACTGGATCTACATTGTTAAATGTTCCTTGATTAGAAACAGTTCCTCCAGATATTAAAGTTTGAATATTACTTAAATATATTTGGTGCAATGATGGAGCTCTAAAACCAGTACCCACGGAAGCTCTAATCGCTCCTCTATTGTCACCTAATATATACCTACCACTAAATTTCCAGGAGGTATTATCTCCAAAATCACTAAAATTCTCATATCTTAATGCTCCACCTAATAATAATTTGTCGGTAACATCCCATTCTAAATCTGTATAAACTCCAATACTACTCCTATCTTCTTTTAAAGCGTTAGCCGGTTGTAATCCTGGAAAAGACTGAGCTCCTCCATCTATATAAGATTCTTCTTGTCCAGCAACTGCCTCAAATGTTTCGACTCTCGTTTCAGCTCCAAATGCAACATTAAAATTTCCAAAGTTTCTGTTAAGGTCTAAATTAGCAAGTGCACTACTAAAAGAATAAGCACCCACATCAAAACGGGTTGGACTATCACTACCTAAAGCAGGATTTATACTATTTCCAACCTCATAATCAACTGCATTTCTTCCATAAGTTCCACTTAAATCAGCATCGAAGCCAAGTAAACTAAACTCAAGTCCAATAGTATTATAATTATCTGTTACTGCAGTTTCAAATGTAGGCTGGAAGCCTTGGTATTCTCCAACTCCATCATACAATGGGTTGTTATCTGATCCTATCCAATATGGTGCGCGATATAATGCATAACTAGTTCCTTCTCTATAGGTAAAACCCCCAAAAGAATATAATTTTGCTTTCCCATCAATAACTGGCAATCCAAAGTTATAAAATATATCTGCTTTTTTTAATTTAGGTTGCCCAACGGTCATTCCTAAATCTGGGTTTTCACTTAACCAATCTCCCCAAACTGGATCATTTGCTTCTACTCCAAAAAGAACATCGCTCCCTGGAGAACCAGCTCTATTAGTTTCTTCTTGTTGGTAATAACCAAAGGTTAAGTTAAAAAATCCACCATTATTACCAACTGCAAATCCAGTATTTACATCAGCGCCTAAATTAAACCCATCACCTTCTGTTGTTATACCCGAAGTAATATTTACATTGGTTACCCCAACATTTTCTCTTAAAACCATATTTATTACACCCGCAATGGCATCAGAACCATATTGTGCAGACGCACCATCACGTAATACTTCAACATTTTTTAATGCTGCAGCTGGTATACTTTTTAAATCTACTCCAACCTCACCTTTGCCAGGGGTATCATTTATATATACCAATGCGCTTTGATTTTTTCTTTTACCATTAATCAATACTAAAGTTCTACTAGGTCCTAAACCTCTAAGATCAGCCGGATCAAAATGAGCTGTTGCATCAGAAATGGTTTGATTTGTTGAGTTAAATGAAGGAACTTTATAGGTTAACATTTCATCTACCGTCAATTTTCCTGTACTTCTAAGTTCTTTTGCAGATATATTATCAATCGGCACCAACGAAGTCATCAATGTTCTTGGTTTAGACCTATTCCCTACAAGTACAACCTCATCTAATGCTAATCCTTCGGAAAGACTTACAGAAACCACTAGATTTGAACTTACTTCTACTTCAGTTGACTCAGAACCTGTCGATGAGACCTTAAGTGTCACTGGAAATGAATCTACATTTAAACTAAAGTCACCATCAAAATTCGTAATCGTACCTGTTGTAGTTCCTTTAACTAAAACATTTGCTCCAGATAATGGTTCGTTAGTACCTGCTTGAGTTACTTTACCAGTAATTGTCTCTTGAGCAAATGCAACAAGAGGAAATAGCAGTAGTAACAACAATAATTTTCCTTTAAAAAAGTAGTTTTGTTTCATAATTTGTTTTTAGTGTTTGTGTGTCTAATGTACTAAAGTTTTATTTAGAATGGACTATTTGTATTTTATTAACAGAATTATTAAATATAATTACTTTTTAATCCCAATTTTAATCTTTTTTTAAAAAGAAGGTAAAATGCTCTTTTATCTTATTAAATTTGTAGTCGTTAAAAGTGCTAAGGAAACTAATACTAAATAAATATTTTAGAATGTATAGAAGTCATACTTGTGGTGAATTAAGAGAAAGTCACATTAACAGTTCGGTAACTTTAGCAGGGTGGGTACAAAAATCAAGAGATAAAGGATTTATGATTTGGGTAGATCTGCGAGATCGTTATGGAATTACACAGCTAATTTTTGATGAAGAACGCACGTCTAAAGACCTGATTGAAAAAACTAGATTATTGGGTAGAGAATTTGTAATTCAAGTTCAAGGAACGGTAATTGAAAGAGCCTCTAAAAACCCTAAAATTCCAACAGGTAATATTGAAATTTTAGTTTCTAATTTTAAAATTTTAAACAGTTCTCTTACACCACCTTTTACCATTGAAGATGAAACAGATGGTGGTGATGATATTAGAATGAAATATCGCTATTTAGATATAAGAAGAAACCCTGTAAGAGAAAATCTTATTTTTCGCCATCAAGTAACTATGGCGGTTCGAAACTATCTTTCTGGAAAGGAATTTATTGAAGTAGAAACTCCATATCTTATAAAATCAACTCCTGAAGGAGCTCGAGATTTTGTAGTTCCTTCACGAATGAATAAAGGTCAATTTTACGCTTTACCCCAATCCCCTCAGACCTTTAAACAATTATTGATGGTTGGTGGAATGGACAAGTACTTTCAAATTGTAAAGTGTTTTAGAGACGAAGATTTAAGAGCAGATAGGCAACCAGAGTTTACGCAAATTGATTGTGAAATGGCTTTTGTAGAACAAGAAGACATTTTAAATATTTTTGAAGGATTAACTCGTTATTTATTAAAAGAAATTAAAGGAATTGAAATTGATAAATTCCCAAGAATGACCTATGACGATGCAATGCAACGTTATGGGAACGACAAACCAGACATTCGCTTTGGAATGGAGTTTGGGGAATTAAACAAATTTGCAAAACATAAAGATTTTACAGTTTTTAATACTGCAGAATTAGTAGTTGGTATTGCAATTCCAGGTGGGAATAGTTATTCTCGAAAAGAAATTGACAAACTTATAGACTGGGTAAGAAGGCCTCAAGTTGGTGCTTTAGGAATGGTGTATTCTCGTTGTAACGATGACGGTACTTTTAAATCTTCTGTAGATAAATTTTACGATCAAGAAGATTTAGCAAAATGGGCAGAAGTTACAGGAGCTAAAACTGGTGATTTAATTTGTGTACTTTCTGGTGAAACCAATAAAGTTAGAGCGCAATTAAGTGCCTTACGTATGGAAATTGCGGAGCGATTAGGCCTTAGAAAAACGAATGAATTTGCACCATTGTGGGTGCTTGATTTTCCTTTATTAGAATTAGATGAAGAAACTGGTCATTATCATGCAATGCATCATCCATTTACAGCTCCAAAACCAGGGCAAATAGATTTATTAGATACAGATCCTGGAGCTGTAAAAGCAAATGCATACGATTTGGTTTTAAACGGAAATGAAATTGGTGGAGGTTCTATTCGAATTCATGACAAGCAAATGCAAGCAACAATGTTGCGTCATTTAGGATTTTCAGAAGAAGATGCCAAAGCACAATTTGGGTTTTTAATGGATGCTTTTGAATACGGTGCACCGCCACATGGAGGTTTAGCGTTTGGACTGGATAGATTAGTAGCAATTCTAGGTGGCCAAGAAACTATTAGAGATTTCATTGCGTTCCCAAAAAATAATTCAGGGCGAGATATAATGATAGATGCACCTGCATTTATAGCCAATGATCAATTAAAAGAGTTGAGTATTAAATTAGACATACAAAAATAAGCCTCAGGATAATCCCAATTAAGATCTTGTCTTTGTTTATTGAGAAATAAACATAAAACAATTCATTATTGGAGTAAATTTGATCAAGATGGTATACTATTTTCGGTATATTATGTTTAAAATTGAGGTTAATTATTTCTCAAATAATGAAATTATGAAATATTTTTTACAATTTCTTGTATTATCATCTATAATAGGAATCTGCTATGGATTGTATTTAAAACCAGTAAAACCACAAAATGGAGATCTGTTAGTTGGATTATCATTGGTTTTATTAATCTTTATCACAATGCCTGTTTTTATTTATAGAAGGTGGAAAAATAAAGATGTTAAAGACTATATGCTAACCAAAGAAAACATAGAAAAGATGCGTGATTATAATGATTCTAAGTGATTATATTTGGATAAAATGATGATACAGGAAATGGGTCTTTTTTTTAATTTAAATTTCTTTTTTCAATAAAAAATTCTTTAAGTATTTGAGAAGATTCCTCTTCTAAAACACCTCCACTTATCTTTGTTTTTGGATGCAACTTTGTATTTAAATTTATACAACCACGTTGCTGATCTCTTGCTCCATAAACAATAGTTGATATTTGGCTCCAAAATAATGCACCTGCACACATTTGGCAAGGTTCTATGGTCACATATAAAGTACAATCCAACAAATACTTGCCTCCTAAAAAATTTGCAGCAGATGTAATAGCTTGCATTTCAGCATGAGCAGTTACGTCATTTAAAGTTTCTGTTAAATTATGCCCCCGAGCAATTATTTGATTTTCACAAACTATAACTGCTCCAATTGGAACTTCCCCTTTTTTATAGGCTTCTTTAGC
>ENA-OSJC01003536-OSJC01003536.1-marine-metagenome-genome-assembly--contig:-NODE-3536-length-11124-cov-36.289219_pt1 | contig 11124 bp, 10 predicted proteins | sample MGYA00237885_ERZ534234 | MGnify/ENA primary metagenome ERZ534234 (study PRJEB26413, sample SAMN06343907) | marine metagenome | isolation source: coastal waters | place: Atlantic Ocean: West Antarctic... | reverse complement strand
CTTACTAATCTTCTCCCTTTATAGATTACTATGTTGTTTAAAGGTCTTTTGTAGCTGGTTATTATAGCATCTCTAGGTTTAGAAGTTGCTGAATTAAAAGAAGAAGATGTGCCTTGGGTTTAGTTATTTTAATAATTTATTCTAATTAAATATAACTATAATGAAGCATCTTTAACTATCATTATGCCCCTGTTTCATACCAAACTGAAATTAGATGCTGTCCCGGTTCGAGACTCCCCCCGCATGATGTTTGTTTTATATCAATCACCTTTATTCCCTGTTGATTTTCAAGCCAGGCATTAATCTCTCCTTCAAGATGTGCAGCAATATCGGATTTACCAAAGTATCGACCGCATTTAGAAAACATTTTTACTTTCATTATTATAAATTTTTTTATTACAATTTACAATGTTTTAAAAGAAGAAGATATGCCTATGGTTTAGCCTAGATAATTTGAATTATTTAGTTATAAGTTTTTTAGTGGTTATTAATACAACCCCATTAACACCTTTTAATCCATATAGAGCAATTGCAGATGAATCTTTTAACACATCAACTCTCTCTATTTCATTATTATTAATTCCTTTCAAAAATCCTTCTAATTTTTTATTAGTTGACGGAACTTCAACTCCATCAATCAAGTATAATGGCTCTTTAGATTTTGTTACCCAAGTATTCACTGAATTCAAATTCGATTGAATAACAATCTTATAAAATTCTGAAGGCGCTCCTTTTAATACAATTGTAGCTTTTTCATCTGATGTCATAACTTGTAAGACTTCAGTGTACTGATCTTTTCCACTTTCTTTGAAATTATTAGTGTTTGACAATAATACTTTTGCCTTTTCATCGGAGCCGTAAGATTTCCATCTTAAAAGAAGTTTGTTTCCTTCTTTTGTCGCTGTAAAATTACTCATAGAGATTGAATTTACAAAAGACACCCCATCTATCTCTCTTTCAATTTCATCGGACGCATCTATTTCCAAATGGCTCAAAATAGATGGTACAATATCTACGATTCCTGGCTTAGTACTAAAATATTCGTTCGTATTTCTATGATTGGTTACAATCCAAGTAGCACGTTCACGATCTGATTGACCTCCATGCCCCATACCAGTATCTGTACTTCTGCCATGATCTGTTGTAATCACAATCATCCAATCTTCGTTAAATTCTTTAGAACGTTTTTGTAGTGCATTCCAAATTCTTCCAACTTGCTTATCTGCCTTTTTTATTGCGTCATGAAACTGTGGACTATCTCCATACATATGCCCCATATTATCTGTAAACTCCAAATATACCCATGACAAATCAGGGCCCTTATTAAGAATAGTATTTGCTGTTTCTTTAGAAACAAACTCATCTATTTCTAAAAAGTGCGTATCATTTTTTTTATGTGGAAAGTTGATTGTATCATGTTCAAATCCGTCAAATACATAATCAAATTTAATACCACCTGCTTCCTTTAATCCCTCTCCCACGAGTTTTGTTCTATTGTCTAACCAAGTCGAAAATATGGCTGTCTTTAAAGTTGAGTCATGACTTTTTACGATTCTAAATATATTCCAATAATTGTAATTCGGGTCTTTAATTCCATTCCCCCAAACATTGTGCTTATTGGCCCAAGTACCTGTAATTAAATTATTATATCCGGGAGCTGAGATTGTTGGTGTTTGAGAATAGGTTCCTTTTAAACCTCCAACGAAGGCTCTAGTATAAGCCCCTTCTTTGCTAATTGCATCTAAATTAGGAGTGTTTACCGATTCCAAAGCATCTGATGATACTCCATCAATCAGAATAAATATGGCTTTCTTTTTCGGAATTTGATTTTGGGAATAACTAGAAAAAGCAACAATCGAAGTTAGAATGGTTATAACTGTGTTTTTTAAATTCATTTACCAATTGGTTTATATCTATAATAATTCACATGCTATAATTTAACTTTTCACACTTCAATTTAGTAAAAATTGAACAAATTATGACCCTGAAATGTTTTGGACTTGAATTGATCGTTGGGGCAGCCTTTCCTAGAATAGTCTATAATCCTTAGGTTCTAAGTGTCTAAAATGTAGAATTACATGCATATTTACTTCATACATACAAAACAGTGAATAAACACATGATAAGCAATAGGTTACCTATTTTGTTATGACCCTGTTTTGTTTAGGGTTGTAAATGATCTTTGGGGGTGTTACCCTTTATGTCTTAGTGTAAATACCGTGACTTGCCTTTTCAATAAGTTTAAGCTTTATAAATCGTTTTAAAATATCACTTAGTGTTCTGTCTTTAATACCAAATAGATTAGCTTGTTCTGAAATTTCAGCTCTTTTAAAAGTATCTCTATTTTCAATCCAATTATATAAAGCTGTTTGAGTGGTGTTTAAACTCTTAGAGGTTTTAGTTATTCTATTAAGCATGTTTATGGCGTGAACTAAATATACTTCTTTAACCAAGTACATTGCTGTATTAAAATCTTCATCAGAACAAATAATCTCGGTATCATCAGACCTAACTGCGGATAGCGTCATTGCAATTTTGTAACACATTAGCCCTAATCTATTGACACTACCTGAAACATTATCATCATAAAGAGCTGTGTTATGCGCAAGTATATCTGTAAAAGCATTATCCAGCTTTGATCCTTGTTTTTTAGTCATAGCAAATTTCTGAGTACTATTGCTTTTAAATTTATCACATAGTTCTGCGCTATATTCCTCAAATATCTCTTTGTTACTTCTACTTATCCCTGATGTATAAGTAGGTTTCCATATTGGCACTGCTTTAAATGAGTAGAATAAAACTCTACTAAAAAGTCCATCATGTACGGATGTCATTAATAAGTCTAATTGATTCGGTGTTCCTGTAAGGGCAAGGCTAAATTTAGGTTCTTTTATTTCTAAATATTCAAGGTTAGTAATTCTACTTTTAGTTATAACCTCTGATTGAAACCCTCTTCTTATTATGTTAGAGAAATTACCCCATTCTTGTTTTAAAGCATTAGTTAAAGCATCTGCTTCAGTTTCACAAACACAACCCATACCATCATTGAATTCTAGGTGTTTTATTATCATAGCTGATGAGGTGTCACCAGGGATAAAAAATATCTTAGACTTTGGTTTTTCAGGTTCATTTAGCGCTTCAATATCTTGGTCAGTTTTAGCTTTTTTTACTTTTAAATCAAATACCTTTTTTTCTTTTTTATATTCTATTATAGCTTCTTTACTTAGTTTAAACAAAAAATCGTGATAGCAATCTCCTAATTGTCGACTATACTTCATTACTCCTTTACCACTTGCAGGTGGAGCAATAATAATACTGAATAGGTTGGCGAATGCTTTGTCATTAGCATATAATCCTGATACATTGTGAAGACCTCCACTAATAATAGAAAGTGCAGAGGTGAAGAATACATCTCGCTCTCTACCTTTAAAGACATTACTGGCTTCTTTTAATATTGGAGGTAACGAATCGTAAATGTTGTCCGGAATATAAGGATTTATATTTTTCTCAGGAATATTAACTTGTAATATAGCAGATATAGTAGGTTTGGCAACGCTTCCATTTTCACTTACATTATTTTCATAAGCACTTTTAACTGTTCGCTCTATCTCTTCTTTATTAAACGTACTATCATTATAGTTATAAGCATAGTCTAATGTGTCGTTGATATTATAATCGAGACGGTTTGCATTACATGCAAATAAGTGAACAAAATTATTTCTATTTCCCTCTAAAAATTGTTGATTATTACTTGTAAAATCCCAAACCCATTTTATATCTTTTCGTGATTTAGTTTCATTGTTTGGATATGCTTGATACTTAAAAACCTCAGCATCTTCATTTAAATGTAAAGCAGAGTCAGAAGACACAAAGCAGAGTCTTAGTATGTCTTTGATTGACCCATCAGAAGTAACACCTACAATTTCATCATAGTAATTTCTTAATGCATTAAAAGCAAAGTTATGTGAGCTTAACCTATTGTCAGACTTTACAAGTACTTTCAACCCCTTTCCAGATGGACTAATAAAAACTGCATAGGTGAAAGGAATACTAATGATCTTTGCTTTTAACCCCTCTACATCTTTAAGCTTGTCATAATCTAAATGCAATAATCCAGTATATGAGTCGACATTTTCCTTTTTACGGCTTTCTTTAAAAGTAGCGGAGATTGTAAAAGCAGGGAGTCTAAGTTTTATAATATCTGCTTTTTTAGTATCTCCATTGCTAATATGGTGTCGGACTTCGTCTATTTGTTTTTTCCACCGTTCTGTTTTGATTTCTTCAAGAACTTTTTGAACTTCTACGATTCTCACATTTGATCCATTAAATGAATCCATAAAATTAACTTCAAACATATATTTAGATTTAATTATTAAACTTTACCAAACACCAAACTTGCTATTTCTGCTAATGCTGGTTATTGGATTGATTACAAATATTTAATAATTACTCAAAAGTTATGGACACAAGAATGTATCTATTTGGGTACGGAGACGTATCTTTTTTTAATTTCCTTATATATAGGAAGATGTAATTCAGGGGTAATATTAGACTTTAACTTGGTGGCTGAACCAAAATTTGTATCAAATTCTTCAATCATAAAATTAAAGATGCTAATAAGAGTTTTGTCGTTATTCATTAAACCATCTTTTCTGAGTTGGTACACTAAAAAACTCATTTCAGCTAAAACTATTTTTTTTTTTATAGTAGGAGTAAAGTCTTTATAAATCTCATAGCCATAGGAGTTGAAATATTCTGGATATGGGTTGTCATATATTTTTTTCTTTACATCTAAAGAAGATTTAAATTTATTTAACTCTTGATTTAAAAATTTAATCTTTCTCTTTGAGCTGTATTTATATTCATTTAAAAACTCATCAGAGACAAACTGCATTACGTTCAATGACTCTCTATCTGGTATTGGAATCATATGCTTAATTGTTTTGTCTATGATTGTATTTTGTTCTGAAATACATTCTTCCAGATAGTCTTTAGTTAATTCTTTATTACCATCAATGCCATCCCAGGAAGATGTATCATAATGATCTTCAATATAATCTTTAACTCTAGGTAAATGATCTTCTTTATATTCTGATAATTCCTGGAACCTATAATCTTGATTAAGTAAATTCGACAATTTAGATTCAATACTTAACTTAAAACTATTCAAAAGAAATTCATCTGTTTCTTCTTTGAGAAGGTTGTCATAAAGCTTACTAAGACGAACTAACTCTTCATAAGGATCTATTCTTTCAAGCGGTGGTAAAATTTTATCTAACACCTTTTTTTGATAATGACTATAATTTTCCATCTTAATTAGCGAATACTCTTAGTTAATAACTAAAGTTAAGTAAAATACTACATAGTAATTCAAGCTCTAAAAGAATCAAAGGTTATACATATCGCAAGTCTATTTTGAATAAATAAAATTATATTTTACAAATTAAATGTACAATCCGTGTACAAAATGATGTGTATTAAAATATCGTAATACTAAAAGATAAGACTGTTATAAAGCTTAGATAAACAAAACGTTTTAGTAGTAGAATAATACTCACTACAAACGAGAAGTTCTTAAAAGTGAGTTAAAAGTGAAATTTTATTTATTTTTAATTAAAAAAAGAGAGGTAATTTAGTGCTTTAACAGATAGAGCCAACGACGAGATTTGAACTCGTGACCTCTTCCTTACCAATGAAAAGTTTTATTGATATCTATTTGCACATCAAATAAACATACCTTACCTTTTACCCTGTAAATATACAAATAATATCTTAAATAGCATTTTGCTTAAAAAGACATTAAAAAGACATTTTAGGAATACTATGGCTGAAAATAGGGAAAAGTTTAAGTTGCGTAACAGGAAAAAGACACATCGTCTTAAGTTAACTTTTAATATGAAGTTTAATCCTAAAGACACTTTAAATGCTCATACTTTGTCTATTAAGTATTCTTATGGTACTCACTTTAAAAGGTTTAAATCTACTGGGTTTGAAGTTCTTCATAGTGAGTGGGATAAAAATGCAGAAACAATAAAGAATCCTGAAAACCATAAAGAATTATCAAAGTGGATAGGCGAATACAAACAGAAACAGGAAGATTGTAGATTCAGAATAGCTTCAGGCGAAATAAGTTATATAGAAGCATTTGACATTTTACTTGGAAAAAGTACTACAGGAATAATATTAGATTCAGTTGAAGCCAATGGATTAAAGAAGAAGAAAACTAAAGCAACTATTAGAAAGGCAATTACTTATATAAAAGCAGTTCAAAGTGGAATGGTGCGACTTAAACAATACCAATATGCAGAAATAGATTATGAACACTTGTCTAATGAATCAGATATAAGAAAAATAGAAAGTTTAATATTAAAGGATATGTCTTGGTTAAAAAATAATACTAAGAATGATTATCTAAAGTATTTGAATTATGGTTATGAGTGGAATCCTGATAGTAAAGGGAAACCTTTTAAAGAAACATTGAGGGCAGATGAACCAGTAGTTAAAACAAAGATTCCTAAAGAAGTTTTAATAGATGCTATAGTTAATATTGGCGATAATCCTCAATGGTTTGAAGCATACTTGTTTTGCTTGTTGTCGTTTAGTTTAAGGGGTTTAAATGGTGCTGATATATGTTGTTTAAACCAAGAATGGATTAAGGATGAATCAGGAAGTCCAGTAAAGGAAATTAAACACTATTTGCCTAACTATCATAAAATAATTGATGCAAAGGGTAAGACATTCTTAAAGAAGCAGTATATAGTAGGTAAAAGGACTAAAAGTAATGTAGGTATTAAGATATTATTTAACCAGTTCCCTACCCTTTTAATACTAAGGTTGTTAAAAAGAATGGTTGCACATAATCGCCCTGAATATGCTTATAAAGGTAGCGATAAGGTTAAAATCTATAATATTAATTACAACACAGATAAAGGAAAACAGGACTGGAAAAACCTACTTAATACTTATACTAAACAGTTAAAGAAAATTACAGGAGGTTATATGGTATCTCAGGCAAGAAATACTTTTACTGCAATAATGAGGGGTCATTTAAAGGTTGAAGGCGATATGTTGTCAGTTTCGTTAGGTCATAGAACTTCAAAAAGAACCTATAATAATTATACAACAGTTTCGCAAGATGAACTTGATATATACCATATAGAAGTTTTGAGGGTATTTGGAGTTAATAATCTGATTAAACTACTTTACCAAGTACATAAGGACAAGAAATTATCTATTATAACTGATTATATAACAGGGGAAGCTAAAGGAGGTTTAGGTTGGTTTGGTTTACTTGGTTATGGAAAGAAAGAAGAACTTAAAGCACTTGACTTACAGTTAAGCAAATGGACTTATGCAGATGAACTTAAACTTAACTCACTATTAAAAGAACAGGAATTAATGATTACAGGAGTTTATAATGAAGCTAAAGGAATAATGGAATATCCTAACAGAGAACTTAACTATCCTAAAGAACTAAAGGATTTAATAGCTAAAAAAGAAGCTATAATTAAAGATGAAAATAAGTATAGAAAAGGCGATATAGTCACTAATTGGAATAGCGAGTTACAAGTATTTGAAACAATAGACAAAACTGCTAAGGATGAAGCTAAAGTCGTAATGCTTGGAAAAAAAGGGAAGAAAACTAAGAAGATAGATAATGTAAATAAAAATGTTAGCTAATAGATTACAAAAAAAGATAATTCTTTCGTTATATAAGCAGGAAACATATACTGGAGGTGTACCAAGATAAACACAGAAAGTCAGAATGGAGGTAGAAATTAACTCCTAATGCGAATAAGACAAACAGAGAAACAGGACAGATATCCAATAGGCGAACTATAGGGTATCGCAAGGCATTTTTAAGGATTCTATTAGGGATAATAGTTGCTTTTAAATGGGTTGAATAGTAGTAAAAACACAGATAATGTGCAGACATCTACTATAAACATAAGTTAAATGTAAAGTACTGATAATGAAAACTCTAAAGAAAAACAATATTAAAAACTATAGCTATTCTATGAACTATAAAAGGAATCAGTTAAAGAAAAACTGGAGGAAGTTTATAAGCAGTCAAAACTATAATGTTTTAGCGACCATACAGTCGCCTTTTATAAAGAATCCTACAATGTTTGAAGATAGATTCAGAAAGTTTAGCGAGTTAGATAGAACTCACAGTTTGTTTTATTCAGTTGAATATAATGCTGATAGAAAGTCAGGTTATCATATTCACTTACTGATTAATGCTTATAAGTTAACTAAAGGTTTTTTAGGTTATGCCTTAGATTTAAAACCTAACCAAATACCATATTACAAACCTGTTGACAGTAAGGTCAAGGTCGCAAGTTATGTAACTAAATATATGAAAGATGACCAAATACATTATAATATTTTTTAATATGAAAAACGAGAAATCAATCTTACTCAGATTAAGCAAAGAAGATGACAAGTTCATCAAACAAGAAGCAGACAAATACTCAATGACAAAGTCAGCTTATTTAAGGTATGTCGCAATTACAAAACCACAGGACTAATGGCGATACATCATTTTATAAATACAAACCATAAAAGATTTAGCCAAGTCAAAAAGAATGTCAATGACTGGTTATATCAAAAATGAAATACTAAACAAATAATAAACTAACACTTTTTATAATGCCCAGAAAAATAGGAGTTCCAAATAAAATTACCACAAAGGTTAAAGACAAACTTTCAGATATAGTTAATGATGCTTTAGATTCTTTAGACCTTGAAACTTTTAGTAAAGCTGAAAAACTTAAGTTAATTCAAATAGGAGTTCAGTATATCGTTCCAAGATTGCGACAAGTTGAAGAAGTTATAGACGAACCTCCAAGACAGTTTCAAATAGAAGTTATAACAAGCAGAAGTCAATTATCAGAAAAGGAGTTAGATAAAGATTTAACCTACTAATATTTTCAGTAAATTGTAATTACAAACTAATACTAATCTAAAAGGGTGAATACAGATAGGATTTGGGAATATGCTAATAAAAGAAAAGGGTTTGTAACCTTTTTAATACTTGTTGTAGTTCCTTTTTTAAAGGTATTACTACACTATTTTATTTCTCCTTTTTGTCAAACAGTTAAAAGATCATTAAGGACTAATGACAGAGAAACATTTTATGAGTTAGCTGAAACAACAGTTATAAAATTTAAAGCATTCTATTTTGATTTAGTTGATAATTCTATTAAAAAATGTTTAGATTTTAGTGAGCATTTTGGTTTACTTTTTGAAGAACAAGTATTTTTATTTATTCCTTCAATTGTTATAGTAATATTAGTTATTTGGAACTTTTCTGACAAAATAGATGATTTATTAGATGAAATAAAAAATCAATTGAAAAAAAGTATTAAAAAAATAAAAAATCACTTTGTTGTAAAAAAAGTTAAAGAAAATTTAGGGCCAATCTTTATGGTTTCTTTAATAATGGTTGTTGCAGGTAATTTTATAATTGAACAATTTGAAAAAAGAGATTATAAAAAACAAAGTGAGAAAGAAAGGGTTATTGAAAGGAAAAAAACTTTAATAGAAAGGAAAATTTTTTATAATGCTCTAAATGAAGCTGGAATAGACACAACAGAATATAATTTACATATTGATAAACTGGATCAATTTTACCTTTCTTATTATGTTTTGGAAAATAAAGAAAATTTTATTTTTACTGAAACTCAGGTAAAACAATTAAAAGAATCTTTAAAGAAATTTGGAAGAGAATATAATAAAAATGACATAGAAGCTAACTTTAATAATAAACAAAAATATAATTTAAATGGTATTGAAATTATCAATCCAGAGGGATACAGCTACAATGAAAAGAAAAGTAATAAAATCCAATTATTGTTTGATAAAAATGATGGTAGCGAGTTAAGGGTAATGGCTTCTAAAATAAAAGATAGAGCAATAACATCTGATGCAATAAAGAAAGTTATTTTAAGTGGAAATGATATAATCAAATGGAAGTTGTTAGAGCCACTAAAAAGTTCCTCAGGTGATTTGAGTGAATTAGCAACTATATCTTATGGACCTAATGGTCTTAGTGGTTACAGGACAGGATTTAAATTCAATTCCTTATTGGTTATGATAGATTCATATGCAAAAACTCCCAGAGAAGCATTTAAAGCTTTACTTGAAACATCAATTAATATTGATAAAAATAATTTAAAATATTTTACTTCTAAGGATATAAAGGAAATGACAAAAAATGCTACAAAAGATATTATTCAAAATTACCTTAAAGAAAACCCTCAACTTCTTCCCTTTTCTGATAAATAACTAAACAAAAGAATTGATTAATCAATCTTTTTTCAATCTTAGCGATTAAATGTTTTGACAATTCCTGACTGACCTGATAAAGTAAGTCCAATTAAATCGCCAAATTTAGCTTTGGCTTTCTTGTTGTTACAATCATAAATAGCATAATTTCTTGTGCCTATTGTTCTGATTTTAACATACTCGCATTTTCTTTTAACCTTTCTTAATATAGGGTCATAACTGTTTGAGACAATACCCTCGCGAACAACTGCACCAGTATAGGTATTAGTATAAGTTCCATTTCTTACAAATTCAAACTCAAATGTATTATTAAAAGTGTAGAAATAAGAAAAGGAAGATGATACAGGTTCTCCATTTTCATCAGTATCAGGATTTAAAGCAAATGTAATATCTGATACATCTGATTTAATACCTGAATATTGGCTATCAATCATAAGTTTAATAAAAGTATCTTTTGAATCAATAGACATAAGGTCATTAAATGTTACCTGACTAAAGGATAATATAGGAAACAATAAAAAAACTAACCATTTCATAAACTAAAGATAAAAAAATTCAGTTAGGGAAAAGTTTCTGCGACAAAATAGGGGTTTAAAAACTTACTAATTTTCTTAAAAAGACACTAAAAAGACATTTAAGTTTGAGTTAGTAAGTTAAAAAAGGATAGTTTCTTGAGAGCCAACGACGAGATTTGAACTCGTGACCTTTTCCTTACCAAGGAAACGCTCTACCCCTGAGCTACATCGGCAAAAAATATTTGAGCGAGAGACCGGGTTCGAACCGGCGACCATCAGCTTGGAAGGCTGAAGCTCTACCAACTGAGCTACTCTCGCT
>ENA-OSJC01003535-OSJC01003535.1-marine-metagenome-genome-assembly--contig:-NODE-3535-length-11126-cov-3.208345_pt1 | contig 11126 bp, 5 predicted proteins | sample MGYA00237885_ERZ534234 | MGnify/ENA primary metagenome ERZ534234 (study PRJEB26413, sample SAMN06343907) | marine metagenome | isolation source: coastal waters | place: Atlantic Ocean: West Antarctic... | reverse complement strand
GGGGTTTCGTTGGTGTTGATGTATTTCCCTCGCTTGTCGTCTTTACGAAGAATGCGTGCACTGAATCCAACGACGTCGCCGTAGTGGTTTAGGATGGGGAACATTAATTGGTCGTAGAACTTATTGTAGAGCCCGGCGCCCGGATTGTTTTCCTTGCTCAAGCCACCGAGGCCGGCATTGATAAACTCGCGGCCGTTGAACCCCTTTTCCTTCACGAGGGCTAGGAATTCATTCGAATTGCGAGGGGCGTAGCCGATGAGCCATTTCTCGGCAGTTTCCTTGGTGAAGCCGCGAGATTTCATGTAGTCGCGGGCGTGCTGGGCGTCGGGCGACTTGAGGAGGACCTTGTGGTAATAACGGGCAGCAATATTGTTGATCTCCTTGTAGCGGGAAATTTTTCGGCGTTTGCGGTCCTCTTCGGGGCTGGATTGTTCTTCGGTGATCGGGACGCCAACTCTCTGGGCGAGCTTTCGGACGGCATCTACGAAGGGGATGTTCTCGTATTTCATGATGAAACCGATGGCATTTCCGGATTCCTGACAGCCGAAGCATTTGAAGTTTTGCCAAGAGGTATTGACGTTGAAAGATGGGGTTTTTTCGTTGTGAAAGGGGCAATTCGCTTTATAAGCGGAGCCCATTCGTTTGAGGGGAACGTAGGAGTTGATGATGTCGACAATATCAGCTGCGGCGAGCACCTGTTGGATCGTTTCTTCCGGAATTCTTCCCACAGCGCAATTGAAGGCTGAAATTCCCAAGATGAAATAGGAAATTTGGGAATTTTGCAGAATGGCATCTTTGGGCTATAGTGGAGGCATGAAATCAGTGATTCTTTTCTTTTGCGCTCTGATGGGCTTGATGTCGGCGCAGGAGGCCGATCAACGGGTTCTCGGAAAATCGGTTGAGGGCAGCTACGCTGATAAGGTGGTGGTGATCGAGGTGGGGAAGAAGGATCTCTCGGTGAGTCAGAGTTTTAAATTTTGGGAGCGTGTCTTGAAAAAAGCGGATGATGACGGTGCCAAGGCCATTGTCTTTGATCTCAATACTCCAGGAGGGCTCGCCTTTCCGACGACGGAGTTGATGACTCAAATCGCGAATTTGAAGACGCCCACCATTTCCTTCGTGAATCCCCAGGCGCTGAGTGCGGGGACCTTTGTCGCCGTCTCAACGGATCGAATTTACATGAAGCCGGGGTCGGCGATTGGGTCGGCTGCGATTGTCGATGGCACCGGAGCCAAGATCGAGGACACGATGCGGGCGAAACTGGAAAGCTTCTTCGATGCTCACGTGCGCTGGATCGCAGAGAAAAAGGGATACCGGAAGGACGTTCTGCGGGCGATGATGATCGTCTCGGAAAAGGAGCGCGACATTGAGGGAAACATTGTGGAGGCCGGGGCGCTTCTCGCTCTGAATTCTTCGGAGGCGATTAAGCCGCTCAATGAGGGAACTCTGCTGGCGACTGCCGAAATTCAGGATTTGGATGCTCTTTTCGAGCGTGAGGGATGGGAGAAGGCAGATTTAGTGATGGCGACTCCAACAGGATTCGAGCGTCTAGCATGGTGGGTGGCCGGAATCTCCGGACTTTTGATCGTGGTCGGGTTGTCAGGAGGATACTTTGAAATCAAAACTCCAGGATTTGGGGTCGGAGGCGTCATCTCCCTGACCGCGTTCGGAATCTTCTTCTTTGGGAATTATCTCGCGGGGAATATGGCGGGATATGAACTGGCTGCTCTTTTCGTGCTTGGGATCGTCTTTATCGCGATCGAGATCTTTGTCCTACCCGGATTTGGGATTGCAGGTTTGATCGGACTCACGATCATAATCGGCTCGCTGGTTTTCGCGATGGTAGATAATGTCGCATGGGAACGTCGACAGTTTGAAGCACCAGGAATTGGAGGGCTGGGGGAGGTCTTGAGTGGACCGGCGATGCATCTTTCGTTTGGGATCTTTGGATCTTTTCTGATCCTCTGGGCAATGATGCGTTTTCTGCCGAATATACCCTTTTTTAGTAAACATCTTCTCCCAGGCTCGGTGGCCCTCGGAACAGGAATCAGTGAAGAATCGGAAACTGGTCCTCGCATCGGGATGACCGGAACGGCGACTACGGACCTCAGACCATCTGGGAAAGCGAAGATCGATGGAGGGCTTCTCGACGTCGTGGCAGATGGGAAATTTGTTCAAAAAGGGGACGCTGTTCGTATCATCAAAGAGGATGGGATGGGAGTTGTTGTGAAGGGAGCTTGAGCTGTCTTGTCTGATATGGGAGAACTCGTGCGATGAAATTAATTGCGCTTCTATTCCTTCTTGTCGGTCCTGTTTTCGCAGGGGACTGGGTCCCTCTTTTCGATGGTGAGACGATGAAAGGATGGACGAATCAAGGAGATGCCAATTGGCATGTAGAAGACGGAGCTCTCACAGCAAGTGAAGGTGAGGTCTGCCTGCTGACGACCGATAAGAAATACGAAAACTATGAGCTAGAGCTCGAATTTAAGGCGGCGATCGGTGCAAACAGCGGGGTGTTTCTCAACACGGAAGAAAAGGTGAAAAACGAGGCAGTCGATTGCTATGAAATCAACATTGCAGGCCCGGCTAATCCTTTCCCGACCGGCAGCATCGTGAAGCACCACAAAGTAACGGGGCAGGGAGAAAAGGACGCATGGCGCCGCTATAAGCTCAAGGTGAACAAAGGAACAATTACCGTGATTCTTGATGGAAAAAAACTCGTGACCTATAGCGCCAAAAATCCTCGGCCGGCTGGATTGATCGGTCTTCAGAAGAACACAGGAAAAATCGCGTTTCGTAAAATTAGAGTGAAGGCGCTGAAGTGAGCTTTGGTTTTACGCCAAAAAAGCTCGCCTGGGGGTTTGCGCACCGAACGAATCGATCATTTTCCTTTGGCTTCGATTGTTTCTTGACGATGATCGAAGCGCCTCCGATGTCCTTTCCTTAAAAATACAGAAACGTCGCACGATGACTGAGATGCGGCAGAAGCTTTTAATTTTGAGACAAAAATGAAGAAATACTTTTTCGCACTGATCTTGTTACTTCGCACGTCATCAGCGGAGGTGATCGTTCCGGTGGACGCTGAAGGATGGGCTTATTTTCAATCGCTGCAAGGAGGACAAGAAGTTGATCCCGAGATCAATGATGCCGATTTTCATGACACTTGGATGAAGCAATCGCTTGGAGGGTTTCAGGGAGATGGTTCTTATGATGGGCCCAATTTCTCTCTCAATGGAGTGGGGCCTTTGTCGACACGAAATCTCGATGGTGGAGGGCCCACGGTTTTAGCCACTCCATCAGGTGGAGACCATCATGCCGTTTGGATGCTGAAGGTTGTCGATGGCGGCGAGAGCGGGTTCTCGAATCTCGTGATCGAAGGGTCGGTTGAAGCGGGCGCTTACTTTTACCTCAACGGAAAGAGAATTGGTTCGGTGAATATGGGAGTGGGGTCGCGTGACCGCTGGGCGAGAAATGCGCTGAGTGCCCCTGAGACCATCGTCAATTTAACGACTGATCATGTTCTTCGTCCGGGGCCCAATTTCTTCGCGGTATCGGTCCACAGCGCGGGAGTAGCGCATAAAGATGTTGGCGGTAGTTTTTCGATTTTAGGTGTCAGTTCTCTTCCTGAGATTTACCAGGTGAGTGTCTCGGATGTCGCTGATTCCACTACTCGAATCAGCTGGGAGACCAAAAATATAGAAGCTGGAATGGTGGTCTATGGGATCGAAGGGAAGCCTCACTTGTTTGCCAATACCGGGGTGGGATTTGAGCATCTCGTTGACTTGTCCAACCTTTCGCCGAAGTCCACTTACCAATATGAAATTCTAGATGGAGAGGGAAATTCATTCACGCCGCCAGAGGTGGGGACTTTTTCTACGACTTCTGAGGTGGTGATTCCCCGTGGTTCGGGAGGATGGCATTACTTGCATTCCTTGGATGCAATGGGAGAAGGAGTAGATCCAAGTATACTTGATCCAGATTTCCACGAAACGTGGAGGGCGCTTTTTGAGACTGGCACCAGTTATGATGGCCCTTCTTTCATGAGTGGTGAGATGCCGATTGGATTCGGGGATCTGGGACAGCGACCAGGTTCGACCAATCTCGTGGAACCGAATAACGAGACCGGCGGGGTTTTCTGGGTCGTGAAGGAATTCGAAATTGGCCAGGAGGTTGTCTATACTGATTTGGAGCTGCGGTTGCGCTTGAGTGACGGAGCGGTGATTTACCTCAATGGTGAAAAATTGGGTTCAGTTCGGCTTGATCCTGTGAGTCAGAGTCGTTGGGATGAGAAAGCGTTGACTCGTTCGACAGGGGAGGAACTGCAGATCAAGTTGGGTAATCAAACCCTACTACGTCCGGGTAGAAACACGATTGCGGTTTCAGTTCACCCAGCCGAAGGCAATTTCTGGTCGCAGGGAATCGATGTGGCTCTCATGGGCGATCGGAAGGCTCCGCTCCTTTTCAATCTTCGCGAATTCTATCTCGGAGAAGGGGCCGTGAAGCTGAGTTGGCAATCAGCCTTCGGTGATGACGGGACAGTGCGATGGGGGACTAAGATCGGTCAACTTGATCAAGAAATTGCGTCAACACGAGTGAACTCCCTGGAGAGTTTTGTGCAACTCTCAGGCGTCGAGCTCGGTGAGCGCTATTATTATGAAATTTTGAAACCCTCGGGTGAATCTCATGAGCCGCGGGCGCGTGGGAGTTTTCAAGTTGGCGCAAGTCCGGCCGGACCTCTCTTGGCGAATCTTCTTTTTTCGAATGCTGAAGGATGGTCGATCCTTTATTCCATCGACGAGGCAAACCGGATGCAAGATCCGGCTCTTGAGGATGATGATTTTCACCAAACGTGGTATGATCAGCCTCTCGGTAACTATCCCGGGAATGGTTTGTATAATGGTCCCGAATTCCAATCTGGTGCGAAGGCGCCCGTGCATTATGGACCTTCGGATTTCCCTGGAACAGACCTGTTGCCCCTTCCCGAGGTTCCTCATATCGGCCCTATCTGGTTGCTTAAGGAAATCGATGGTGGTTTGTCGGGCTATCACAATTTACTTCTCATGGTTTTGGCACTCGATGGAGCCGTGATCTACCTGAATGGGGCAAAAATCGGAGAGAAAAACATGCCCGCGGCTGGCGAAGCCGGCTTTGATGCGCTGGCACTTGGGGCTGACGAATTGTGGACTACCGTGCCGCTCTCCGAAAATATTTCGATTTTGCCGGGTCCAAACCTTTTGGCGATTTCGATTCATCCCCACAGCTTGCAAGTGGGGAGAGCCCACGGAACTGCTTTTTTGCGTGGGTATGAAGGGCGGTCTCTTAGTCGCTATTCTTGGACCAGTCCGCGAGGATCACTCTTTGACCTTCAGTGGTATTCAGAGGAAGTAGAAAAGTCGAGAGTTCGGTTTGGACGTTCGCCTTTCGCGATGACGGACCTTCCGATTGGTGCCGATCTTGTGAACCGGCATCTTGTCCAGCTCCCGGTGGTTGAAGCAGATGAATCCTACTATTATGAGATCCTCAATGAGAATGGAGATTCCTATGATCCACCCTTTATCGGATCAGTGGGGAGTGGCTCCGAGAGCGCAGAAGTGCCCATGATTTCTTTTGAAGAGGCGCTTGTGCAATGGCAGACAGATTGGCCGAGTCAGGCAACGGTGAGCTACGGTAAGTGGGGAACGGAACCTGAGTTTGTCGCCGTGCCGGACCAGGGTTTTTTAAGTAGCCATGAACTCCTACTGTCAAATCTGGAGCGCGCGGAAACTTATTACGTTCTCATTGAAGCAGTTGGAGACGGGGGGCAGGAGATGACGTTTTGGACAGAGTTTAAGACCGGAGAAGTTCTCCGGGGACCTTATTTACAAAAGGCGCATTCCACAGGGGTCACGGTGCATTGGCGCACTTCGATTCCATTGGAAACCAGGCTGGCTTACGGCAAGGACCCAGATGATTTGGATCAGATTATTTCCGCTCCTGATCTGGTGACAGAGCATGGTGTCGAAATATCGGGATTGGAGGCAGAGACCCAGTATTACTATCGAATCTTAAAACACGATCCAGTCGGCACAGTGACGGTCGATGGAGAATGTTCGTTTAAGACGGCTCCCGAAACAGGAGAGTCGAGACCAACGCGAATTTGGGCAATTGGGGACTCGGGTGGTGCCAATCAAGGAGCTCGCGATGTTTATGAAGCATTCAAATTCTACACCGAGGGAAGGAATCCTGATGTGTGGTTGATGCTAGGAGATAATGCCTATGGAGATGGGACAGATGAGCAACACCAGAAGGCGGTGTTCGAGATGTATCCTGAGTTGCTGAAGCGAGCGCCGTTATGGACGACGCGGGGAAACCACGAACTCATGGACTCGGCCTACCTTGATGTCTTTGATTTACCTTCGAACGGAGAGGCTGGAGGAGTCGCGTCGGGGACAGAGGAGTTTTACTCCTTCGATCATGGCAATATTCATTTCATTTGTCTGAACTCGACGACTTTTCCCGAGGGAATGAAAGAGTGGCTTGAGCTGGATTTGATGGAGTGTCGCTCGGACTGGATTATCGCCTTTTTCCATCATGGACCCTACACCTTTGGCTCCCATAATTCCGATCAAGAGCAGGAGCACATTGTGATGAGAAAGGAGATTCTCCCGTTGCTGGAAGACTTTGGGGTGGATCTCATTCTTTCCGGACATAGCCATAGTTATGAACGTTCAAAATTACTCGATAAGCACTATGGTTTTTCAAGTTCTTTTGATGAAGCGAAACACGCTCTCGATTCGGGAAATGGTTCGATCAATGGTTCCGTGGATAAAGATACCGGGCGATATCAATGGTTGGGAGGAACGGGCCCGTATCAGAAAAGGTCCGGTAGGGCTCATGAGGGCCAAGTCTCAGTGGTTGCAGGCGCTTCAAGTATTCTCTCTTCCAGCGGGAGCCTGAATCACCCAGTGATGGTGAATAGTTTGCGGGTTTTGGGGTCCATGGTGATCGATGTTGATGGGCTCACTCTTCATGCGCGCTACTTAGATAACAACGGGGTTGTGAGGGACGACTTCACGATTCAAAAGGAATGGCCTGATTCCCCGGCGATGAGCTGGTGGGAGGAGCATTTCGGAGATGGATCCCGACCCTATTTGAGTGATTGGCGAGGTGATCCGGATGGGGATCGCGTGGACAATTTGATGGAGTATGCGCTTGGGACGAATCCCAGCTTTCCGGGGAGAGATATGCTGGAGAGTTACGCGACAGAGGAGTCGATTATTCTCAGATATCCACGGTTCCTCGAGAAGAACGATCTGACTTTTGAGATCGAAACGAGCAGTGATTTGGAAACATTTTTTAGCTCGCCTTTAATCTTGAATGAGCTGATCCAAGAAGCTGATCCGAGTGGGTTGGAATGGTGGGAAGCAAGGCTTCCGATTGACTTGGAATCGGAGAAGTATATGCGCCTAAAAATCGAGCGGAAGTAGACATGATCCGCTGATAGCCGGACTTCCCGTCACTGTTCGGGAGGGGCGGTGATCCAAGTTTGAATGTGCTTGCCCACGCACCGTATCTCAGGACAGTAACAATAACGATGAATCTAGGCGAACCTCCCTCAGCAAAAGATGCTGCTAAGAATGGAACGCAAAAGGAAGAAGTTATTCGTGCCGGTTGTCCCTGTCCTTCATGTGAAAGCGCGAATACATCGAGAGATTCAATATTGCGATCACGACCTAGTGTTTTAGCGGTAATCTTGTTTGGGTGGATCTTTTTGTTGGCGAGGGCAGCATTTGCGAGGCGCTCGTCGGTTTGCGGAGATTGTGGCGAGGTGAATCGTTATAAGTCAGTTGGATCATGGATCGCTCTGGTGTTTTTAGCGCTCTTGGTGGCATTGGTAGCGATGGCATTTTTCGCTAAAGCACCTTAGGGAGGATATTTATTTTAACGAATTGGAACCTCAGATAATAAGCCTCCTCAGGAGAGTGAGGAGCGGGTGAGCTTCGGGGTAATTGCGTTTCGGCGATTTTTATCCTAAGTCGTAGGCGTCGAGGTCGGAGGTGACGATGACATCTTCCGGGGTGGGAGTGGCATCGAGAATGGATTTGATGTGGCGGGAGAGGACTCGAGCATTTGGGCCGCGTAGGAGGAGCTGGAAGCGGAATTGGGAATGAGATCTGGTGAGGGGGGAGGGGATGGGGTCACCGAGGATGATGTCTTCAGGGAGATTTTCCTTGAGCTTGAGGTGGAGGGTTTCGAGGGTGAACTCGGCGCGACGTTCGTGGCTCGATCTCGCGAGAAGGAGAGCCAAGTGGGTGTATGGGGGATAGGAGAACTGGCGTCGCATTTCGAGCTCTTGATCGACGAAGCCGTAGAAGTCGTGATGCCTTGCGAATTGAATGGAAGGGCTGTGAGGGGTCGAGGTTTGGATGATGACTTCGCCCGCCATTTTTCCGCGACCGGCACGGCCAGCGACCTGGGTGAGGAGTTGGAAGGTGCGTTCGCCAGCGCGGAAGTCGGGGGCGTAGAGCGAGAGGTCGGCATTGAGGACGCCGACGAGGGTGACGTTGGGGAAGTCGAGACCTTTGGCGATCATTTGAGTGCCGAGAAGGATGTGGATCTTTTTGGCGCGAAAGTCGCGGAGGGTGTCGCGGAGGGTGTTTTTTCTGCGGGTGGTGTCGGTATCGAGACGGGCGATTTTGGCGGTGGGAAAGACCTTACGAAGGATGGTTTCCGCTTTCTCGGTGCCGTAGCCTTGAAAGGGGTTGGGAAAAGCCCCCTGCAGGTCAATGCGCTGCCTATAAAGGAGCCGAGACGCCTTTGCAATGGGTTTGCCATTACTAAAGTGATGGTACTTGGAGCGCATTCCACCCAGCACAGACTGGCCATACCGCTCGCACTGCGCAACGTACCACTCACGCAACGTAAATAGCAGCGGGCTATGCGCTCCGTAGCGTTTAAGCATAGTAATCTGGTCACCGCTATCAAAGCCCGAAAAGTGGTAAAAACCCAGAGGTTCTCCGTTGATCAGGATGCCCTGCTCCAGTGACCCTGTTGCTTTTCTGTTGGTCACATTCCACGTCGCCACATTAAAAGCAGGGGAGCGCAAAACGGTGACATCGTCAAAAAAACAGGGTGCCAGATTGACCCATTTCTGGTCAGTAAACAAACCCATTGGAAGGTCATCGTGACAGTATTTTAGCAAGCGTTCTGACCACCAGCGAGAAAAACGGCGGCCTTCTAATACATTTCTCACACCGACAAATCCCAGATTAAAAACCCCATGCCGTAAACTCGACACTTCGTTATCGAGTATACCGATGTCACTTGTTTCCGGATCTGTCAGATGCGGGGTCAAGACAATGCTGGACGTCGAAAGCCTTAGTTGCAGCTCGTCTAGACGGCCGAACACCACCATGTCAGGATCAAAGAAAAAGACTTGTTCTGCACCAAAATGCGTAAATATATACTCCAGCGCCACGCCCTTAACTGCCGTGCACATTTCCACCACTTCATGGCCAAAGGCCCATTGCGGAAAATTCTTGGTTACCAGGTCTTGCGCGTAAATAATGTTATCAAAAGGCTCCGCAGCGAGATCAAATCCAACGGGCAAGTTGTCAGACAACACCAGGTGAAACTGCACCGCAGGATCTATTTTCTTAATCGAGTGCGCAAGCACTCTCGCCTTAGGCAGATAATTAGACGTTATGCTGGTATAAACATGGACACTTACGGACATCTTTTGCTAATCCCGTTCAAAGAGAACCACCGTCTGGCTCGCTAGGCTAGCAACTATGACACCACTGCTTGTAATAGTCTAAAGCACATCTGCAAATCCACGGCGTACTTTCTGAAAGAAGGCGTAACCAAGCGCGCAGGTCACAGTGCCGGCGGCGTATGCAACCACAAAGAATTTCGTATCCGGTACCACTCCACCAATCACGCAACTGCGAAACCCCTCAATGTAGTAGGTCAGTGGATTGAGCATCATAATCCGCTGAAAGTTCTCGGGGACTGCCTCTAAAGAATAAAAAACGGGGCTTAAAAACATCATCGCCGTCGCAATAAAACCGGCGACATAGGCCACATCTTTTACATATACGGATATAGCACTGGTAAACCAAGCTACCCCGCATAAAAACAGTACAAAAGGCAAAATCACCAATGGTGCCAGTAAAATTGTCGGTGTAATGCCGCCACCGAACACCACCAGGAACAAGGTTAGCACCACACAAGATATCAAAAAATTGAATGCAGAGGCTGCCACCACAACCACAGGAATAATTTCTATGGGGAATACTACTTTCTTGACGTAATTTATATTCTCGTGAATCAGGGCGGGTCCTCGAGTAAGGATTTCTGCAAAAAGAAAATACACAATCAGCCCCGAAAATATAAAGCCGGCAAAAGGGACGTCCCTACCGTCATAGAGTTGTGGCAATTTGACCTGGAAGACCAAGCTAAAAACAAAGTAGTACACCAGCATCAGCAGCACCGGGGTAATAACCGCCCAGAATAAGCCCAGCCCAGAGCCACGATATCGAAGCTGGATTTCTCTGGCGATCAGCGCATACAAAAGGTGCCTGTATGCCGGCAGCGTTAAGCGGGTCACAGTGGCTCCGGCACTTGGTTGATCTCACAGAAGGCTAACGGAATACCCATTATGCCGTGCACTACCGGCCCCTTTTCTGCACGAAACACCAGAGCATCATGCAGCCAGCAATGCTGTATATGCTCAGACTGGTTGCCCGAGGCCACAGAAACGGAAACGATATACTCACTCAAGGCAAGGTAAGGCATCGTAATGCCAAAACTGACCGTATAGGTCTTTCCGCCCTCGGCGTGAACCGGGCTGTCATAGTGAATAACACAATTATTATCGCCGAGAATGACCTGACCCCGCCGGTCCTTGATCAGAAAGCCCACAATGAGACTTTCCATAGCCTGATGGGCCACAAAGGTAAAACGCAACGCTATCGATGAACCGCCCAGAATCCCCGATAACTTGCGTCCCTTGCTATCAATAAAAGACGCATCGGTTATCGTTGCGCCCCCATCGCCGAAGCCACTCGCACTTTCGTCGAATCGATGTACCTCCATGGCATTGTATAGCGCGGAGCTGCCTGCGATGTCCTCTCTGGCGTCAAACC
>ENA-OSJC01003534-OSJC01003534.1-marine-metagenome-genome-assembly--contig:-NODE-3534-length-11127-cov-6.193303_pt1 | contig 11127 bp, 11 predicted proteins | sample MGYA00237885_ERZ534234 | MGnify/ENA primary metagenome ERZ534234 (study PRJEB26413, sample SAMN06343907) | marine metagenome | isolation source: coastal waters | place: Atlantic Ocean: West Antarctic... | reverse complement strand
TGGTACTGAAAAAAATACAATAACTTCTGTTATGACTATTGTAAAGTATGCAATAAAAAATTGGGGACATGGCCAATATATTATCAAAAAACACAATAAATTTTATGAGCAAACAAACTTACAGCTCAATATTGAAAAATCTAAAAAATACCTTAATTGGAAACCAAAATATAAAATTCAAGAGAGTGTAAAATTAACGATAGACTGGTACAAAAAAGTTATGATGAAAAAAACGACTCCTGAAAAGATAACAAGAGAGCAGATCATAAACTATATTAAATAATTTTGTGAAAAAAAATTTTTATAATACTAAAAAAATTAAAGTTATTAAAAACCCAAATGGAAATTTATTTAAATTATTCTCGAAAAATCATGACTTTTTTAAAAAATTTGGTGAAATTTATTATACTGAAGTTCACCCAAATAAATTTAAAGGATGGAAGTTTCATACAAAAAGAACACAGGTTATTTCTGTTGTGTCAGGCAAAGTAAGATTTTTTCTAAAAAAAAATGAAGAAGATAAACCAAAAATTGTGGATATTGAAAGTCCAAATAAATTAATTTTACTTAAAATTGAGCCAAAAACTTTTTATAGTTTTGAATGTAAATCTAAAAAAAAAAGTATTTTAATAAATATTATTGATGAAATTGTAAAATGAAAATAGTAATATTAGCAGGTGGAAAAGGAACAAGACTCTCAGAATATACTAAGATCATACCAAAACCGATGGTTCAAATAGGGTCAAAACCAATTTTAGAACATATTATAGATTATTATTCGAAATTTGGCTTTAAAGAATTCATAATAGCTAGCGGATACAAGCATTCAATTATTAAAAATTATTTAAAAAAAAAAAAAATCTGTCAAGATTGATGTAATTAATACTGGAACTGAAACTTTAACTGGCTCAAGGTTAAAAAAATTAAAAAATGAGCTAACACATACTTTTATGCTAACTTACGGTGATGGCTTATCAAATATAAATTTGAAAAAACTGTTAGAATTTCATAAAAAGAGTAAAAAAAAAATAACCTTAACGGCTGTTCATCCGCCAGCTAGATTTGGTGAATTAACTATAGTTAAAAATACAGTTTCAAAATTTAAAGAAAAACCTCAACTACAAAAAGGTTGGATTAATGGAGGTTTTTTTGTGGTTGAGCCAGAATTTTTAGAATTTATTGGCAATAAAAATGTGATGCTTGAAAGATCTCCTTTGATTAAAGCTGTAAAAACTAAAAATTTAGCTGCTTACAAACATACAGGCTTTTGGTTTTGTATGGACACGCTAAGAGATAAAAGGGTATTAGAAAGCTTGATAAAAAATAAAAAACTCCCGTGGCTTAAATAATGCCAAGAATAGCAGTCCTTGGAGGTACGGGGTATTTAGCTTCATTAATTAAAAATCAAAATGATGTTAAAAAAAATAAATATACTTTTTTTTCAAGAAAAAAAAGTTCTAAAAACTATATTAACTATCTATCATTTAAAAAAAATTTAAATATTTTAAAAAATTTTGACTTTATTATTCACCTTGCGGGACCAAATCAAAACCAATTAGTAAATGATAAAAGTTTAATAAAAAAAAAAAATCTAATAACATCTATGATCTGTGATATTTGTCTAGCTCATAATATTAAGTTAATTTATATATCTTCTATGCAAGTCTATGAAAATTATGGAAAAAACAATCTATCTATTAGCTCTAAAATTAATTTAAAAAATCCTTATTCAATATCACATTATGAATCGGAAAAGATAATTATAACAAAATTTTTAAATGATAAAAATATGTTTACAATATTAAGAACCGGTAATGTCTTTGGTTTTAAAAAGTATGAAAACTTAAAAGAGATTAATAATAATATAATTCATAGTTTATGTTTTTCAGCGATAAAACAAAAAAAAATTTTGATAGAAAATGGCTCAATTCAAAGAACATTTATTCCATCTAAAATATTTACTCAAATAATTAATTTTACAATACAAAAACAAAAAATTAAAAATTCAATAATAAATATTTTTTATAAAAATTTTAGTCTCAGTGATATTGGTCAGATAATTAAAAAAAGATCAAAATTAATATTAAATCAGAATATAACTATTATAGTTAAGAAATTTAATTACCAAAAAAAATTTGTAATATTTACTAATAAAGAATTTAAAATTAGTCCTATAAATAAAGAAATCAATAATGAAATTGATCAAATTTTGAAGAATATAATAAAAATAATTAAATAAACAAAAATACTTAGTAAAAGAATTAATCTTTAATTAAATTATTAAAACTAATCAAAATTAGTCTTGCTAGAAAAATATAGTTATTTTTTAACATTTTCTAAAAGGTCATAATTTTTAGAATATACCATTAATGAGATAAGCATCGGCACCAAAGTAAATCCTATTGGTATAGCACTAAATAAAATAATAAATAAGCTTAGAAAATATAAAAGAGAGCCTCTAAATTTTCTGTAAATAGCCATAAAAAAAAGAATAATTATGGCAGTTCCAAAAATACCCAAATCATAAAGGAGTGATCCATTCCATGACATAATTACCCCACTTTTATATCTATTAGACAAAACATTACTATTCATACTTTCTAACACTTCTGATCGCATTTCTCTAAAAGTGTCTAGTCCTCCTGGTATTAAATAATTTTTAAAAGCTCCAACTACAGAAAAATAAACTGATTCTACTCTTGAGTTAATACTCCAATCATTAACCAGCACTGACAACATTGATTTGTCATTAAGTTTACTGAAGACACTATTTATTCTTGATCCAATTAATTGATCTTTTAGTAGATAAATTACTACAAAAGTTATGAAGCAGAATATTATCTGATTAGAAAATAATTTTTTAGAAAAAGTTACATTTAAAGAAAAATAATATATTTTAACAATAAGTAATAAAATCGTAACATAGATTATAAATAAAACTACAGTTGTTGATTTTGCTAAAAATATAATACAAAGAATATTAATCAATATTAAAATATTTCTTTTATTGTTACTTATTAAATCTTTTGCCTCAATCATAACCCAAGAACTAAAAAACAAATATGTACCAAAGTATGTGGGCTCAGGACCCAAAGAGGTTACTCCTCTTCCAATACCTGTTCGTCTACTAGAGATTAATTCAATGAATTCAGGTAATAAAAATTCAAAAAATCCAAAGAAAATCCATAAACTATTAAAAAATATGAAAAGTTTTATTGGAAAACCATAACGAATATAATAGTTGTAAAATGCTATATATAATATTGGTAAGCCCAAGTAGCCTACAATTGCTCTTAATGATGAATGAATTGTAAATAAATCTGTATTTATAAATGTCATTATTAAGCCAAAGATAGTCAAAATCAAAATAATTAATGAATATTTTGGCAATTTAACTTCTACTATCATTATCAGAAATATAATTGCAAATAAAAAAGTCCATGGTTGACTATCCAAATTATTTAAACCAAAGTTTACTGATGGTATCAGTCCAAATATAAAAAAGGTATCTCCAAAAAATTTTTTAATCTTATAAGATAGTTCAAAATTTTGCACTAATCTTTTATGTAGTCTTTATATGTTTTTATTAGACCTTCTTTTAAACTTATTTGAGAATTAAAACCAAGGTTATTTATTCGTTTGTTGTCTAAAAGTTTTCTGGAGATGCCATCAGGTTTAGTGGTGTCAAAATTTATTTTCCCTTTATAACTAATAATTTCTTTTATAGTTTTGGCAAGTTCTTTAATAGTAATATCTTTTTCACTTCCCACATTTACATGGCTGCATGTTGGTGAAGTCTGTTGATCATAAAATTTTTTATCAATATTCATTAAATAAATTGAAGCTTTTGCCATATCATCCACGTATAAAAATTCACGCTTTGGAGTACCTGTCCCCCAGACAGTTACCTCTGGTAAATTTTTAATTTTTGCTTGATGAAAACGATAAATTAAACCTGGTATCACATGACTATTTTGAGGATGATAATTATCTCCTGGGCCATATAAGTTTGTGGGCATAATAGATCTATAATCAATACTGTGACTTTTACCATATTGGTGATTGTAACTTTCACACATTTTAATTCCTGCAATTTTTGCAACTGCATAAGACTCATTAGTTAACTCAAGTTTACCTGTTAATAATTCATCTTCTTTGATTGGTTGACTGGCTTTTTTTGGATAAATACAACTAGATCCTAAAAATAGTAATTTTTTTACTTCATTCAAAAAAGCGCAATTTATAATATTTGTTTGGATCATTAAATTTTCATAAATAAATTCTGCAGGATATGTGCTATTTGCATGAATACCACCAACTTTGGCAGCTGCTAAATATACTTGATCTATTTTTTTAATTTTAAAAAAATTTTGGACATCATTTTGATTCAATAAATCAAGATTTTTTCTATCGCTAGTTATAAGTTCAACATTTTGCTTTTTTAATAAACGTACCAAGGCAGAACCTACCATGCCCTTGTGGCCTGCAATAAATATTTTTGTTTTGGACATCTTGTGCTATTAGTTAATAATATTATTTAATTAATTTTTATAATTATTAATAAGTACATCATTTTTTGCTAATTTTAAATCTTCATCAATCATTTCTTTAACTAATCTTTCAAATGATATTTTGGGTGCCCAATTTAATTTTTTCTTTGCTTTCGTCGCATCTCCTAATAACGTTTCAACTTCTGTAGATCTAAAATATCTTGGATCAACTTTAATAATATCTTCACCTCCAAAAGAGCCTACTTCTTTTAAATCTTTTCCTCTCCAATCAATTATCATATCTAAATTTTTAGATGCTTGGTTAACAAAATCTCTTACAGAATGTTGAACACCTGTTGCAATTACAAAATCTTCTGGTTTTTCTTGCTGAAGCATTAACCACTGTGCTTCTACAAAATCTTTAGCGTGTCCCCAATCTCTTTTTGCATTCAAATTTCCAAGATATAAATTTTTTTGTAATCCGAGTTTTATTCGAGCGAGTGCTCTTGTAATTTTTCTTGTAACAAAAGTTTCTCCTCTAGTAGGGCTTTCATGATTAAACAAAATTCCATTACAAGCATAAATACCGTAGGCTTCTCTATAATTTATTGTTATCCAGTAGGCATAAATTTTAGCCACACCATATGGGCTCCTCGGATAAAAAGGAGTTTTTTCATTTTGAGGAGTTTCTTGCACTGCTCCATAAAGTTCAGATGTTGATGCTTGGTAATATTTAGTTTTTTTTTCAAGTTTTAAAATTCTGATAGCTTCTAAAATTCTAAGTGCTCCTAAAGCATCTGTATTTGCAGTGTACTCCGGTTCTTCAAAAGATACTGCAACATGACTTTGTGCAGCCAAATTATAAATTTCATCAGGTTGCACTTCTTGAATAATTCTAATTAAAGAAGTTGCATCTGTTAAGTCACCATGATGTAAAATAAACTTCCGATCAGTTACATGAGGATCCTGATATAAGTGATCAATTCGATCGGTATTAATTAAAGAAGTTCTTCTCTTAATACCATGGACTTGATAACCTTTGTTTAACAAAAACTCTGCCAGATAAGATCCATCTTGACCAGTTATTCCAGTAATTAAGGCTTTTTTCATACAAACTTATTTTTTATATTAAAATATTCACTTATAATTAGTTTATATAATAAAAACCAATCTGTATATTGTTGTTAACTAAGTATGATAAAGATAAATAGTTTTATTTCTAATATTTAACTCTAAATTTTAATTTTAATATCATTTTCCTTATATAATTAATGAAGATGATAAGAAAGTAAATATAAATAAATAATATTTACTGATGTATTTCAATTTTAAATCAAGAATGCTATAAAGTATTGCAAACTGAATAACTAATCCGTTTTAATATCTTAAAAAAAAATTTCACAATCAAAATATAATTTTTTTACATTGCATTGTTATTACTATTATAACACTTAACCTTATTTTCATTTTTTTAAGCATTCATTTATTAATTTAGTCAATTGTTTATTTTTATAATCATAAAATATTAAATCATTAAAATATTTATTATTTAGCATAAACCATTTTCTATAATTAAGTTTTAAATTTTTATTTAGAAATTTATGAATTGTTTTTCTTTCAATTCTATTAAGTGAAAATTGACAATCATTAATTGGTTTTGGCCACCCAAATAAATCTTTAAAATATCGATTATTATGTTTAATAGTCCTGTTGTGAAAAAATAAGACTTTTTTATTTCTAGCTAATGCTTCATAACCCAAAGTTGAGTCAATACATATAATATTCTGATATTTATCTAAAAGATTATAATTATTTTTTTCCTTTGTAGCTTTAAATTTACCATTTAAAAATGAGTTATAAAATTTCATTTCACTATTATGTCTTTTTATATTCTCTTTGCCATTTCTAAGCATAATAATTAAATTTAATTTATTTTTAAAACAATATTCTTCAATAATTGGTAGCAACTTTTTTTCTAATGAATAAAAAATTGAATGCTCATTAGTAGAATTTGTTGCTGGATAATATTGACTAATAAATAATAAATCTTTTTTAAGTCTTTTAATTTTTTTTATTCTATTTAAATTATTTCTATATGATCCATGCAATATTGAACTAAATTTAAAAAATTTTTTACAATAATCAGAATAAAATCTATTAAAACATAAATAATAATCTATTTTCAGTGAAATTTTATTTTTTTTTGCATTTTTTAAATCTCCAAAAAAATCTCTACCTAGAAATCTATAACCGTTTTGTACTGCAATAAAATACTTATTTGGGTAGAAATTTTTTAATTTATAAAAATTGATGTCGTTATCTATAAAAGTAATAACAATTTTTGGATTTACTACTTTAATAAAAGTTTTTACATAATTTATAAAAGATATCTTTCCTGTAAAAAAAAAAGTTACAATAAGAATAAATAAATTTATTTCACGTCTATCAATAATTAACTTGGATAAATCATGCTTATTTAGAGTTTTTTCCAATTCTCTTGAATGCCTATATAATAGAATTGATGATTGTGATGGAATTTTAAAACTATAAGATTTTTCAAATAATTTTTTTAAGAAATAATTTAATTTTTTTAACATTAGTGTATATATTATAAATTAAAATACTTGTTTACAGCAATAATAATTTATTAAATTTATGAAAATTTTAATTACTGGCTCTTCTGGTTATATAGGTTCCTGTTGCTATGAATATTTTAAAAATAGATTTAATGTTTATGGAATAGATAAAACTAAACCAAAAATAATTAAACAAAAAAAATTTTTTCAATGTAATTTATTAAATTATAAAAAATTAAATAATGTTATAAAAAAAATTAACCCCGATGTAATTATTCATCTTGCTGCTATGTCTACTATAGATTTTATAAGCCAAAAATCTGACTATTTAGAAAATAATAATATTGCTACCAAAAACCTCCTAAAATGTATTGATCAAAATAATATTAAACATTTAATTTTTTCTAGCACTGCTGCTGTTTATAAATCTTCCACAGCTTCACTTAAAGAAAATAGTATAATTAAACCAAACAATATTTATGGACAAACCAAAAAAAAATGTGAGGAATTTATTACTTCGAATGCTAAAAAACGAAAAAACTTCAATTATATAATATTTCGATTTTTTAATGTCTGTTCTTCTTTGCCTTCTTTAAAGATTGGTGAACTACATAATCCTGAAACTCATTTGGTACCTATTTTAGCTAATAAATTTAAAAATCAAGAAACAATATCAATATATGGCAATAACTATGAAACTAAAGACGGCACATGCGTTAGAGACTATATTCATATCTTAGATATTATAATCGCTTTTCATAAAGGTATTAATTACTTAAAAGATAATAAAAAATCCTCAGTAATTAACTTAGGTTCAAACTTCGGATTTTCTTGCCTAGAAATCTTTAATAAATTTAAAAAATATTTTCTTAATCAGAAAAATGAAGTATTTTTTGTAAAAAAAAGAAAAGGAGATAGCCCAAAGCTAGTATGTGATAATAAAAAAGCCTATAAGTTATTAGGATGGAAACCAAAAAATTCTGTAATTGATAAAATCATTTCTGATGAACTAAATTGGCTTACTCTCTTAAATAAAAAAAAAATTAAAAGAAAAACTATTTACTAAAATATATTAAGAGTTTAATAATTCATCCCAAGTTATTGGTGTATCTTTTTTAATATTTGACACTACTTTTTTTCCTAAAATTAAATTTAAATATTTCGGATACAAACCGTGCCCAGGACCTTTTATAGTAACATTATCTAGACTTATTTTTTCACCTTTTTTAATATTTTTACTAGTAAATATACTTTTCCTTTGAGAGTTAATTTGTAAATTTTCACTAAAAGATGGTTTCTTAATTCCATCTCCTAAAGCTGAAAAAATTGTATCTCTATTTTTTGATAATATTTTTAAATCTTTAAAATCAGCAGATAATGCGTGATCTGAACCTTCAAGCAACTTATTAAGAGTAAAATGTTTTTCTATTACATGAGCACCTAACGCCATAGCTGCTGTTGAAACAACATTTCCAACTGTATGATCTGAATACCCAACAGGAATTTTAAAAGTTTTTTGTAAATTTGAAATTGCATTTAAGTTAATGTCTCTAGGGGCTGCTGGGTATGACGACACACAATGCAGTAATATTAAATTCTTATTATCTTGAGAAGCCACAGCTTCTAAGGCATCTTCAATTTCACCCATTCCACACATTCCAGTAGAAAGAATAATTGGTTTTTTCTTAGACGCAATATATTTTAATAGTGGAAGATTAACTGCATCAAAAGAAGCCACTTTAAATGCTTCAACATTAAATTTTAATAATAAATCAACCGATTGTTCATCAAATGGTGTTGAAAAAACTGGATAATCATTTTTTTTAGACCACTCAAATATCATTTCATGGTCTTTTACACTCAGCTTTAATCTTGTGAACATTTCATTCATACTTTCTTCTGCCTGAAGGGTCTTATCTGCATATGCAGCCGATTTAGCTATGTTGGAAACTCTATCAGCAAAATACGTCTGCATTTTTGCAATATCAAATCCTGATAATTTTGATTTTTTTAACATTTCTAGAATAATTTTTTTACTACCCTGATGGTTAATGCCAATTTCAGCTATTAAAAGTGGTGGATTATTTTTACCTATATATTTATTTCCAATTTGGACTGTTTCATTAAATTTAAATGGTCTTGCTATCTTAATATTTTTATTAATTAATGAATGTTCAGAAGAAAAAAGTTCTACAGTATCTCTAGCTTTTAAAAACATAACCTGCATGTCACCATAAGAATATTCAGCTGCACCACCAACAGAATATAAATTTTCAAACTGATTAACTATTGAATTAGCTTTTGCTAGCTCTTCATCATATCCTAAATACATAATGGGATTTATTGTGGGAAAAACCCTTGTAAACCCTTTTTCAAAACGTTCATATTTGCTAAATCCTAATGCACAAAATTGTTTAAATACCTCTCTACAAAGCTCCTCCGGGTCTTTTTTAATTAGATCTGGCTTAGTTCTGTAAGAAATTTCAAAACAAAGCAAAGTTTTATCTTTAGGATATCCCAAGTCTGAATATTTCTTTTGTTCAGTTGCTCTGTGAAAATAATTTTCGTCATGGGCAAAATAAATTGATTGTTCATTTTTAGCAAATACTTCAGCTTGATTAACTATAACATACGCTAAAATATAAGAGTTATATTGTAACTTTGTTTTATATCCAAGCATTTCTGATGTTTTGGACAAAGGGATTGTAGAAATGATAATAGCATCTTTTGAGTCTGCTACTTCACCATTCTTAAAATGTATTTTTGTAATTTTATTGTCACTAGTTGTAAATTTTTTTACTTCATGATTTAGGTGTATCTTATTTCCAGAATTTTTTACGCCTTCAGCCATTCGGTTCATAATTGCTCCTGATCCATATTTTCCTGCCGCTGAAAATTGGTTATGCCAAAAAGAGGAGTGTGAGTCTCTAATTTCTATTCTTTTAGGTGCCCACTTCGATGACATTTTTGTTGTCGGTATTCCCCATAATTTTTTTGAATAACCCTCAAAAAAAATACTTTGGATGGTAGGTCCGACTAGTGCCTGAACAACTTCTTTAAAATTTTGAGCCCTCATTATGTTTTCAGGTTTTCTTTGTTTTAGCTCTTCTTTAACTTTTTTTCTAATTTTAGGTGGAAATTTTTCAATTGAATCAAAGGAAAGTGGGTAATCATACAATATGCCATCTTTATAATTTTTTGAAAAAAACTCTTTTTCTATCATTAAATCTGAAAAATTTTTTTTCCACCAAGTCTCTAAATCTTTATCAGTGGTGTGATAGATATGTGGTCCATAGTCAAATATCATACCATCAACAGTCTCACTTCCTCCGAGGCCACCTACGAGGTTTTTTGCCTCATAAAGTGTTACATTTTTTTTTTTCTCAGAAAACATATAGCTTGCAGATAAACCACATGGACCAGCTCCTAAAATAATAATTTTTTTCATAGAAATATTTTGAATTCATTTATTATTATTTTTAATATAAGAAGTAAAGTAATCATGACAATTTATAATAGCGACATAAAGTTCTTTAATGCTTTGAAACCTCATAAAACTCCTATTATTGTAGAAATGGCAAACACTCATTGTGGAGATTTTACAAAGCTTGTAAAATTAGTAAACATTGCATCTAAGAGTGACACTTCAATCTTAAAATTTCAAATTTTTAAAACTTACGAAAGAGCCAAAAAAAATACAAAAGAATGGTCTATATTTTCAAAATTATAATTTAAAGAAATACAATTACAATACCACAGGTTCTTAAATTCATTAAAATAACAAAAGGTTAATTAAAATTAATTCATTTAGAATACAAAAAAATCCATTTAATCAAAATCTAAACTTAAATATTAATTTCTAATTGTATTAAACTTTTAAATATCTGAAATAATCTATATTTATTTATTCTTTTAATTCCTATTTATGCTTTAATAATATCTATAGAAATTTTATTTTTTTAAGGCTAAATTAGATGCTTTAAACTTAGGAAGTTATCTAATTATTAAAAAGTAAATTTTTTATTAAATAAATTATATCGACAAAATAACTTTTGAGAATT
>ENA-OSJC01003533-OSJC01003533.1-marine-metagenome-genome-assembly--contig:-NODE-3533-length-11133-cov-4.331042_pt1 | contig 11133 bp, 24 predicted proteins | sample MGYA00237885_ERZ534234 | MGnify/ENA primary metagenome ERZ534234 (study PRJEB26413, sample SAMN06343907) | marine metagenome | isolation source: coastal waters | place: Atlantic Ocean: West Antarctic... | reverse complement strand
AACAAGAACTATTGATATTTATAAATTCTTCAAGTTATTCTTTGACTAAAGAAACAATAGACAATATAAGAGATAAATGTATTACTGGTGGTGAAGAATATATAAAGTCTTCATATAAAAATTTGAAAGATAGGATGATCGATAGAGGAATTTCAGAAGATGAAATCAATAGAATTAAAATCATAGGATTTTTACCACAAGGTAATAAAGAACCAAGTACACAAATTATACCCTTGACAATACAGCAAATGGCTGTATAATAGATAGTATATAAAGTGTTTTGGGTGAACAATGTTTTGGGTTGATAAAAAGTATTTACGACTAGTTAGTTCTAGGTTTAAGAACTCTTCATGGAAAAATGAAGACTTGTTAAATCATTCGTGTCCGTATTGTGGTGATTCTGAAAAGAACGAACACAAGGCAAGAGGATATCATTTCAAACTAAAAGAGACATTCGTATATAAATGTCATAATTGTTCTATATCGAAAGCTTTCAGTAAGTTTCTCAAAGACCATGACACAAAGATGTATAACGAGTATTGTGTAGAGAAGTTCTATAAGAAAGAACCAACTCTATTCAGTACTCCTGTCATAGACGTATCAACTAAACCAGTATTCAAGTCCGATCCACTAAAGAAAGTGGGTTGTGTACCTGCGATAGAATCACAGGTTGCAGTCGATTATCTCAACATGAGACAGATTCCAAAACATAAATGGGACGAATTATACTATGTTGATAATTCACAATCTCTAACTTCATTAGACCATAAGTATAGTGACAGAGTATTTGGAAATGATCCAAGATTGATTCTACCTTTCTATTCAAGACAGGGGAATCTAGTTGGAATTTCAGGTAGGGCTCTTAATAACAATAAACTTAGATATCTAACATTAAGATTTGACGATAACGAACCACTTATTTACGGTTTACGAACAGTAGATTACAATAGAACAGTTTATGTTACAGAAGGACCCATAGATAGCTTGTTTCTTCCGAACTCTATAGCAGTCGGCGGAAGTGATTTCTCTAAATTAAAATCGATAGTACCAACAGAACAAGCTGTGGTAGTGTTTGATAATGAGAGAAGGAATCCTCAGTTAACTAAGTTAATGAGACAAGTAATTGAAGATGGCTTTACGATATGTTTTTGGCCTAAGACTATAAAACAAAAAGATATAAATGATATGGTGTTAAACGGATTGTCACCAAGTGTAATAGAACAAACGATCAATAATAATAAATTTTCGGGGTTATCGGCAAAGATGACTCTGAGTGACTGGAGTAAGATAAGTGGGTGAAGTAGTTAGTAGAGTAGTAAAGAGACACGGTGAATTAGAACCAATAGATTTAGAGAAAGTACATAGAATGGTAGAAGCAGCTTGTAAAGATGTTTCAGGTGTATCAGAGTCAGCAGTAGAAATGAACTCTGGTTTACAGTTTTATGATGGAATTACATCAACAGAGATACAAGGTATCTTGATTAAATCAGCAGCTGATCTGATATGTTTGGAAACACCGAACTATCAATATGTAGCAGCTAGATTGTTGTTGTTTCAAGTAAGAAAAAGTGTGTTTAACACTAAATGGAAAGATTCGAAGATTTATCCTCCCTTGAAGGATATCATTATAAGAAACATCAACACAGGTGTCTATGATGATAAACTTGTCACATATTATAGTGATGACGAGTGGGATAAGTTAGATAGTTATATGAAACACGATAGAGATATGATGTTTACATATGCAGGTTTAAGACAAGTAGTCGACAAATACTTAGTTCAAGACAGAAGTTCTGGAATGTTGTATGAGTCACCTCAATATATGTATATGTTGATAGCTTCTGTTTTATTCAAAGAATATCCAAAAGAAACGAGGTTATCATTTGTTAAAAGATACTACGACGCAGTCTCAACATTCAAAATCAATATTCCAACGCCTATTATGGCAGGTCTTAGGACTCCTCTTAGACAGTTTGCTAGCTGTGTACTGGTTGACGCTGATGACAGTCTTGACAGTATTTTTACTAGTGATATGGCTATTGGTAAGTATGTGGCTCAGCGTGCGGGAATTGGTATTAATGCTGGAAGGATTCGAGGATTGGGTTCAAAGATTCGAGGAGGTGAGGTTCAACATACGGGAGTCATTCCTTTTCTTAAAAAGTTTGAATCGACAGTTCGTTGTTGTACTCAAAATGGGGTTCGAGGTGGTAGTGCGACGGTTCATTTTCCGATTTGGCATCAAGAGATTCAAGACATACTTGTCCTCAAGAACAACAAAGGTACAGAAGACAACAGAGTAAGAAAACTAGACTACTCTATACAGTTATCTAAGTTATTCTATGAGAGATTCCTTAAGAACGAAGAGATAACACTATTTTCACCTCATGAAGTACCAGGACTATATGAAGCCTTTGGTACAGACAAGTTTGATGAACTCTATGAACAATATGAACGAGCGTACTCTGTACCCAAAACAAAGATAAACGCTCAATCGCTGTTCATGGAGCTACTCAAAGAGAGAGCAGAAACAGGTAGAATCTATATCATGAATATAGACCATTGTAATACACATAGTTCATTCGTAACAGATGAAGCTAAGATTAACATGTCTAACTTGTGTCAAGAGATTACATTACCAACTGAACCTCTACATACGATTAATGATAAGAACGGAGAGATAGCTCTCTGTATTCTATCTGCTATCAATGTAGGTCAGTTAACTAGTGATTTCAAAGAACTACCAGAACTATGTGATTTAGCTGTTAGATCATTAGATGAAGTAATTGATTATCAACAGTATCCTGTAGAAGCGGCTAAACTATCTACAGAAAATAGAAGAAGTCTAGGTATCGGTTATATCGGTCTAGCACATTTCTTAGCAAAGAACAAAGTCAAGTATAGTGACCAAGCAGCTCACGACTTAGTTCATAGATTAACGGAACACTTTCAGTACAACTTGATTAAAACATCAGTTGAACTAGCTAAAGAAAAGGGTCCATGTGGGTATGTTAGTCAGACTAAATACCATAACGGACTATTACCAATTGACCACTACAAGAAAGAAGTAGATGAAATTAGTAATGTTCCTCTAGAGTGTGATTGGGAATCACTAAGAGAAGAAGTAAAACTTCACGGTATTAGAAACTCTACACTAAGTGCTCAGATGCCTAGTGAGAGCTCGTCAGTTGTTTCGAATGAGACAAATGGTATAGAACCACCGAGAGATTACTTATCAATTAAGAAGTCTAAGAAAGGACCTCTTAAACAAATTGTTCCTGGATATCCTCACTTAAAGAATAACTATACATTACTATGGGATCAACTTAATAACGCAGGTTATATCAAAGTTGTAGCAGTAATGCAGAAGTTCTTTGATCAAGGTATATCAGGTAACTGGTCTTATAATCCTGAGAATTATGAGAACAATGAAGTACCGTTATCAGTAATGGCAAGAGATATGTTAGACACATACAAATATGGTTGGAAGACATCTTATTATCAAAATACATACGATTCTAAGACAGATGAAGACATAGAAGTAGATGCTAAAGATGCTATAGCTAATGATGGTTATGAAAACGAGGAATATTCCTCAGAAGAAGACGACTGCGAGGCGTGTAACATATAATGACTGTATTCAATAAAGAAAAAGTAAATACTTTAAAACAACCAATGTTCTTCGGTGAAGAACTCAGCACGCAAAGATATGATGAATTCAAATATCCTATATTTGATAAACTCACACAAACACAATTGGGGTACTTTTGGAGACCAGAAGAAGTATCACTACAGAAAGACAGAGGTGATTATCAATCACTAGATGAAGGACAAAAACACATCTTTACTTCGAATCTTAAATATCAGACACTATTAGATTCAGTACAAGGTCGTGGTCCAGCATTAGCACTACTGCCGTATTGTTCTATACCAGAACTTGAAGGGTGCATACTTGCTTGGGACTTTATGGAATCTATACATAGTCGTTCTTATACCTATATTGTGAAAAATCTGTATTCAAATCCTGTAGAAGTATTTGACACTATTTTAGAGACAGACGAGATTGTCGCTAGAGCAGAGTCAGTTACTAAAGGATATGATGACTTCATAGATTACGCTATGAGGTGGAAATTGGGTCAAGTGAATGATGTAAGAGAGTTAAAGAAACGATTCTATTTGATGATGATATCTATCAACATCTTAGAAGGGGTTAGATTCTATGTATCATTTGCTTGTACTTTTGGATTTGGTGAGTTGAGACTTATGGAGGGGTCAGCTAAAATAATAAGTCTGATAGCTCGTGATGAGTCTCAACACTTAGCTATATCACAACACATCATTAAAAACTATCAAAAGTTTGAAGGTGACAAAGAAATGATATCTATAATGAAAGAATGTGAAGAAGATGTCTATGACATGTACAGAGAAGCTGTTCAAGAAGAGAAGGATTGGGCAAAGTATCTATTTAAAGACGGTTCTATGATAGGATTGAGTGAAGCTCTACTATGTCAGTATGTCGAATGGATTGCTAACAAGAGACTTAAAGGTATCGGTATGGAAGCTATATTTGATCAACCAGCAAGAAACAATCCATTACCTTGGACTAAACATTGGTTATCATCTAGAGGACAACAAAATGCTCCTCAAGAGACAGAGATAGAATCATATATCATTGGTGGTATCAAACAAGATATCAACGAAGACTCATTCGGTGACTTTACACTATGAGAGAATTCGGATTAGTGATATTTGGGTGTTCAGTATTCATGTTATTTTTCGTGAATCTTGTATATCCTAACGTTGAAGTCAAAGGATATCCTAGAACATCAAGTTGTTCAGGTATGTGTTATGCTGAATACGTTAAACTTAACGGTACAGTAGCAGAGATAATAGAAAAAGAGAGAGCAGTAGCATCTCTAGATGAGTTTAGTGAAATAAAAGGATTATGGGCAGGTTGTGCTGCATGTCACGGTCAAGAAGGTCAAGGTATGTCAGTATTTCCTAAATTAGCAGGTCAGTCAGCTGACTATATATCTAATAGACTCAATTCATACAGGAATAGAGAGACAGTAGGTGGTATGAGCTCAACTATGTGGGCACAAGCAGGTATGTTATCAGATAGTGACATCAAAACACTTAGTAAATTCATAGAGGTAGAACTATGATTGTAGAAATATACAGTAAAAACGATTGTCCGTATTGTGTTTCAGCAGAATCAATCTGTAAACAGAATCCTATACTGATAGATTACACGAAATTCATGTTAAATGAAGACTTTACAAGAGAACAACTCTTCGAGAAGTTTCCAACAGCTCGTACATTCCCTCAAATCGTCATAGATGACGAACCTATCGGTGGATTTACAGAGTTTAAAGCAATAATAGACAATAGACGTAACAAATACAAGAACAATACGTTCTTTGTTGAAGAATAATGACTAGTCCTATCGTACATCATGACGAAAACATCATAGAACTCTTTTGTGATGAGTGTAGTGCTGATTTCTCGATAGAACATGAGATGGGAATAGACTATATACCACACTTTTGTGTGTTTTGTGGTCATCAAATATATGAATGGGAAGAACAAATAGATTATGACAAAAATTCAGAAGACGAAGTACTCGGATAACCTCAAAAGTTACTACATATTTACTGTAGGACTTTGTATAGGTATTATTGGGTCAACACTTATCATGATGTCGTTGATCATGATACAAGATAAACAATATCAAGGATGTATGAACGACAATGTAAGTTATCACGGTCATTGTATCGATACATCACCTCAGAAGCCATATAAGACTCCTCCTGACACACTTCCAAGAGAACCCGGCATTCCATATCACTTAGTACCATTCTTCGTATGAGTCTAAGAGAAGCCTTACAAACAACGACTACACAATGTTCGGTGTGTGATACGAGTATACTCATAAAGAGTATCAAATATCATACAGCAGATCATTTAAAGATATTCTGTGGACCAGAGTGTAGTCTACAACATCATAAACAAGAGAGTAAAACATCATGATAAACAAAGACCCAGGTAACAGACATTTCTACATCAGTATGATCAAGAGTGTCATTCGATTCGCAGCAGGAGTCAGTCTTATGATCGGTTCTATCTATACAGCAGGACTTCTACTTATAGCAGCTGAAGTATTTGGTGTGATCGAGGAACTATAATGGCGAAGAGAGAAGTAAGACAGGATGGTATGTTACAAGATGTAGATATCATCATACGACTTAGTTACACGGATCAATCATCTGTAGCACCTTTACAACCGAGTATGAAACAAGTCAAGAAAGACTTAATCAAGAGAATAGAAGATGACAACTTCTGGTATGAGAGTGTTAGAACAAGTAAGTACAAGTACGGATATCGTAATAGAACTCATATCAAGGTAGAAAAATGATGCATCACATAGTGTTAAGTGCCTTCGATAAACAAGTAAAAGATGCTAAGAAAGCATTCAAAGACTATGAAGACAAGACAAGTGCTAAAGTCAAAGTCAATGAAAAGATCATGATACAGTCAGAAGAACAGAAAGAATACAACGCGCAACAGTCATCTAACCGTAGGCACGAGGTTACGACCGGAATTACAGATACAGACACATATAGTAAAGAAAGAGAAGAGATACAGTTAGAGTTCGACTTTAAATGGACTCTCAATAGGACTCCTTACTAAAACCATACATACTCTTTATAATGGCAATAAAGAGATATACAGAATCACAAAACATACGATTTGAAGTTCACATAGTAGAACTCATAGACGAAGCTTTGTCTTCAGATTGGTGTAAGACACAAGGATTCAATCGATCAGACTTGATAAGACATCTAGTGAGAACAGGTCTAACTAACTTCGAGAGACAACAACCCAAGAACAGACAGTTCATCAACGAACTAGACAGAGACACCTCTTCAGTAGGTAATACAGAGTACTCAGAGAAAGAATACAAGAATCTCTTTGAGTAAACAGTAATAGAACACAAATCAATAGTGTAAATAGACGCGTATGACAACGAAGACGAACCGAGTCCCTAAACCCAGAAAGAAAAAGACTTCAGAGAAGAAACAGCATCGAGTTTATTGTACATACTTCCCCGATAACAGATACTACATTGGATACTCAGGTAAGACAGACAAGCTCTTCGAGAAGTACTACGGATCCTCTAAGTTAGTAACAGAGTACAAGGGACAACTAGAGAAAGAAGTAATACTCATCACACCGAATAAGAACGAAGCGAAGATGCAAGAGTTTCTCTTACAATGGCAGTGTAGACGCGATGTGTTGTGTTTAAATGATATGATACATCTAAGACTTAGACTTAAGTACTTAGAGTCGTTTAACGGCGTCGTGTGGAGTCCTAGACATAGTTCCGATTGTTTCGTCGGTACTATCCGCGGAAAGTATCAGATACGCGAATAGCCCGCTCCTGGACGGTCATTCTATTCGGTAGTTGTTCAGTACAACCAGACTATTCTTTTAGTGAAAGACTTTGTCAGTACCGTTGATTACAATCGAATCAACTTCCCAGTTCCCATCATCTATCTGTATACCGGTTCTACTTAGAACAGACTCACACATAAGAGTCCAAGACTCATTGATGTTGATCTTATCACTAGCTAACTGCATCTCTTTACCGTTCAGAGATATCTCTTGTGGGTATGATGTAGCTAAGTGTGTTAGTTTTAATCCTTGTTTCATAGTTTGTTTCCTCATTATATACATAGTATATCATTTGTGTACCACCGGTGTCAACTCTTATAGTATCAGTAGTACCGGACACCGGAGTCATACTGGGAGGGAGAGGGGGGGGGGGTAGGTATACACTCAGGTTGGTCGGTGTGTATATGGGGTTATAGAGTATCGTGTTTGTTCAAGAGAGGGTAAGGCAATTTCAGAGAGTCGTCTCTAAATTTTTTTTTCTATATTTTTTTTGTGTCTGAGACCTTTTTTTAAAAGACTTGACGGATATGACTTCTTACTGTAAAATAAGATGTAGTCGGCGGAAAAGAGAATATACCTCAGAAAGTATATCGTATCTCAGTCTGTAGTTTACTCTTCTCGTATCTAGAGTTTGACTTGCTCTCATACTTACCTTTGATCGTCCATGATCCTCGTTGATACTTGTAACCACTCTCATAGCTATATCCGTTTGTCATTACACCTACTTCATAGTATAGTGATATACCTTTGTATGATGTTGTCTCACCTATACGAAAGTGATTGACTTCTGGTCCGACTATAGGATGTATCGGTAATTCGTTCTTGTACTCTAAGTATACAGATGATTGTACACTCAATGGTATTGTTAGTAATAGTAGTAATAGTTTGTTCATGTTATTAGTTGTATAGTAGACACTTCAATGTCTATCCATCTCTCTTTGTTTACTTCCCACATAATGACTTTATCTGATCTACTTTGAAACTTCTTAGGTATTGTTACATACACACTATGAGTCTTATCACTTGTTAGTGATTTGTAGAATACTGTTTTGTATGAATGTAGTAGTTCTGATTGTATTTGTTCGAATGTCATTCTGATTGTGATATGTTTTGTTTTATACAATGATCTCGTAGAGTAGTCTTAATGTCTTCACCTTTAGCTGAGTTACCGAATGTCTTTAATAGTTTATCTCGTTGTTCGTCACGATTCTTACTCCAGACTTTCAGTTCTTCTTTCGTTAGTTTTCTTATCATACTCATACTTGTATTTAGTCTCGTAGCATTTGCCTTCGGTTAGATGGGTTGCGCTTGCTATCGCTGGTACACTTTTGTTATACTATGTACATAGTTTGATAATAAAGAGGTAAAATTATGAACACATATAGAGGAAGAAATATAGAAATCACGATAACAGCTGAGGGTAACGTTAGAGTCACTCAAGAGAGTATGTTATCAAAAGAGTATAACACGATGGAACTGGTCACGGATATCAGAAAGATCAATCTTTTCTACTTTGGGACGAACATGAGTTCTTATCCGAACGGAAGAAGACCCTTGATTCAGGATATGTTTCCTGAGTTGACAGTTGATGAAAGAGAGTTTGTACAGACAGGTTGTACACCAAGTGATTGGGAGAATCATCAAGTAAGGTATCAGTCATGAGAACCACAATGTTTAACGGTACTGTAACTAGTCTCAAATGGATAGCGACGGTACTTGTTGCCTTCGGTCTATCGATGCAATTAGCAACAGGAGAAGATATAGTTTTAGCTAGTCTCTCATTTCTATTTACAGGTATCGTCTTGTTTATAGTCTACAGTATCATGTCGAATGACAGGTCAGTCATGTTGTTAAGTACAATAGGATTCGCAGTAACGGTCGGAGCTTTGTTAGATACAGAGACCGCAAGACTACTAGTACCGGAACTAGCGATATACGAAGAAGAAGGATTCTTCAAGAAATACGGAAAGATAATAATAACAGTACTAAAGGAGTTCACTTGAATCCGCTGGTACACTTTTGTTATACTATGTATATAGTGATTAATAATAAAGAGGTAACAAAATTATGAATGTTCAAACTATAAAGAAAGCAATGTTAACTATGTCTCAATCAGAGATAAGTCAAATCGAAGTCTACGCTCAGAGATTAAAATACTCGTCAGGTGTAACCTTCTCAGTTGGTCAGAGTGTGATGGTGGTTCAAAGAACTAAGTCGACTCCTGCTAAGATTCTGAAAATGAATCCGAAGAAAGCACAGGTTGAAATGATGTGGACTAACAGAGGACTTACAAAAGTCAATGTTCCTTACTCAATGTTGGTAGCAGCATAATGACAGAGTATGTAAAATTAGAAAACCTACAGAGTTTTGATACAGAATTCAAAAACTCTCTAGGTGAGTTAGAACAAAGAATCTTCGATTGCTATTCAGAAATCTGGAGAAGTGACAAAGATGAGAGTACTTCAGAGAAGACAGTCAGAGAACAAATGTTTAAAGAATTCAAAGAGAACTTTGGATACGCTACAGGTGGTAAGAAATATCTTAAACTTGTAACAGGTGCTTTCGGTATCGGTAGACATTGTCAAACATCAGTATGGGGTTTTGTAGCTAAACAAGATTTCAAAGTAACAAACAAAAAGAAGTCTGGTGGTGAATTCATCAACTTCAAAGAAGGTGACATATTGAAAGCTGCTGGTTGGAATACACCGACACTCAATGCGTCTAGAGGTAACATCTTTACAGATGATTACAAAGTTTCGTGGACAGGTCCACAATATTTAATATAGGAGAAATTATGGAAACGATAAAATTTATGAAAGGTGACATCAACGGTGTTGCTGGTTCGAAACAAGGAGAACTCACTGCGTCATTCAATGAATTAGAATGGGCATTCGGTCAACCTCAGTTCGAAGGTATCGGTGACGGTATCACGACAGAGTATAGTATCGATTATCTAGCTACCGATAAAGACGGTGAAGTCACGAGAGGAAACTTTAGACTTTACGATTGGAACTTTGGTAGAGACTTGAGAAACAGTTCAGGTAATACATTATGGAATGTAGGTGGTACAACACCTCTTGACTATAACATGGCGATGGAAGCTATGTGGCAGTTCAATGAGACAGATTTAAAATACGGTGAGAATGAATCATGTGTTTTAGAATCAGAGTTAGTCGTATGTTAGAATACGCATTAATCAGTACAGGTATTATTACATGGACAGTAATGATATGTTGGGCGTTATATCAAATTATAAATTGGGATTAGAATATGAAACATAAAAAATGGAAAGAGACTTGGTTCAGCGAAGATAGAAAATATCCTCCGATAACAGATGTCAACGATTTTGAATGTATTAGAGAGATAACCGATTGGTCAGAAACAGTTAAAGATTTTATTGTTCCGTCACACACTTATGTGTTGAACGGTGGTAGTAATCTTTGTGGGTTCTTTCCGTTAAATGATTATACAAATTGGGTCGAGTTTAAAGTACCTATTGCATTCTTAAAGAGTAGACGAAAGTTCGAGAAAGTTCATGTCAAATAAGTGGGACATACAATGGCAGATCACGCGTGTTAATGCTAGACTAGTTAAAGACTATGATGATAAGTTTGAGTTTGTGATTGAATGGTTTAAAGATAATCCTACTGAGACTTACTATGAGAATGTCAAGAACTGGAT
>ENA-OSJC01003531-OSJC01003531.1-marine-metagenome-genome-assembly--contig:-NODE-3531-length-11140-cov-5.226521_pt1 | contig 11140 bp, 21 predicted proteins | sample MGYA00237885_ERZ534234 | MGnify/ENA primary metagenome ERZ534234 (study PRJEB26413, sample SAMN06343907) | marine metagenome | isolation source: coastal waters | place: Atlantic Ocean: West Antarctic... | reverse complement strand
AATCTTTAATTCAAAGTAAGTTTACATTTAGGATGACCACTCGACAGTGACTGAAAAGAGTAAATCTACTGTACGACAATAACTAAAACGCTTTAAACCCCCACCCAATCACGTTTTCTACTTGCACATTAGTTGCACAAAATGGCACCAATCGTTATTCCTTCTGTATGGTGGTTATTGTTACTTTCACAAACACTTTTACAAACTACTCTATTTTTTACTAATCATTACTTAGGAGGAATCTATGCGAACGGTTACTTATAAAAGAATATCAACTGCACATCAAGATATTGAAAATCAATCAAGTGCAATAGACAAACAAATCAAGTTATTAGATTGGACTCTTGTTGGAGAGTATTCAGAAATCATTAGTGGTACAAAATCAAGAGATACACGACCAGAGTTACGACGATTACTTGCTGATGCTAGAAAACGCAAATTCGATAGAGTAGTTGTCTATGAACTTTCAAGACTAGGCAGAAGTATTGTTGACGTCATAAACACTATTCATGAGTTAGAAGAAGTTGGTGTCAATATATTTGTGGTCAAGAATGGTATTGATACTTCGACTTCACAAGGAAAGATATTTGCAAACTTTATCAATATATTTTCCGAACTTGAACGGGACTTTTTAATCTCACGTCAGAAAGAGTCTATTAAACGAATTCGTAAGACAGGTGGAAGTTGGGGAAGAGGCAAACTCATTTCAGATGAGATGAGAGATAGAATTGTATCTCTGAGGACTCAAGGATTGTCATTTAGAGTCATTTCTTCTCAATGTGATGTCGCAGTAAGTAGCATTCAGTACGTCCTTAAAACACACTCTAAAGAGGTAGTAAGATAATATTTCAATAGTGTGGAATAAAGCATTTCTATAATACCCCAAATATCGTATATTCACTATTCTCTGTATAATAGTAACTATAAACAATAAAGGAGAATCAAGTGAGTATGAGTAACAGTCTGAAAAGACATATAGAAGTAAGAAAAAAGAAGATGATTATCGACAAAATCTTAAATAAGAAAGGAGTAGTTGCATTACGAAATAGGCAGATACGTGCTGTTAATTATTATGCAAAGATTCATGAATATTATGTTTAAAGGAGAGGCAATGATGAATATATGTAACGAAATAACATGTAATAGAGTAAATGCAAGAGATGGTGAGTATTATGCAAAATGGTGTGAACACATATCAGACAGTCAAGTATATGTAAGTGGAGGATTAATGGATATGTCAACATTAATTCAATGCACTAAAGAAATCTTAATTGAAAGTGAATATTGGGGCAGATATCTTGAAATGGCAGAGTTTAAAGATAACATGATACACATATCAATTGGCAGTTGACATACTGTGGAATAAGACATACTTGAATTAGCACAAATATGAATAAATGTACTACAAGAGTATAATAGATACTATAAACAATAAAAAATAACTATGACAAAAACAAACAAAAAAGGTCTTTACGCACATCAAGACATATTAGATGGTGATGCATGTATTTATAGAAGAGGTGATTCAAATTCTAATTGGCAATTTAGAATATGGGTTGATGCAGAGAAGAAATATCTAAAGAAATCACTCAAAACATCAGATAAAGTTAGTGCATTAGAACGTGCAAGACAAATAGCAATCGATTGTCTTACAGACGTGAAGATGGGTAAACAAATCTATAGTAAGAATTTGCAACAAGTTGTTGAGTTGTATCTTGACAAGAGATTACTTGATATAGATTTGAATAGTGGCATTACTAAAGGTCGTCTTAAATGTATTAAGTCGCAAATGCAACATGCAATTAAGATGTTAGGTGCTAAAACTAAAGTAAATAAGATTGATAAAAATGCAATTCATAACTATTGTTACAATCGAAAGAAAACCGCAAATGCAAAACTTGAAACTGCAAGAAACGAAGTAATTACATTCAATGCAATGTGGCAGTGGGCATATGACGAAGGTCATGTTCACTTCAAGAAGTTCAATTTGAAGAAGTTGATTATTAAAAACAAAGGTAGAGGCAGAAGAGATACGTTTACTGATACAGAATATCGTCAGTTATATACATACATGCGAAAGTGGGTATCAGCAGAAGAGTGTATGACTCACGAAAACTTGATTGATAGAAATCACAGAGATGAAACAACAGGTCGGATGTGCAAAGGCAAACTTGTCTTTAACAAACACTTACAACTTGAAAGAGAAATGGTTCGTGATTACATTCTAATCTCTGCAAATACTGGACTTCGAGTTGGTGAAGCAAGACAACTTACTTGGGGTGATATTGTTAATATTGAAGAACACATAGTTGATGAAGAAACAGAAGAAAAACAATATTTAGCAAAGATAAATGTTCGTTGGCAAACTTCTAAACGTAGAGAGGCAAGAACATTTCATGCAAAAGGTGGTGAGTATTTCAAAAGACTGAAAGAAAGACAACAGTTTACTGATGATGAGCATTTAATCTTTTCAATGGATGGAAAGAACTCTCTTTCTGTAGATGTCTGGTCAAAACATTGGAAGGTTTTAATGAAAGGTATCGGCATTGAACATCACTACACATATCTTAAAGATGAAAACGATAACTTTATTTTAGATGATGATAATGAGGCATTAAAAACAGGTCGTAACATCTCATATTATTCATTAAGACACACAATGATTACAAATCGTGTGAAGAGTAACGTTCCATTAATTGATATTGCAAAAACAGTTGGTACAAGTTTTGGACACATAGAGAAAACTTATCTTCACTACGAAGATGCACAGTCAAGAACTTCTGCACTTAAAACACATGAGAAGGTAAATGGCATGATTATTCCTCTTGATAATAAGAAGTCGAAGAAAAAGAGAAAGACTAAAGAATATCGACATCTTGAAAAGAAGATATCTGAATACGTACATTAATGAATGACTAAAAAAATAGATAAGAGTAAGACAATTATGAAGGATGATGGTATTCAAATCATCTTTAAGAACGACATAGTTTATAAGGTCATCAATAAGAATCGACCATTAACAAACCTCCAACGCAAGAAACGACTTATTAAGCATCTAACTCAAAAGAAAGAGAAGATACTGATTGCAAAGATATGTAAATCTTGGTTTGAAGGTGAATCTGATTACTAATCAAAGTGTTTAGATTAATAGGAATCTTTGTTGTAGTTTATTTTGCAGTAATGATGATACCAATAATATTTGGTATGTATCTTGCGTGTATGTCACCTCTATAAAAACACTCAAAACACTAAAAATATAGTCGCAGATTTTTCACATACAAAACGAACTTAACCGACCTATATATCAGTTATCTATATTTAAAGAGATACCCTTGAAGTAGTGTAACGAAACTGTTTTACTTTTTAGGGGTGCGGTTCTGTGTGCTTATTTCAAGGTAGAATATCTTCTATGTTTGAAGGATGGTTTGGGGAAAGAAAAACACAACTTAACTTATGGTTTAGTTTAAACAAAGAACTATATCGTAGGTTTCATGATGTCATTATTCCATCTTCTAATGGCACTTCACAACTAGACCATATTCTAGTATCGCAATTCGGACTGTTCATAGTTGAAACAAAGAATTTGAAGGGATGGATTTATGGTTCTGAAACTCAATCTAAATGGACACAAGTAGTTTACAAAAACAAATATTCATTTCAAAATCCACTTAAACAAACATATAGACAAAAGAAAGTCTTATCAAAGTATCTTGATTTAAAAGAAACGCATATTCAAACTGTTGTTTGTTTTGTTGGTGATTCTAAATTCAAAACTGAACTGCCTTCAAATGTCTTATCTTCTGGTCTTGGTCGTTACATAAAACAATTTCAAGATATAGTTCTATCTAATGATGAAATAGAAAGGATATGTAGTTTACTTATTAGTACTGAAGGTAAGATTTCTAAAAGAGAACATATTCAATCATTACACAATCGTCATTCATCAGATACAGTCTGTCCAAGATGTGGTTCTGCATTAGTAGAAAGAACTGTTAAACAGGGAATAAGAACTGGCACTCAGTTTGTAGGTTGTAGTGGTTATCCTAAATGTAAATTTACTTTGAATTAACGTGCATCTCATTTAGTCTTTTAACTTCTTCATTCAATCGAGTGATTTCCATAGCATTTAACATTGTTAGTTGACAAGTACTAGATACAACTTTCATTAACATCTCACCATCCATTTCGGCATTCGCCAAATCTTCGTTAATAGATGCAAGATAGATGTCTGTCATCAGTTTCATGTCAGATATTTGGTCAGCAGTTAATGTAGTCATAATATCGATTTACGAAACTTTGATTTCGTACAGTAGTTTTCGACTTCTTGAATGTATTGATTTAATAGGGTTCTGATTCAGTCATTTCAGAGGGGTATTCGTACAATGTAATATTCCGTGTTGGATAAGTTGGACATTTAGAGAATATGTTTCTCTATTTCGTTAAGTCTTAGTCTTGTGTGTTTCGCTTCTGCGATAACAAACTCTTTAATTGCATTATTAAATGCAGTCTGTGTAAAGAATCTGTCTGAAGTCTTTGTTTCTGTCGACAATCTTTCAATACAGACTGTTAAGAATCTTTCAGTTGAATCTATGTGTCTACTTTCGTTATTTACATCACTCATAATCATTTCCTTTATTAAATAGTGTCGTTGTAGTTAGATAGACTCAAGGCAAGATTCTATGGACTAACTACAACTTCACTTACATATAATGCAACTTATACTTCATATGTTCTATTTCATTCGTTTAATGCATCACCCATTTGTTTAACTAAATTACGAGTAAATCTAATCTCGTTCATCATAGTGGTCAGCATTTCGGACTGCGTTAAGGCAAGTTGTTCTAACATCTTATTATTCTGTTCAACTAGATGTTGTTGTAATGCATCTATTTCTTTACTACTAGCATTCTCAGAGAGTTGACTTAGCATTATTGTATCTCTGACAAAAGTCTTATCATTTTCAATATGAGGTCTTGCCTCTTAGTTGAACTTGATTCTCTTTCTGCCTCTTTTAAGAGTTGGTCTATTTTGATTTGTTGTTTACTCTTTTGCATTAGGTTCTTGATTGGACATATCTCGAGAGTGAGTTCTCAATAATACGACTGATTATTCTTTCATCTTTATCTGCACAACTCTTTGCTTGTTGATAGATAGATGGTTTTATTGTGTAAGTTCTGGTTATTCTTCTTTCTTCATTTGGGTTTAGGTGCATTTAGTTCTCTTGGTGGTTGGGATTTGATATCTCTGACTGTTATTACTATTTATGTATATATTTAAATGGGTTTTCGCATTCTGCGACTTACTTATGTAAAGAAGAGGGATAAATCCCTTTTAAAAGAAAACAGCACCTAAACAACTTCAAATGTATTGGGATTGTATATATCGAACTCTCTAACTGAATATGATGCATATCTCTCTTCGAACTTAACTGTTTCTGTATGAATATCAAACTTAACATCAAATCTATCATCTAGTTTCTTCCATTCATCTTTCATAATATTAACTACTGAATCAAAATCATACTTAGGTGGAACACTTAAATAGATATGGGAATGAGTATTATTAAATGCAAGTTGAGGAAACGAATAGAAGATAACTCTTGTATTAAGTTTAAGTATGCCTTTTAAGAACTTTATTAACTTATTACTATTTCTTTTAGGGAAGTATCTATTCAATCGATAGTTAACAATATAGTTCAACTTATCTAACTTACTACTTAATAACTTAATAGATTGGTTCGTTCTCATACTAGCAACTATTACTTGTTTAGTATTGATTCTATTGTCTAGCAATAATGCATTCTTTAATCTTTCTTGGTCTAATCTATTAATCATATTCTCTCTTTAAGTTCTCTTTCTATTAGGTAATACAGTGGTATCACATTCATGTGCAATATGCCTTTTTCAGTAGTGTCATATCGTTGTAAGTCGTTGATTGCGTGGGCATTTCAAAACTTACATCCGATATCTTGCAGACTTAGTAACAATGGAGGTAGTTAAAAAGTAGCATTTAAAAACTTTTATTTATGTCTGTATATTTCTATTTATAAGGTTTGAGATTTACGCACATAGATATCTCACATATGTTGAATGTGCGTATCTCGAAAGAGTGTTACTTGAACATACCCGCAGTAACGACGGAGAAAGTTGATATCAAATAGGTTTAAACAACCGATTGCTATTATGGAACCTATTATTGATAGAACAATGATGAACTCATTGAAGAGTATTGCTTAGTAACTTAACTGTTGTTGTTTTCTTGTTTCGTTGACAAATCTCTTAGTTGGTATGCCTAAGTCATACTCCATCTGCCTGTATCTTTTTAATGTTCTTTGTTTAAACTCTGTTGAGAGTTCAGTTTTGTCCAACTTAATATCTAACTCTTGCAGTTCATTCATAAACATATCTTCGAACTCTTCATGAAGGACTGCTCTCAGTTCAACTTCAGTTTGACTCGTTACAAATAACTGTTCGGAAGACATTAGTTTGTCTATCGTCATTTCTAAGAGTTCATATGCCTCATCACCACTCGTTAAATCTTCAACAGGACTGTAATAGAGTATGTCGTAATATCGTTCTCTCATCTGTTGACTAATGGCAGTGATTGGTTCTTTCGAAGTGTTTTCGAAAATCTTACTATCAGTCTTGAAGAACTGGGTTCTACTCTTTACATTACTGTTTTCGACTCTCGTCTGTTCTTTGCTATTTTTTGCTATTCCTCTCATATATTTCCTATTTTGTTTGATTGTTGTATTTGATGAACTGAGTCTTGTAACTAATAACGCAGTTTCATTCAATGCCTTAATGACATCTTTCGAACTATTTCTTAGACTGTTAAAACTCACGATTTAATGTAATGAGTCTTCATCTGCCCTTACTATGGTTTCATAGAAAGTGTCGTTTTCATCAATGCCTTTTCTTCTATCAAGTTCTGCCTTGAAGATGAAATATGAATAACACACTAGATTGATTATGAGGTCTAAGTTGTCTTGAAGAAAGTCAATACTTTCTTGACTATATGACATGTCTTCACCCCATTTAACATCTTCAAGTTGAGGATTCAAACTAGTGAACTTCATACAGAAATCACAGTAACTTTTCAAATCTATTTTGTCACCTAGAACATTTTCTAGTTTTTGAATATCAGTGATTTCATTCTCCTTATAAAGTTATCCTTCGTATGTTGTGCCAAATGCTAGTTCGTCTTTGTTTGCATAAGTGTATTCGACTCCATTGATATCTCTCTCTATCACTTGAGTGTGATACACAGCAGTTGGTGTTCTTATTACAGGTGCTATTTCTATCTTAGGCAATCGAACTTCTTTGACTCGACGACTTATGCATTTAGGAGTTCTTATTGTCTTTCTTAGTTTTGCAGACTCTCGACTTCTACTCATACTAAGACCTCCCATTTCTGGGAGACCAAAGTAAGTTCTATATGACTCTTCATTAACCCTTTGAAAGGGCAAGAGTGTCATAGTGAGAGTTAAGAAGACTTGTTTTAAGTGCATCTTTATTTTTCATAAAACTCTTTGCTATTGCTAAATCTAAGTCTAGTAAACGCATATTCAGTAATGATTTTGCTACTGCACTCATATTTTTAGTTTTAATATCGTGTTTGATAGCACCTTGAACATATCTAATCTTCTCGACAAATGATTTGTTTTTTCTGCTTACTGATGTTGCTTTTTGTGTTGCTTTTATTTGTTGCTTATTCATACTTTTATTACTCCTGAGTCTTTGACTCGTTGTTTTAAACAGAACTCATTTCTGCTCTTTGTATTGTTGATTTCTCAACAAGTTCTTCTAATAGGGGAAGTTCAACTGACACTGGATTTATGAGTATGGTGGGACTCTAAATAGTATTGTCTGGAAACAACTCGTCAGTTGAACTTCTGATTTGTTACTTGTTCATGACCTTAGTAACGAAGGTTCAAAAGGGAACTATCACTCTTCTGATTTAAGGGGGAAGTGATAGTAGCAGTGATGAACGCACTGATTAGATTTGCCCCCAGAAAATATCTTTAAACTACTCTCTATCTAAATGCCATCATCAACCATTGTAGTAGTTGAAAATCTGTTCTCTGTATTGCCAGTTCCATCTTGCCTCACCCGATTCGATACTTTGTATCTCTTTAATCAGATTCATTGTGTTGGTAACTTTATGTTCTTTTCTTAGTTTCAGTTTTCTTTTACTTGTCGTTTTAGATTCTAAAATCTTCTTAACAAGTTGTTTCTTTCTTAGTGCCATTCTTGACTCAATGTGTCTGTCTAGTCTGTTACTCATCAGATTGCCTCCATAGTTCTTCTTTCATTGCAATCTTCGTCTTCAAAACTTATCTCATAAGGTCGTTTGAAAGAGTCACCAGCATTATCGGGAGAGTCATCATAAAAATAATCTTCCTCAATAGTTCCATCTTTAAATGCAATATGTCCCTTACCCCATTTCATGTCAATCCATTCAATGTCGTCCATAGTCTTGCCAATCGGTAACTCTACTTCTGTTATGCCTCCGACCATGTATGTTGAGTAAACTCTTATTTTCATTGTTTTACTCATCTATGCCACCAACCTATTTGGGACAACCCATTCGTTGTTAGACTTGGCATCTACTAACATGTCTAAGTAACTTTCTCTTAATATCTTCTTTTGAAAGTTAATGATTTTTCGTTTAGAAACTTTCTTAACTTTCTCAACTACTTCGTCAGCAACAATGTCTTTGTGTTTCTTTACAATGCAATCACAAACTGCACAAAGTTGAAACTTCTGACTGCCAACTTCTTTCTTATAAAACATATTTGGTATGTCACAATCACATTCTTTTGTAAAGTCAAAAATCTTTACAATACCCTTTTTTATCTTGTTTACTTTTTTCATATTTTTACCTTGTTTCTTATACTAACTTCATTGTCAATATTTCTCTTGTAAGACTTCGAACCCTTTCTCAACCTTACATATACTATTTTACCGAGATTTGGCACTACTTGATATTAGGGAGAATCAGTTTTACTTCACCCCAATAAATATCTCTTTCTTTTCTTACTAACTTCTTTTTCTCTATTACTTTATTCAATCTATACTATAGATTTTACCCTTTTCGGCACTTACTAGATATTGGGGCAAACTTGTTTTTGCTTACCCCAATAAATATTATTGACTTATAGAGTGTATGTTTGTTTATCTCTCTCTTTAAATACTTTTCTTTTCTGTTTACGATTGACATAAACGCAACTTGAATAATCATCTCTAAAACGACTATGTTTGTCGTCTTTAATAATGTCGTAAAAAGTTCTATTAGTGAGTATTGATTTATTAGGAAAGTTACTAGGCATTTTTTCATCTGTCTTCCATTCTTCTCGACATAGAAGTTTTAATCTTCGAAGAGGATATCCCTCTTTCAAGTGTCGACTGGTATGTTGACTAAAATGGAATAGGTCTCTGTAATGTTTTAGTTCTATTGGCATCAACTCTCCTTCATCTTCTAACTCTTCTGCACTTAGAACAGTTGCTTTAAATGTTTCTACGAGTAATGAGTCACTACCTATTTCTTGTCGATGCCATGTGCCATCGTAGTATCTACTTTCCTCTTGAAAATCATTATCTAAAACGAAGAAGTAATCATATTCAGGAGTAGTTCCAAGAATATTAGACTTAATATTCTCAACTGAGTCTTCATGAACATCTTTGCCTGTTACACAAACAAGTTTATTTTCAGGTGTTAACCATGCTGAGTGATAGATTAAACAACCTATAAAGACTCTTTCATTCTCTTGCAGAATGTCTGGTTTATCTTCAATAAGTGTTTCAGTCAACAACTCACTTGGAAACTCTCTTACTAAAAATCCGTGTTTATGTCTACCACCAAATGTTGATGTAAGTTGATAGACATTGACATGGCAGTTATGAGGTTTACCTCCCGAAGTTAAACCCTTCTGTCTTTTTTTGAGTTTAATAACTTGTTTAATGCCTATTGAACTTAACCATTCAACATATTGATTGCTGAAAACTTCAGTTAAGTCTGATGCGATTTCACATCCGTATTTCATTTTCATAAAACACCCATCTTTGCTGACTTGTTACAACGGTGTTTATCAAAAGAAAACTTATTTTTGAAATACAAGACTTTTGCATTTTCATACTGAACTTTTGCTTTTTTAGTTTTCTTACTGCCAGTCATCTTCTTTTTATAAGGCATTATTTCCAATATCCTTCTTCATCTTGCATCTCAATAAATGATTCAATCACACCAATCGGTGGAATAGATGGAACAAGATAGTTATGTTCTTTTTCTATGAACTTTATAAAGTCAGTTGCCTCTTCTCTTGAATGGCATGTGTCTTCACAGATTTCAAAAACTGCATCATAAAATCGTTCTATTTGTCTATCTAAGTAATGTGCAGAGTCATTCATTTTTGGTCTATTTTTGTCGTAATCTGAACTTGTTTTTATTTCTTTAACTGTCATATTTCTCCTATGATTATGTCGACATGATTGTCTTCATATATCTCTGTGAACCCTTTCTTCATTTCACATAGTTCATTTTACTCTTGTCGACAAAAACTAGATATTTGGGGGAAGTAGTTGTTGTTCACCCCAATAAAGGTTACAATGATTAAATGGGCAAACAAACAACAAATCCAGTCGAGTTTAAATACTCTCGTGCAGTCAAAAAAGGACGAGTCAACAAGTTCAAAGGTCGTGAAAGTGACAGGCAAAAAGGTGAGTTATTTAACGATTGGAAAGGCAGCGGTCTAAGAGTTGCAACTACTACAATGGTTGATGATGGCATTCTGCAAAGTGGCATCTCAAAATATCGCCACTGGTTTTCATTTTTAAAAATGGCACTCGAAATGCAACAACAAGAGGCAGTTCTTATCTACAAGAAGAAAGAACATAAGATTAAAGTTAATGAGTCAATGTATGTTGGATGGGATTTAGATAAAGTTCTAACAAGTAAGTTTGATGACTGGTTCTTTAAACAGAATCATAGAACTTTGTTTCTTGCTGACATTACTCGTGTTCTTAAATCAAAAGAAAAAGCATCTACTAATACAAATAAGATAACGATTGAGTTTGATGCACATAGAAGAATAACTGATATTATTAAAGATATACGCAGACTAAATGAACAAGAAGATATC
>ENA-OSJC01003527-OSJC01003527.1-marine-metagenome-genome-assembly--contig:-NODE-3527-length-11154-cov-10.355963_pt1 | contig 11154 bp, 23 predicted proteins | sample MGYA00237885_ERZ534234 | MGnify/ENA primary metagenome ERZ534234 (study PRJEB26413, sample SAMN06343907) | marine metagenome | isolation source: coastal waters | place: Atlantic Ocean: West Antarctic... | reverse complement strand
TCAGAGTACTTCCCGAGCTCAATAGTCTCATCAACCATGCTCTCAAAACGGTACTGCTCATGTATCGGATCATCATCCCCCAATGGATGGATCAAACAATCAACCACTAAGCCCGTATCGGGATCAAAACTGAGCGAATTGGATACATCAACCTGATTAGCTATCTCAATCTTGCGAGATTCCATAGGTATACTCTTCTTATAGCAAAACTACCTTAACATATACATTAGTATATACCTTAAGTCAATGCTTTAGGGTGTATATTTACAGCAATACCGCCGAATATCCGGGCCTCATAAAAATAATCATGACAGAGGGGGATCTGTGGACGAGGTTTACAGGTGGGGTTTCCTAAAATTGGGTAGGAGTTGTATACGCTACCGGGGGAGGGGGGGGTGGCGCTCGCCCGGGTCGAAATTTCGCCGGGATCTGCGAAAACTGCTCGATTTAGGCCCCAAATAGCCCGATTTTACAGTTAAAAGCTCGATATTCTATACATCGCCCGGGCAGCTGGACCGATAAACTAAGCAAAACAATAGATTGCGAGCAGCTGGCTAATAACCTTGTAGTAATAGGGCCCCAGATCCACCGGGAATAAATAAAAATACAGATCCGAGCAGCTGCCGGGAGCATAATGACGGAATCAAAAGCCCGGGCGCAGGGGTCCAGCTGGTGCATCTATAGCGCTGCCGGGAGCTCTGGATCTGTGCAGCTGCTTACATCGAGCTAGGCCCGGGAGCTTTGGATCTGTGCAGCTGCTATCCTCGAGCTAAGCCCGGGAGCTCTGGATCCGGGCGATTGCTCTTTATCCACAAGCCTCGAGTCTACTTAAGGTATTTTTGCCTATCTGATTTAATTGGATATTGTGAGTCCCTGGTCAACTTTTGCACTCGCTTAAAAAGTGTTGCCATAAATAACCACCAGGAATCTAGATTCAGCGCTCGAGCTGCTCAGCTGGCTAGTATGCTCGAGCTGGCAGGTAATCCCCCGGGATCCGCTGGCCAGCTGCTCGAGAGCGCCTATTACCGGGCTTGGATCTAAGCAAAAGCGCCCGGAAAGTTAATCCCGAGCGCTCTTTCTGAATCAATCGTTGTGCAGCTGCTGGCTACATCTCGCCCCAACCAGCGCTTGCGAGCGCTGCATTATCTGCTCGGATATTATCCTCGAGCTGCTCAATATCTCGCATTGCTACCGGGCTGCTGCTGCATGTGTCACAGATAGCCCGGTCGCCGTGCGGATCCGTGCGGCCACACTGAACGAAATATTCTGTATAAGAATATCCCCGGGGGATCCAATAACTTACTTTGTTGCTGCAGCTGCTCATGCTGTAAGCTCCGCTCTTTTAGTAACATCAAAAGTTATTTTCAAAACGTCACACGCCAGAACACCAAAAATGTAGGCGTCATGATATTTCAGAAAATACGGTTCATCGCTGCAATCTATTGCATGGCAGCTGCCATAATATTTTAGCATGTTAGCCTCGAAGGCGTCGAGCTGGCGACAATCTCGAATAGATAGCCCGGAGATATCCCCATTGATTAACGAGCTAGCCCAGTGCGCCGGGAGCTCGAAGATTTCCAGATCTAAGGGCATATCAGCCTCCCAACATTGTCTACGTTTGGCAGCTCGAACAATTGGTCCGCCAGCTGCTCAGCAGCTGCGCTAATATCCTCGAGCGTGGCAATGGTATCCAGATCTAGATCCGGGTTTTCCTCATCCTGCATTAGATCCGTGCTAAGTTCCTCGATAGCTGCTCGAGCGTTATCAATCGCCAGATAAATTTTATAGATCCCGGCAGCTGTATTTATCGCCCGGCATTCCGATTGATATACCGGGTGAAATAGCGGATTGATCTCTTGCCCGGGCTTGTAGTTTTTCCAAGCGCTAGCCCGGAACCGTTTTTCTTCGTCAGCTGTTAAGATCTTAAAACCCCCAACAGCTGCATGATTTGCGGTTATCTGTGCATCGGTCATGCTGCAATACTCCCATTTTCCCGGGCTTGGTCCGTATACTCTGAGATAGTCATATTTGCTTCAAAGTGAATATCTCGCTCTATTCCCGTATTTCCCCAACCCGGGATCTTAAGCGCTGCCAGCTCATCTATCGACACATAGCCGAGCTCTGGTGATCCCATGCCCATGTCGCAAAGCCCGAAAGCATTGTTTGTGCCGGGCTCTATTTCTGTAAGCAACCACGTTTGGGATCCGCAAGGGTTAAAGAGCTTTACCACTGGCCGGGGGTCAAAATTGCGCTCGCTGGTTTCTGCTGCTTGCGTCTCGAGGTGATTAGCCTCGAGCTGCTTTCTGTTTTTTGTGCTGATTAAAATCATTGGTCGTTCTCCGTTTTGAGGGTTCAGGCTGGTAAAATCTCATAGGTCCAAGTGAACGGAATAATTAAATCCGCGTCCCTAATAGCTGACCGGGCGTCCCTAGTGCTTTGAAAGCTGGTCCACTCGGCGCACTGCTCGCCGTTGATATCGGTAAAAATCACTTTAAACATTTTGGTCGTTCTCCGTTTTGCCGGGATCTGCCCCGATAAGTTAATTGTTAAGGTAATAATTAAATTTAAGCAAATAAAAAAGAGCGCCCCTTATTGGACGCTCTATTCTTTCTTATCCTAGGTCTAGTGCATAACCGTAAAGCATCGCCAGATAGAGCAGCATACAGATAGCTATCACTGCCAAAACATCCTCGATTATTTTAAGCATAGGCAGCGGCCACGTCCCAGAACTCCCGGTTAACTTTCACGCTTTTCGGAACGCTGGTTAACCCTGTCGCTTTGCGAGTCGTGCCGGTCGGGCGCAAATTGCTAACGCTCTGTATCTCCGTTTTGCCCCGGATTAGCCCCTCTTGCACTCTGTTGAATACGTGCCAAAGGCTAGCGGTTTCTTTTGCTAGTGACCTTTCACCCGTGCGCTTACTGCTTAACAGGTCCGAAATAGTCTGATCCGTGTAATATGATCCCCGGGCTAGCTCTATCTCATCCCCGCCCTTGGAATCTATTGCTGCTATTTTGGCCTTCCAAGCTCTGAACTGCTCTTTTTCCCAATTGGCCCAACGCAAGCTTGCACCTTGCTCGGCTATCTCGAGCCCGGTCTGGCCGTCGATTAACGTGCTTTTCATTTTATCAACCAAGCCAAGCATTGTTGGTAATCTGGCCACCATATCGCGCAATTGATCCTCAAAGCTCATGACGTTTTTGATATTGTGATACACCCGGCTCTGGAATCCATCGCCAGCGACTAAACCATTCGAGCATATCCCCCTAAAATATCCCGCGAAGCATTTTAAAGCGCTCGATCTATCGGAGCTGTTGTAGATCACAATTTCTGGCCGTCCATCTGTGGGCTGCAATAGATCCTTTTCGTGGGCAAATGCTAAAAGGTGCGTTTGGTGGCCGATTTTATGGTTTTTCCGGGCGCTGGTTTGCGCTGCTTGTACTGGCAAATATCCGTAATCTTTTAGAACCGGGAGCAGGTCTATAGTTCTCAGATGACCATAATTTTTGGAAACGCCTTCGATTGGCAATTGTGTAAATGCAGCGGATGCTTTTGAATGAATAGCCGACAAAGGCAGCTCGCTAGCGGATGCACTCCGCGAATAGATAAGATCTGGCATATTGGTCGTTCTCCGTACTGATTAAAGTTAAAGATAAGAGCATTGATTCCGCTCTTAATGTTTTTGTTAAGGTTACATTGCGAGCGTTGCAAGCGTAATATTAAAATGGTATTGATTGCGCTATGGTGTACCAGAACGCAAAAAAACCTACGAGCATATAAAAATAGCTCACAGTGTGATCACTTCGCTTTCGGTTTCTATCCACACTTTAGCTCCGCACGGCAGCGGATCCCGGGGGCGATAGACTACAGTGCAAGGCCCGGACACATGAGCTTCGAAAGCTTTGCGGTTTTGTTTGTAGTCTTTCACAGTTAGGGGAGCGTCATGCGCTGGCTTATTCTTATTTCCCCGAATGATATGTTGGTTAACGTGGATTCTAGTTTTCATCGTCTGCTCCGCTCTTTACGTGCTCAACCCACAGATCAGCTAGCTTTGCCATTCGCTCGAGCTCTTTTCTCATATCTTCGCGGTTGCCGGGGTCGTTTGTATGCAGGAATGCATCGAGCAAAAACGGGGTTATCGCTGCCCAGCTCGGGGTCATATCAATCGTTCTTTTCATGCTGCCATCCTTTCGAGCTCTGGATTGTCTACTATGAAGTTGGTTTTCATGGTCTGGATCCGTTTGGGGCCTTTAAGCTTAAGCCCCAAGACAACAGCGCCAGCGTTAAAGTTAACAATGTCAGATTTATCGCCGTCTATTACCGGGCGGTCTAAAAATCGCTCTGGTAATCCCCCCCGGAATACAACGGCAATTGGCGCATTAGTCTTAAGCGCCATTGCTACACTGTTTTGATATTTGGGCTCCGCTGAATAGCTAAACATCAATTTATAATTGTCTGGCGTCCTGCCGAGTCGAGCTGCTAATTTTGTATAGTCATACAGAACTATATTCGGGTGGTTTTGTGGGATCCCATGCTTTTCGTATGGAATATCTGAGATTGTGTTTAATCGAGCCAGCGGTGTTTTGCCTTGGCGAGCGCAGGAACGCTCGAAAGCAAAAAGCTGGTCATTAAGTAACTCGAAAAACCGCTCCGGGTCACTATGATAAAGATCAGTTTTAGACTGGCGAGCGTTAACAACGCTTTGCATGCATCCCCGGCCAGCTGATTTAAGACAAGCGTCCATACAATTAGCTAGGGCGCTGCCCGGGCAAGTTAAGATATCGGGATACAATGAAAGGCTAGCGATTCGGTACTCCGTACCGCTAGCGCTCTTTCTAATTTTCGTGTTTGATTCATTGGTGTTTAGAAGCTGCATTTTTGGTCGTTCTCCGTGTTAGATTTGAGAGAGCTTGCGAGACTCTAATGGTATTTTGATACATTAGCTAAGCAGAGTCAAAGGATTAAATATTACTTTTTCAGTTCGGATTTTGAGAATAAATGATAGTATCATTATTGTACAAATTTAGGATAAAGTCTTCCAGACCATTGTATATATAGCGTTTATATTGGTTAAGACGTGTGTGAAGAAAAAACCCCCCCAGCTGGGAGACTGGGAGGGCAAGTAGGGGAGGAGTAGTAATATACCCGCTAGGGTACATAACAACTACCTTAATAATACATACTATACAAGACGTGCGCGAAAATAATTATGACTACACGCTTGTTTTGATAGCGGTAACATTGTACGTAATAGGTCTGTAAGTATTGAGAGGGTTATTCTGTTGACTACTGTACTGTTTAGAACGAAGGCGGATGCCATAAACTTCCTAGAAGATCCATTTAAGACACTTGAAGCAGCCAATGCATTGTATGAGATGAAGGATGATCCAAATCCGACTATTCATATTGATGAACTAGCCAGCGAGGATGACCCTCCTGATTAAGATCATTAAAATAGTAAAATTAGGGGCCCTTTGGGGCCCTTTTTTATTGCTTTGTATGTATTTTACTTGGGGCCAGCCGCCCTTTGGGGGCGGAGGGCCTAAGAGATAGTCTATATAGGTATAGCTCGGGGCTAAAGACCCTCGCAGGGTACTACCCTTAGATACATTTGTAAATCCCTTAGTGAATTTTATTTTTTATTTGACATCCGACTCAGGTAGCTACTAATGTAAGAGTATACGACCAAGAGGAGATAAAAATATGCCAAAAATTAAGCCTGTAATACGTGAGCGGCGAGATGGGACATTTGGATACATCATTCAAATAAAGCCTGATATCCAGAAAGCTACAGGGCTAAGCACATCGACATTTAATACTGAAAAGGATGCTCTGACGTTTGCTGATGAGGTTGAAAGACGCAAAACATCTGTTTATAAGCAATCGTTTAGCACCGTTTCAGCAGAAACTGTAGATGATCTGTTCAGGTGGTACACCACTACCCAAGAATTTAGGACAATTAAGGAAAACAGTAAGACCAGTTACTTAGGGCAGATGAAAAAGTCATCTGAAAGCAGACATCTCCCTGACGGTAGTAAATTCGGTGATATGGCAATAGCTAATGTAAGTCGTAAGTCTGCTAGGGCATTTATTAATCACTTTGCTGCGACTGATGATAGTAATAGTGCCTACACATTAACTAAAATACTGCGTTTAATCTGGAATGTGGCTCTGCAGGACGAGGATGACACTTGTGGTGTGGAACTCAACCCTTGGACGAACCAACGAGTGGCAAAACCAAAGCCCCGCAAGGCTGCATGGACCGAGCGTCAGTTGTTAGACTTTGTAAAACACGCAGACAATACGTTTAACTACACATTTGGCTCGATGGCTTTGTTTTGCTTCCGCCTGTGCCAGAGGCCGGGGGATATACGCCAGCTCAAATGGGACAACATCAATGATAACCATTTACGGGTAGATACCGAGGGCCTGATTAATCTTGATTTTACCCAAGAGAAAACTGGGGCAGAATGCTGGTTCGAGCTGCCTAGAGAGCTGCGTGAGCGCATCAAATGGCACCGCGAGGTGCATGAGATTGCTAAAAGGATACGTCCACCTAGCGTGACTGATTTTATATTTTTGGGCGACAAATTCCTGCAGCCACACGACAGGTATTACTACCATGATGCTCGCAAGGTGATGGACGAGGTAGGGCTTCCGCAATCTATTCGCTTTGGGGATTTTAGACGCAGCGGGATTAGTTACATGGCTGATCGAGACGCTACTGAAGATCAAATGATGGCGGTCACTGGCCACATGACCCGAGAGGGTCTTTCCCCGTACCTACACCGCTCTAAAAAACGAGCCAATCAAATACTTAACAGGGTGTACGGCGATTAATACCCTAAAGGAGAACGACCAATGACCACCGAACAATATAATGAGTGGAAGATAAACAAAATGGCAGGTTTAATTGCAAAACGTGACGAGCAGTTGTCACTAGATATGCTGGCCTTTGAGAGGCTCCAGCACAAGACTAGGGACCGTAACAACAAGCCCCTCAGAGGCCCTTTACCGTGCGATATAAAGGACGGCCCTAAATCCCCGCTGGGTAACTTTGCGAGGAACATCCTTGAGATACTCAATGTTGCGCCCCGCAACGCGAAAGAGATTGCCGGGGAGCTGCAGTGCCATCACAGGGCATCTTCATCGATGCTATCGGCTCTCGCAAACAAATCTCTGGCTTTTAAAGTCGGTGAGAAACCAGCTGAGGGATACGCGATAACGCAGGTTGGAAAGGAAGCATTAGCAGCATGAGTAAGCAGCGCAAAAGCAGGGCAATCAATCGTGAACAGTGGTCTGTGGGCCATGTTACATTCGAGCTGTCTGAGGATCCGCATCGAGGTGGGGCTACCTTTGCACTGATAGCTGGAGAGGCCCCTACAGGGCCTCGCAAAGCCCTCTTCACAGGGTCTGTACAGGAAGGCATGGGAGAGCAGCTGCGCTGCCTTTCACTGCGCTTTGATGTGATGGAGCAGAGGAAGAGAGCAGATGACTCACAAGGATAAATATTATCAGCTTGAGATCGATAAGCTGCACGAAGATATTGAGTGTCTTAAAGCCAGTGAGGCTCATTGGGAGAAAAAAGCAAAGGCGCTTGATATTGAATTGACCAAAGCGCTAGCGGAAGTGAAACTGTGGATGGGGACCGGGGTATGAAGGAAGACAACATGGTATACTTGTTGTGGACCCAGATTGGCCTTCACGGGGTGTATAAAAACGAAGAAACTGCTGAAGATGTAAGCGAGGCGGTGGTTAGAAAGTTTAATCTTAAAACATGGGTCGAGACTTGGGAGCTTACTAATGATTAAGTGCGGTACATGCCCAGCTGCAGCTGTAATACGTGAGCCTGACGGTACATACACATGCGGTGTGTGTGCAATGAACAGGATAAAAGAGGGAAAAGGAGTGACATTTAATGAAACGCTTAACGGTATATACAAACAAGCTGGTGTCTCTGGACGGAACTGGCGTTGGTCGGATCGACAAGGACAGTTATAAAACGTCCACTAAGCCGACCACTTTTTTTACAGGGGAAATCGGTAACTATAATGTACCGCATGTGATCGACGCACCCTTGTATATTGGTGGCCCAGCTGATTGGGAAATCAACCCTGATTTCACTGCAGAAGTTTCTGCTATTGTTGAGGGAGCAAGCTGATGACTGATTGGAAACCAGCACTGACGCCAACACAGGCAAAAGCAGAAACATTCAGCGCAGATAGCTGCTGCTATGTAGAGATCAACGGCTACACAGTCTATATTGAGGTCAGCTCAGCCACTGATAACGTACCATTGGTTAATTATTGGACCGAGGATTATCCGCAAGATACTGTAACGCATATGACTGTGGAGCAAGCTGATGACTGATATTTTAAAGACGGGACCAGATTTTCTAGCTATCGCAAAACGGTTAATCTTGGAGTTTAACGATGCGGATGATCATTGTGAATGGATGCTTGGTGGATGGGAGGGACAGGCTAAAGGGTATATTCCCTTCACTGTGTTTGATGATTTCACTGTCGTAATCGGCAATCAAGACAATCATGATGGGGTATGTGGTTCAGGCAGTGGAACAGATGCGTCATTATTAGCCGAGGAAATATTACAGACAGCGGCTATGCTTGATTATGATCACGAAGAAATGACTACTCCGTTAAAAATTGGGGGTAAGTGATGACTGATAAATTTACGCTAGAGTTTAGCCTGTCTGATTTTGATAACATGAACCATACTAGCATGGAATCCTTCCACACTCAGCAGGAGCATAGGTTTGAAACATGCTCTGATAAGCCTCTGCCTGCGTCTGAGGATGGTCTTATAATGTATTGGATGGGTCCAAATGATCTCACTGCGATAGTGGGAGAGAAGATATTGACTGCAGCGGGATATGAAGTTCATAGGCTGTGGGATTTGGTAGATAACCCGGAACCAGAGTGGTGCTTGCTAACTAATTACAGAAGTAGTTCGTGGGAGCAAGCTGATGACTGAACAGGATGTACGTGAATTATTTCGGTTCGAGGCCAGTGAAAACCTTTCTGTTGAAGACAGCGCATATTATCTGATTAACGACGAGACTTTTCATGTGCAGGTATGCTTAGGGGGAACCTATGGTGGAGCAACATCATATGTTGCCGTTCAACACCAGACTTTACCTGATGATTTTATAAATTCAACACATGGCGAATTTAGTAAACTTGAGGACGCCATGCTAAAAATCATTCACTTGCAGGAGCAAGCTGATGGCTGAGCTTACAAAATCTAACACAGAAAGTTGGCTTGAGACGATCTGGGATGCGCTGCAAGGATACCGTGAAGATTGCATACCCGAGGGGGATGAAATGCATGATGAACAGTGGGACGATATCTGCACCGCTATGGCGTGGGCACAAGAGACACTGCAAAACGAATCACAACACTCTTAAGGTAACACTATGCTTATAGCTAAAAACTCACCTAAAGTAGTAAGCATGTAGAGAAATGTAGAATGTAGATCTACATGAGAAGGCAGCTATTCTCATGTAGAGGGCCGTAACCCATTGATATTAAACACTTGGTTGCGGGAGTAGGATTTGAACCTACGACCTTCAGGTAAATGATTTATCGTTTGTCATCAATGACTTAGCCTCAAAAATAGGGCATGTTATGGTACTATTACCATTGTAGAGGTAGCAAGAGAGGTAAAATAACTACATGTATAGCTACCGTGATCAACTTAGCCTTTTGGAGCCAATTGAGCTCCGAGAGAACGAAACGAAACGCATTGACTGCCCCTTTTGCGGGGGCAGCAAAACCTTCTCTATTACTAGGACTGACGGTAAGCGCCTCTGGGGCTGTTTTAGAGCCAGCTGTGGTGTCAAAGGTATCAAGTCTGTAGGTTATTCCACTAAGGCCATAAAAGCGAAGCTGGGGGGAGATAAGATGGTATCAATATCACAAAACAGTAGAGGTTTACCGAGGGTACTATCTGCGCCAAGTGGGCACCCGGCGGTGATCAAATATTTAAAAGACAACCATTGCTATGAGGCCCATGAAAGTGGGCTAGTACATATTCGATATGCCCCGGCAGTTGACCGGGTTTTATTCTCCCTACCCAATGATAAATTCGCTGCTGTAGGCAGGGCCTTGGGCCCTGACAAGCCGAAGTGGCTAGAGTACGGCATTATGGACAAGCCCTCCATTGTTGGTAACGGCACTATCGCTGTGATTGTAGAGGACATAGCGTCAGCTTGCTCTGTGAGCAGGTTGCCCTTTTGTTCTGGTTGCGCTTTACTAGGAACTAGTCTACCACCTGTAACAGTACATCAGTTAGCGCGGTATGAGGAAGTTGTAGTGGCACTAGATCAGGACGCATCAAGAAAGAGTGTAGATTTGGCAAGTCAGCTAGAATCAAGAGTGAAGACTAGAGTGCGTTATCTATCTGAAGATCTGAAGTATCTTAATGAAGAACAACTCAAGACAGCGTTGGCTGTGTAATTAATCGGCTCTCGCAACGACACAGACGAGAGGTTGGGGGTGACAAAATATGCAACGGTCTAACGATATAAAAGAAATATCGAATTACACGGGAACTCCCCCGTCCCCTTTTCCTTTGGAGAAACGAAACGTAGTTTATACGATGTGTGGTGAGAAGTCAGGATCAAACGCTAATAAACAGATGCAGAAGATGCGAGCATCTGCCACGCTTAGCACACCCTCTGTAGCAGCATCGGGCGCAACAACTGTCTGGGCTAACGGACCAGCAGCACCGCCCACTCCAATGTATTTGTAATATTAATCCCGCTACTATAAGCGGTAAAATTAATGGCGATAGTTATCGCAGAAATACAGGAATATAAACTTGAAAGCTCGCGGATTAATACTGGTAGATTATGATCTGCCCAATGGATTTATGGACGCTGCCGAAGAGCAAAAGCGCCTACAGGACGCAATGGAAGAGCTTGTGAGAGGTAACAACAGGGTTACCTACTTCCAGTGCGACATCAAAGAAAGGCGCGGGGATCAGCGCCCAGACTTGCGGAAGCTCAAAATACGAACCTCTTAAATTATTAACAACTAAAATAAAAAGCCCTCGCCCTACAGCGGGGGCTTTTTGATTCCGCCTCACTGTGTTAAGAAAGCTACCTTAGTAGCTCACACTGTAGGGGTAAAAGCTT
>ENA-OSJC01003524-OSJC01003524.1-marine-metagenome-genome-assembly--contig:-NODE-3524-length-11156-cov-10.689322_pt1 | contig 11156 bp, 11 predicted proteins | sample MGYA00237885_ERZ534234 | MGnify/ENA primary metagenome ERZ534234 (study PRJEB26413, sample SAMN06343907) | marine metagenome | isolation source: coastal waters | place: Atlantic Ocean: West Antarctic... | reverse complement strand
CCCGATGGTACAAATCGATCTGGGTGAAGGTAAGAAAGATTACCTTGCTGTGCCCGTCGATGATGTCGAGCACAATCAAGTTGATACAGATAATGCGCTGCCACTCGCCTTTCGCATCTTGACGGGTTTCCCGCCGCGATATTTCTATCGATTAGAATTGACTGCTAATGGCTCGTAATTTCAACTGGCTTTGTCGTTCCACAGGCAACTGAGTGATGTATGACGCCGGCGATTGAACTTGTCAGGCACCACTGCATTGCTCATATCATTCATGAGTACCAGCACGATCCTGCATCTAGCGCTTACGGCCGAGAGGCAATAGAGAAGCTTGCCGTTGACCAAGAGCGGGTCTTTAAAACGTTGATTGTAGACCTCGGTAAACGCAGATTAGCCGTTGCTATCATACCTGCATCGGCCATGCTGTCGCTGAAGCTCACGGCCAAAAGCTTTGGTAGCAAAAAAGCCGTTATGGCTGACGCGACTGACGTGCTGCGTTCAACAGGGTTTGTGCTTGGCGGTGTGAGTCCTCTGGGTCAGAGACGATTGCTTGCTACCTTACTTGATCAATCTGCGAATCAGTTTGACACTATTTATGTCAGTGCCGGCCGGCGCGGGCTAGAAATTGAAATGAGTCCGAATGATTTAGTATCGCTGTCGAGAGGCAAGTTTGCTGAAATCACTGAAACACATCATTGAAGATTGGCGCTTACTTTTGAATGCTGCACGATGGGCTAGTCAGAGTTGATCGTTATCGCCCTGAATGGGAAGATAATTGTCAATCTTAAGTCTTAAGTTTTATAAGAGGTGTTAGCGATGGATAGAGAATTCTGGTACGAGAGGTGGGAGAAGAAACAAATCGCTTTTCATCTCGACAAGGCCAATGCAATGTTGGTCAAACACTTTAGCGAGCTTGCGGTCGAACCGGGAGCAAGAGTCTTGGTGCCGCTCTGTGGCAAGAGCTTAGATATACATTGGTTGTTAGCACAAGGTTACAAAGTCGTCGGCGTTGAACTCAGTGAGTTGGCTATTGAAGAACTATTTACTGAGTTGGCAGTCGAGCCTGCCAGAATAGATGAGGGTTCGATATTACGATTTGAATCAAATGACATTGACATACTCGTCGGTGATTTTTTCGAAGTGACTAAAGAAATGATAGGTGCAGTAGATTGTATCTATGACCGCGCTTCGCTCATTGCATTACCGCAAGATATGCGCAAACGTTATGTCGATCATTTGATGAAAATCACGTGTTTAATGCCGCAACTGATGATCAGTCTTGAATATGATCAGGCCGTGATGCCAGGACCACCGTTTCGAGTCGATAGCCAAGAAGTGAGTCATCATTACGACGAGGCATATGAGATTAGACTATTGCAAGCCTACGATATTCCAGGTGGCCTTAAAGGCGTGTGTCCTGGCGTAGAGAAAACATGGCTGCTAAGCCCCAGATAGTCGCATCGAAATCAATCACACCGGCGGACCTTAACTTTGGTGGGGCCGTCCCACATCTAATGTCAAACAAGCTGCAAAATCGAAATGTCCTGTTTTTGATTCAGCCATTGCTGGTGAATGCGGCAGCAGCAAGCCGTCACGCGCTTATAAGCGTCTGATATCGGCCGACCGGTTAGGCAGCGTGGCTATATCCTTAACCGATAACGACGATAGATAAGGTAACTTTGCAGCAAGTATAAAACATGGCGCTATTGCGTTACAAAACGTTACCTAATGAACCAAAAAAATGTACATGGTTGCTTCACAGTCGATCTCGGTAACCGAAAAACAGATGTTTAAAGTAGAGCTTTTTTTATAAATAAAACAAAAAAAGGAAAATGCGATGAACTCAAATCAAATTATTATCATCCTGTCGATTGTTGTTGCACTCGGCGCAACGATCGTGCCTGACGTGATGCCGTATTGGCCCGTGGCCCTTATCGCTCTGGGTCTTGTCGGTGGATTCATGAATCCAATGGCGGATGCGACCACACGAATGGCTTACACCGTCGCAGCGGTTGCGATTCCAACAATCGCAAATGGGCTTGATGCCATCCCCGTCGTCGGCGCGCCTGTGAACCTTATGATCGATAACGTAATGGTTTCCGTCGGTGGCATGGTGATTGCCAATTTTGTTCTTGTGCTATTCAATCAGGTTAGGGGTTCAGATTAGGCAGCATTGCATCTGAATTGTCTGTAAAGACACTTTGGTACGTGACGGAGATTCGAGCTTGAATCTCCGTTTCGCTATCTGCTTTGTACCGAATTCCCAAGCATAAGTGTGATAGACCGCGACAGTTTAGATCGGAAATTCATCTGTATCTTGTCTGATTGAAAAATTAATTTGGCAATACTGACGAGGTTCGTTGAGCTCTTTTGCTTCGAAATTCGAAGCAGGATTTTAGTTAAACAATTCTAATAAGGTGCGAAAAATACTGCTTACTCTATCGTCGAGTTGAGTTTTTTTGTCTCGTTGACAGAAATCGCTTAGTGATGGCAGCAGCCACATTTTGGTAAAGGTTTTCGTTAGGATACGCGATAGGTAGAGGCAACGTTAATGACGATGCGATTACATGAATCGATATGTCACATTTTTCGATAGATAGTATATTTTTTTTGATGTGACAAATGACAAATACCCATAAGAAACACGTCGCAAGAAACTTTCTGACAGGCTTTACTTTGTCGCTTGTTATTTTATCGTGCGGTGGCGGTGGAGATGATCCTGTCGCTATTCAACCCAAGCCTTTAACTTTTGCAGTGACAGGTTTGCCCGCTGTGGTAGATAGCTATGAATTGGTTAGCCTTCAGGTCACCTCAAGCATTAATGGGTGTCAATTTTTCATTGATAGCAACGATGTTTATTGGCTTGAGTCCTCGGATGGACTCAATTTCACTTTTAGAGCACCCATTATTTACGCTCAAAACCAAGTCTTCAACTTTGACATTAGCGCTTCGTACAACGAGACTCAGACGGAATGTTCTGGTGTAAAAAACCTTACATTAAGCGTGCAAAGAAATGCGACAGAATTTGTCGTAGACCCAGAGCCCAGTAATATTCTAGATCTCGCAACACCCTATTTTCAGGTGCATGATATCGGTATGGGTGGCATAGCGTTGACGGATCGCTATACCGCTACGGTATGCTATCCGACGGCGAATGATTGCAGGACAGAGACCGATCAATTATTTGGTCAAGATGCGCATAACATGGCGACGGGAGATTTCAATGGTGACGGATATGAAGATTTTGTCGTCGTCTGGGCAATTTTTCCGCACACGATTGATCAGAGTAAAAAAATTGAGGGCCCCGTTAATATTTACTTAAATAATAAAAAAGGAAGCTTTGCGGAAGATAAGACGATTTATGCAAATTCACAGCCGCCCACTCACCCCTTTGCCTATCGAGTTGTAGTAGAAGACTTTAACGGCGATGGGCTCGATGATGTTTTTGCAGGCTCTATGGGGCTCGCCGTTAATTCAAATGGGTACCAGTCTGGAATTGATCCATATCCACACTTTTTATTGCTTTCAAATTCCCTCGGGCAATTCGAAGAAAGCTCATCAAATATCAGCGACGAAAACAATGGCGATGGATTACTGTGTCGCTTTGCTCATGATGCCAGTGGTGGAGATCCGGATGGCGATGGCGATATCGATCTTTACGCCTGCAATATTTTGTTGGTAAATGACGGGACGGGTAATTTTACTATCCACCCTTATCTTGGTTTAGATTGGTATCACGAATATATGAGCCCAATGAGCAGCTTGCTGGCCGATCTAAATAATGATGGGTTTGACGATGTGTTGTTTTGGAATTTTAATGATAGACGAATTGATCAGGCGCCTGAGGAGGGGTTTGTTCTTCTGAGTGATGGCACCAAGGACATTCAGAACTGGAAAAAAACCGCTTTACCTGTCGGACCCTTTGGCATCAACCAGACCAAATACAATCATGCGGCTGCAGGCGACTTGAACAATGATGGTTATCTAGATGTTGTTGTCGCTGTGACCCGTGCAAATCCCTATTACGAAGGTGCCTATCTGCAAGTATTGATTAATGATGGCTCAGGAGATCTTTTCGATGAGACCTCATCGCGCTTTGTTAACCAACAGAGGATAGAAAGTCATCATGGAGAAGGCAATGTGTATTTAAGAGATATGAATTTAGATGGCGCATTAGACATGATTCATTCAACCAGAGACTTTGGCTCTAATTTTCATGGCGCGCACATTGCCATCAATGATGGCGCAGGTATTTTTAGCTCATTGAATCAATCCGTTCTTCCTGATCGCCCAGATCGAGGTTGGAATTTTACAGATTCCCTTTTTAAAGGCCTACCGATTGATGCCGATCTAACAGGCTGTCTAGATTTAATTTCTACGGTTGATAGTTGGGCTGACCAAAGCACCCAAACAAATTACCTTTTTTCAATTTTGAATATAGATTGTAACTATTAGTGACGGCCAAGCTGACGGTGTTGCTCCATATCTGAACTGAACAGGGACTTTTGAAGGACCGCGATTTTGTACCGCGCGCGTCTGCAAATGCCATCACGGGGAGGGCACTCGGCGCTCATTATCAGTTACTTACTGCCTTTATAAGCTCATCGACTGAACTTGTTGCATCACCTGATTTTTCTTTGCTAAGTTTAGCTTGTGCATTTTTCACTATCGTCGCCAAGGATGCCTGATAGGCATCTGGGTCAACAAAGGGGTGTGGGTCGTTAGCGCCACGGTTAGTCAATTGCTCTGCACGCTCGAACACGCCCGCCATAAAAGCATGATTAGGCAAGCTTACGCTGATGCCGTCTTGCATCGATTGTAGTCTTAGATAGCTGTCGATGTAGGACTGCGTCTGTTCGACGCCGTTGAAGTTCAAGCCGACGCCGCCTAAGGTCATCGCAGTATGGACGTCATTACCGTCTTTCACTGGGTAGGTCATCGACAGTACACCTTCCGTGTGGCCAGGGGTGTTGTATAGGGTGATGTTAGTATCGCCTAATGTAATGACATCACCATCGTTGGCGATGATGTCTCGTGTAGGCACAGGCATATAGAACATGCTGGCCAGCGGTTTTGATTCAGCTAATGCCCAATCCTCAACCGTCATGACAATACGCGCACCATGAACAGCTTGAAAATACTTCGAGCCACCTGCGTGATCAAAGTGCCCATGCGTGTTTATCACGTACTTCACATCGGCAGGGTCGAAACCCAGCTGCTGTATGTTGTTTATAAGCGGTCTGACCCAGGAACCGTAGAGTGAATCGATGAGGATAAGTCCCTCACTTGTCTCAATAAGATAAGCGGCGACCCAATCTATGCCGACATAATAGACATTGTCGAATATCTTAAAAGGTTTGACGTATTGTTCCTTGCTTTGCCAAGTCTGCCAAAGGGGCATAAAAGTGGCGTCTGCTGCATATCCTGCGTAGGTATCGCTGCTGCAAGCTTGGCAGGTTACGTTTGATACATCTTCGAATTGGGCCAGATCGTAAACCCAATTGCGAATTGACACGCCATCGGCACCGTAGGCGTAAAACTCAGGTCGCAACAATACTGTGTGAGATTCACCGCCCGCAATAAAGCTTCTGAAATTCGCTGCCGCTTGCAGGATATCGCTATGATTAGCTTTTAGGGAATCGATGAGCTGAACGTTTTGTATGCCTCCCATGGCGAGAAAACGCTTCTGGACCGCGTCCTCAGCGGCATCATATTCCGCGAATAAGATCTTAGGATGTCGGTTTGCCGCCGCCATATATAGCTTTTCGTAGTTGAAGCTCTTCGCGTCAAGATCTTCAAAGCCTTTTTCATTTTTAATGTAATTGAACGTTCCCCATTGCTCGTCGGGACGAGTTGAACCATTGAGTCGTCTATAACCTCCTGCAGCATCACCGAGTTGTGCGACATTAGCCTGCGGGTAGTTGTCGGCGACTAACGCGGCATAAAAAGGTGACGGGATGGCGCCGGCTGAGGAGCCAGTGACAAAAATTTTCTCAGGTGCTGTGACGTTTGCATAGGTCCAATCTAATACTGCTTGCATATTAGTGCGACCCTGATGGTGAATTTTCAAAGGCTGTTGACCTTCTTTTACGGGTGCATAGACGGTGTCACTTTGACCTAAATGGACATCGCCCGTGCAGTAGGGCGCCATCACAATGGTGTAATCAACGAACGGGTTTTCGGCATTGTCGAAATTGAATATCCCGAACGGCGAAGGTTTAAATTCATCGCTGATATTCTGAGTGTAACTTGGGTTCATCTCGGGGTCACAAGAGTCACGGGTCCAACATCCGCCACCGCCTTGCATGTACACCATTAATTTTTCAGAAGCACCAGGGCGAACGAAGAACTTGTACGGTGAACCATCTGAGCATGTCGTCTTGCCGCTCGCAGAGAATTCATTCCAGCCAGCGTCTAAGTCGCTAAAGCTTTTTTCATCGCCTGAACTGGTTGAATTCAGGGAATTGCAGGCAGTGGCCGTTAGGATGATAAAAGTCGTCAGTAGGGAGCGCGCCAAAGATGTTTTCACAATATGACTCCAGAAGGTTAGCAAGCGGCAATAGTAATGTAACTTAGACTGCTTAAGCAAAATTATGCGGACGGGTTTCCGATATCCGCCGCCGCGCACAAGGCTGGCTATAATCTTAGGATAACGATAGCCTAATGCACTTATCGACGGCGAAATAGAGATTTTTCAGGAGTTCAATGTGGCGAAAATATTGTTAATGATATGCATGCTAGCGAGTAGCTTAGCCTTCGGCGAATACAGCCGAGTTTACATGGACTCACAAGCATCTTTTGTGAGTGACTCAAAAGGTGTCAGTATTGCTTATAAAACATTGGGACAAGCAGACGCAGAGGTGGTTGTGCTCGTTATGGGGCTAGGTGCTTCCCACAGCCTGTGGGGGGATACATTTGTGCAGTCTATTGTGTCCGCGGGCTATCGTGTCGTGCTGATCGATAATCGTGACACAGGTGCGTCGAGCCGCTTCGATGAATGGGGTAAACCGGTACTTTGGTGGGAGTTGCTCAAGAATCAGCTCGGCTTTGGTGTGAATGCCCCGTATTTATTGGATGACATGGCGGCAGACGTTGTGTCCGTTATGGATACATTAGAAATCGATCGCGCCCACATCGTAGGCGCATCTATGGGTGGCATGATTGCTCAAATTGTCGCGGCCGATTACCCACAGCGTACTCAGAGTTTAATATCCATTATGTCGACGACAGGCGCACCCCATTTGCCGCCACCAAGCTCAGAATCCTCAAATTTATTGAAGAATCTTGCTTCGAACGACAATGATGAGAACGATTCGGTTGCCGCCGCGATGACGCTAAGGGGCTTCTATCCTGAAGCTGTGCCGCGCCAGCTAATGGCAATTTTAAAAACCGGTGACCGTACCGTGCGTGTCAAAACGATCGAAGCGCCAACACTGGTGTTACATGGTGCGGATGATACGCTGATACCACCTGCGCATGGCCAACACACGACAGATACAATAACGGGCTCAAAGTTCGTGATATTCGAGGGTATGGGACATGACATGCCGGAAGCTGTCATGCCTAAAATACTTGCGGAAATGACAGCGCATATGGCACTTTGGCCTGTAGCGGGAGATTAACGATTTTCCCGTGCATCTAAAGTCGTGGTGGAAATAGAACGGGTATACTGTTTTCTAGTCAAGCTAGGCATTTCGATGACTATTGAGTTTGAAATATCAGAAAAATATCAGATGATCCTGGCCCGTTCATATGGACCTGTTCAACGTATTGAGATTAGTTATTACCAGCAAGAAATGCTTCAACATCCTCTTTTTTCTTCAGATTTGCGTCAGTTGGTCGATATGTCGCGAACCAGTTTGCTGGACATTAAGCCAGAGGAGATTGAATCGCTTCCGTATATATTTGATCGTCAAACAAAGCGTGCCATTGTTGCAACCTCCGCGTTGAGTTTTGCCTCGTTGCGATTGCTACAAATTCAAAGGACAGACAAACATTACGGAACACTTTTGGTTTGTCGCACCTTGGAGGAAGCGTTGTATTGGACAGAGCTTGATTTGGAAGATTACTATGATCTTTGCAAAGACGTCGGTTTTAGCATAATTTGAATCCTTAATTTTGCATGGGTGATATTGCCCACACATGTTAGCGTTTCGCCATCGATCGTCGTCTATCGACCCCGTTTTCGGGTTTTCTTTTTGCTGAGGTTTAGGTCATTGCGGGAGAAAATTTGTCAAATACAAAATATGTTTATCTTCATAATTGGAGCATTTCATGGCGTTGTTAAACTTTCATCAAATTACATCCAACATTGGTACTTCAGGACAGCCCACGAAGGATGATTTCGGCGGGTTTGCAGACTCGGGTGTGACAACAGTGGTTAATCTTGCCATGCACGATTCCGAAAATGCGTTAGACAATGAAGGTAGCGTAGTTGCCGCTTTAGGCATGGCCTATATTCATTTCCCTATACCGTTCGAGGCACCTTCAGCAGGCCAGCTGAGAAAATTCATCGCATTGATGGAAGCACTTGAGGGCGAAAAGGTACACGTGCATTGTGCGGTTAATGCTCGCGTTTCTGCGTTTATGTTCAAGTACCTGACGTTGACTAAAGGTGTTGACGAAGCTGAGGCAACGACTCCTCTTTTAAACCGCTGGAAACAGCAGATGGATGAGACATGGCAGCGCTTCCTGCAGATTGATCAAGAAGAGCTGAGTCGAATGCGCTAACTTCATACTGCGCCACCTATTTTATCGTTAGTATTTGGTCGGGGTAATAGCGTTAAAAATAGTGGCGTCGCGCATTTAATAACGCATCATTGAATAAGCCGTCATTGTTCCCTCAACGCAAAGGAATGTCATTATGAAAGATGCACCACAGGGTTGGCCAAGAATTACGACAACTATCTACTACAAAGATGCGAAAATCATGATTGATTGGCTGTGTCGGGCTTTTGGATTCGAAGTTCAGATGGTCGTTGAAGGTGAGGCGGGTAACATTGAACACAGTGAGTTGAGATTAGCGGAATCTTTGATAATGGTTGGTCAGGCCGATATCAAAAAGACTAAACGATGGGGTGTTAGAAGGGCTAGTCCGATAGATGTGCAAGGCTGTAATACACAAACACTGCAGATGTATGTTGATGATATTGAAGCGCATTATGCTAATGCGAAGCAGCAAGGAGCAACGATCGTCGATGAGCTATCTTTGCGGGACTACGGTAAGGATTATTGGGCAGATAATTCCTACGGCGCGATGGATCCAGAAGGACATGTTTGGTGGATATCGGAACGTGCGCGCGGTTAGTACGGGCCCGATCCAATGCCTAATGGTGTTGTACGGTCCATTGGCATCCAGCCGAGTGAAAAACGACGCAGTTGTCCGACTGCGTCGCCATCTCAGAATTACGCTGTTGTTTCGTCGGCCCTTGCAAGAGATTTACAGTGCCGGCAATGAACCTGGTCATTTATTCAAGGCGCCCATTAACGTTGGTTGTGAGTAGTGCGCGCGGCTCGAGGCTGCAGGTTATGCGTTTATTAAAGTGCTAAACGTTGCGACCAATGCATATATCGTGTTTTTTGGAGCAGGGTTCAACGACATTAGTATTCTTGTTTGACGATATAAAGCGGTCTGGATTTGGTTTCCAAGTAAATACGTCCGATATATTCGCCCAATATGCCCAGTCCAATGAGCTGAATACCTCCGAGGAATAGTGTGACCGTGAGTAGTGATGCGTAGCCAGGAAGGTCGATACCATAGATGATGGTGCGCAGAACAATGAGCGAGCCGTAAATAAACGCAAGGGTTGAAATGATGGCGCCGATGTAGGACCAAACTCTTAGAGGCAATGTACTGAATCCAGTGATACCCTCGATGGCCAAATTCCACAGCTTCCATGTACTGAAGGTTGTTTCTCCGGCAATTCGTTGTTGTCGCTCATAGCTCACCTCCGTGGTTTTGAAACCTACCCAGGCAAATAAGCCTTTCATGAAGCGTTGTTTCTCCGGCAGTTGCTTGATTGCATCAACGACTTTGCGGTCAAGTAACCTGAAATCACCGACATTCTCCGGAATAGGCGTGTGGGCAATTTTGTTGTGAAATTTATAAAACCAATTTGCAGAGGCGCGTTTCGTTACGGTGTCCTGACTACGGTCAACCCTTTTAGGCAGTACCACTTCATAGCCACTTCGCCAGAGTTCTACCATTTGAGGAATGAGTTCAGGCGGGTCTTGCAGGTCAACATCAATAGGGATAACGGCGTCACCACGGGCATGATCTAAGCCAGCGGTAAGGGCTGCTTCTTTACCAAAATTTCGAGAGAAATCGATTATCTTTATCGTAGGTGTTTTTTTCTGTCTTTCGATAAGTATTGACAGGGTCTCATCGGTACTGCCATCGTTTATGAACAGCAACTCGTAGTCGTCATTGAGCGAAGTCATGACGTTGGTAATCGCATCGATGAATGTATCAATGACTGCAGCTTCGTTAAATACAGGACAGACAATCGAAATCATAATCATAGGAAACTAGTTGTTTCAGCTATTCTACACGCTGTATAGATTGATAACAGACCCTCTAAGTAGCCTAAGGTTTGCGACGGTCACTACTAATGAGATATGTTGGTGATCGGCGCTAGCGTTAATCTAAGGTGACAATTATCTAGTGCAATCAGCCGTTACAATCTGCTCAGCCGTGCTATCTTGAGCAACGCCTCAATAGCTTGAGGCAGGTTATAGGGCAAGTCATAAAGAGTCGACATGCTTATGGCGAGAAACTTATTGCGTTAAAAGGAAAAATTCATGCAAGACAATATCATTCAAAAGACGCCATTTGGCAATACTGGTCATTTGAGCGCGCGGATTATCTTTGGCGCTGCTGCATTAGGAGGGATGCGACAGGATAAAGCTGATTCTATACTTGAAATGATTACTAAACGTGGTTTGAATCATTTTGACTGCGCTGCGAGTTATGGCGACGCCGAATTAAGATTGGCGCCATACCTGCAGGATCACAGAAACGACGTTTTTCTGGCAACCAAAACGGGTGACAGGACCCGTGATCTTGCATGGAAGAGTATCGAAAATTCGCTTGAGAGAATGCAGGTAGATCAAATTGACCTTATACAGCTACATAATCTCACACACGATGAAGATTGGGA
>ENA-OSJC01003522-OSJC01003522.1-marine-metagenome-genome-assembly--contig:-NODE-3522-length-11159-cov-7.756723_pt1 | contig 11159 bp, 11 predicted proteins | sample MGYA00237885_ERZ534234 | MGnify/ENA primary metagenome ERZ534234 (study PRJEB26413, sample SAMN06343907) | marine metagenome | isolation source: coastal waters | place: Atlantic Ocean: West Antarctic... | reverse complement strand
CAAATTGCACTTAAATATATGAACTTAAAACCTGAGACACCAATTAATGAAATATCTATTGATAAAGTTTTTATTGGCTCTTGTACCAATTCTAGAATTGAAGATCTAAGAGCAGCAGCTAGCATTGTAGGAACAAAAAAAATTGCAACGAATATTAAATTAGCATTGGTAGTCCCAGGCTCAGGCTTGGTTAAAGCTCAGGCCGAATTAGAAGGATTAGATAAGGTTTTTAAAAATGCTGGATTTGAATGGCGTGAGCCTGGGTGTTCAATGTGTCTAGCAATGAATGCAGATAAGCTTAGCCCTGGCGAAAGATGTGCATCCACATCCAATAGAAATTTTGAGGGTAGACAGGGGCAGGGAGGTAGAACTCATTTGGTGAGCCCGCAGATGGCAGCTGCAGCAGCAATTTATGGTAAATTCGTTGATATTAGAGAACTCAATTAATGAACCCTTTAAATATTCATAAAGGAATTGTTATTCCGTTGGACAGGGCAAATGTTGATACAGATGCAATCATTCCAAAGCAGTTCTTGAAATCTATTAAAAAAACAGGTTTTGGACCTAATTTATTTGATGAGTGGCGCTATCTTGATCATGGAGAGCCAGGCCAAGATAACTCTAAGCGAAGAATTAATCCAGATTTTGTTTTAAATATACCTAGATACAAAGACGGCTCAATATTAATCGCAAGAGAGAATTTTGGTTGTGGATCAAGCAGAGAGCATGCACCTTGGGCTTTGCTTGATTTTGGAATTAAGGTTGTTATAGCATCAAGCTTTGCTGACATATTTTATGGTAATTGCTTTAAAAACGGTATTCTTCCAATTACTTTAGATAGAGACACTATGGATCAAATTTTTACTAAAGTAGAGGGTGAAATTGGTTATGAAATCACCGTTAATTTACAAAAACAAAAAATTTATTATGATTCAGAAATAGCATCTTTTGAGATAGATAGCTTTAAGAAATCTTGCCTACTAGATGGTTTAGATGACATTGGATTGACTTTAAAAAATAGATCTAATATTGAAAATTTTGAAAAAAAATACCATGAAAGTTTTCCATGGCTAAATAGCGGGGAAAGTTAAAATGAAAATTGCAGTTTTACCTGGGGATGGAATAGGCCCTGAAATTATTAAACAAGCTGTAAAGGTATTAAAGGCTTTCGGTCTCGAGAAGACTTTGGAATATGCCCCTATCGGTGGAGCTGGTTTCGAAGCTTTTAAAGACCCACTTCCTAAATCTACTCTTGAGCTAGCACTGTCTGCAGATGCTATTTTGCTCGGCGCTGTGGGCCACTGGAAGTACGACAAATTACCTAGAGATATGCGTCCGGAAAGAGGGTTACTGAGAATTCGTCAATCCTTAAATTTATTTGCAAACTTAAGACCAGCTATTATGTTTTCTGAGCTGATTAATGCTTCAAGCTTAAAGCCCGAAGTCGTGTCAGGCTTGGATATACTAATTGTAAGAGAGTTAACAGGGGATATTTATTTTGGTGAGCCAAGAGGTATAGTTACTAATGAACAAAATGAGCGTGAGGGCATCAATACAATGAGATATTCTGAATCAGAAATTAAAAGAATTGCTCATGTTGCATTTAAGACTGCCCTAAAAAGATCAAAGAAATTATGTTCTGTAGATAAGGCTAATGTTTTAGAGACTACTGAGCTATGGAGGGAAATCTTTATTAAGACTGCGACAGAATATCCGGAAGTAGAGTTATCTCATATGTATGTTGATAATGCTGCCATGCAATTAGTTAAAAATCCAAAACAATTCGATGTTATTGTTACAGGAAATATATTTGGAGACATTTTGTCCGACCAAGCCTCAATGTTAACAGGGTCTATTGGTATGCTACCGTCCGCATCTTTAGATGAAAATAATAAAGGTATGTACGAACCAAGCCATGGCTCTGCACCTGACATAGCAGGCCAAGATAAAGCTAATCCATTGGCTACTATTTTGTCACTGGCAATGATGTTTAAATATACATTTAACGATCAAGATAAATTTAATTTAATAGAGAATGCCGTAAGACTTACCCTAAAAGAAGGGTTTCGAACAGAAGATATATCTTCTGAAGGAACTAATTTAATTGGATGCGAGGAAATGGGCGATAAAGTTATTGAAAGGTTAGAAATTTAATATGAAAAAAGTTGGATTTATTGGTTGGCGTGGAATGGTTGGGTCAGTTTTAATTAAACGTATGATTGATGAATTAGATTTTGATAATTTTGATTCATATTTTTTTTCTACATCTCAATCTGGTAAAAAAAATCCTGAATGGAAAATTGACTTTAAGAATAAATTGTTAATCGATGCATTTAATATTCAAGAATTGTCTAAAATGGATATTGTAATAACTTGCCAAGGTGGAGAGTATACGGAAAAAGTTTTTCCTAAATTACGAGCATTTGGATGGACAGGGCATTGGGTAGATGCAGCATCAACTCTCCGAATGGAAAAAGATTCAGTAATTGTTTTGGACCCGCTTAATGAGTCATCAATTAATAGTGCGTATGATGTAGGAATTAAAAATTGGGTAGGTGGAAATTGCACCGTATCTTTAATGTTGTTAGCGATTCATGGTTTATTAAAAGAAGATTTAGTAGAATGGGTTTCTTCAATGACTTACCAAGCTGCAAGTGGAGCTGGTGCAACCAATATGAGGGAATTACTTTTTCAGATGGGGCAAATATATTCTTCAGTTTCCGATGATCTCAATCAAAAAAATTCAAACATTCTTGATATTGATAATAAGGCACTAGCCTTAATGAACTCTGAAAAATTTCAAAAGAATAATTTTAAGACTCCTTTGGCTGGAAATTTGATCCCATGGATTGACGAGGATTTAAAAAATGGCCAAAGTCGTGAGGAATGGAAGGGACAATCCGAAACAAATAAAATTTTAAAATCTAGCTTTAACTCTATTAAAGTTGATGGCTTATGCGTTCGAATTGGCACAATGAGGTCACACTCGCAGGCTCTGACAATTAAGCTTAAAAAAAGCATTCCAATTGAAACAATAAATGAAATAATCGCTAATGGAAATCAATGGGTAAAATTAATTCCAAATGAAAAAGAATCTTCCATGAGCTTATTAAGCCCTGCAGCAGTTTCAGGTAAACTTGATATAGCAGTAGGTAGAATTAGAAAATTGGATATTGAAAAAAATTGCATATCAGTTTTTACTGTTGGAGATCAGTTGTTATGGGGTGCTGCAGAGCCAATTAGGCGAATGTTAAAAATACTTATCAAAAAAGGAAACAGTTAGCAATGAAAGGAAAATTTGAATCACCGATATTATTTATCTTTTTAATTTTTATTTCCAATACCTTATTGGCTCTTTCATTAAATAAAATGCAAGTGAATTCTAAGCAAGATGAACCATTAAATGCTGTTATTGATGTTATTTATTCTAAAGGTGATAAAACATCAAATTTAAAACCAGCGATTGCTTCAAAAGAAAATTATGAGGCTAATGGATTATCAAGATTACCTATTCATTCAGATATTCAGATTAGATTGGAAGATAGTGAAAGTGGAGGAAAAATATTTTTAATAAGTGAGGAGATAGTAAAAGATCCTTTTTTAGATTTATTAATTCAAATTGATTCAGAAAAAGGGAGAGTATATAAAGAATATACTGTTCTTTTAGAGCCACCTTCACCAAAAATATTTATAAAAGAAGCGATAGCGACTAAAAATGACGAGATCGAAGCGGTAGAAAAAAAAGATGAAGTAGTAAAGATTAAGCTAGTAAAAGATACTCAACAAGAGGGAAGTACAGTTAAAGTAGTTAAGGAAGTTAAAGAAGTTAAAGAAGTTAAGGAAGTTAAGGAAGTTAAAGAAGTTAAGGAAGTTAAATCCAGAATAGTTAAATCCATAAAAGGTAAGACCCTTTATCAGATTGCAAGAGAGAATAAACCATCAGGCGTAACAACCGAACAAATGGTATTGGCTATTTACCAGAACAATCCAAAAGCATTTGGCGAAGAAAATGTTAATACCTTATTAAAAAATAAAAACTTAAAAATTCCTCCTGTAAATTATTTTAAAAATCATTCACATCTTGAAGCGCGTAAAATTTTAAGGGTACAAAATATTGAATGGAAAAGTAAATTAAAAAAAATAAACAAACCAAAAATACAAAAAAAGACTACAAATAAAGATGCAGCAAAGATTGAGCAGCTGGAAAAAGAACTTGTCGAGGCTAAAAATAAATTAGAAGATATTTCAAGATTAAATATTGAGTCTAAAAATAACTCAATTGAAGAATTAAATACACCATTAAAAGATACACCATTAAAAGAAAATTTAGAGGACTTTAACGAAGAAACATTGACTAAAGAAGAGGTTAGTGAAGGTGTTTTTGTTTCATCGATATCTGATATTGATGAAAATAAAATTGAAGAAACTGTAATTGATACAAATGATAAAAAAGGATTTGAAACAATTCATGTTTTATTGCTTGTATTATTTATTGTTCTTTTGTTCGGTTTGATTATTGTTATATCAAGAAGGAAGGTAAGCGAAAGAAACCAAACATTGAGCAGCTTTGTAAGCGAAAATAATTACTCTGAGCCTATTGAAAAAAATCTAGAAGAGGATGAAGGTAAAAATGAATCAGCCCAAAAATCACAACCCTCTGAGCCAATTAATGAGTTTGAGAATATTAATAAATCTCAAGAAAAAGGAAGCATTAATAGTAAAAAAAATTATCTACCCATTGCAGACGATGATTAAATTATAAATTTATTATGCTTCATTCATTAATTTTTTTTTCCGGGATGCTTTTATTGGTCATATTGTCGAATGTCGACTTAATGACCAATGCAACTATATTTTGCTTATTCATAATCATCTCGATTATTTTTAAATTGCCTTTTTTTTCTATCATTATCAAGATAAAATATTTTATTTTTTCTTTATTAATCATCTATTCTTTATCAACTCCTGGTGAAATATTTTTTTATTATTCATTTATTTCAGTCACACAAGAAGGTTTTTCTTTAGGAGTAAATAATTCGTTGAGAATTATAAATACATTTTTGACAATTATGTTTTTAATGAAATTTATTCCAAGAAAATTTTTTATTAATTTTATTGTTAAAATTTGTTACCCGTTAAAATATTTTGGTTTGAGTATAGACAATTTGACTTCACGAATTTTCCTGACTTTTGATTATCTTGATTTTTATAAAAATTATTCTTTTACTTTTTCTAATTTTATTGAAGTAATCAATACTCATATAAAAAATAAATCACCTATTGTTAAAGTTGAGAAACTTGAAAAAGTTATACCTTCTGTAATTGATTATTATTGGATTGTTGGTTTCTTTTTTAGCTTTATTCTAATTCAATTTATTTAGGATATGAGATATGCAGCTTCAGTAGAGTACGAAGGAACAAATTTTTTTGGTTGGCAGCGGCAATCAACAGTCAATAGCATCCAGGAAGAGATTGAAAATTCTATTTCCCAAATAACCCAAACAAATATTAAGATTCAAGGTGCGGGAAGAACTGATGCAGGTGTTCATGCATTGGGCCAAGTATTTCATTTTGATACAGATATTGTTAGATCTATTAGATCCCTTATTAAAGGGACAAATTCTTTTCTTCCTGATTCAATTAGAATTAAATGGATTAAGAGAGTGCCTGATGATTTCCATGCTCGTTTTTTAGCAACTGGGAGAGAGTATCAATATTTATTAAATAATTCTTCTATTAATTCTTCAATTTGGTTTAGTCATTGTGGTTGGAGTTTTTATGATCTAGATTCTGACCTTCTAAAAAAAGCATCTAAGAAATTTGAGGGATGTCATGATTTTACTGCTTTTCGCTCCTCTGAGTGCCAAGCAAAATCTCCTATAAGATCAATTGAAAATATAAAAGTAGAAAAATTTAATAATTATTACTTATTCACGATTAATGGTGATGGGTTTTTACACCATCAAATTAGAAATATGATTGCAACAATTGTTAGCGTGGCAAGAAGAGAAATAAGTATTGACCATATTGAAACCTTATTTAAAAAAAAAGACAGGAGCCTTACACCAGCTACTTTTTCTCCTAATGGTTTATATTTGACTAATATTAAGTATGATAAAATTTGGGGTCTACCTAATAAATTAAATACATTAAATATCTTTAAGGCATAAGATAAATTAAATTGAGAACAAAAATTAAAATTTGTGGAATTACCAACCTTAAAAATGCGCTTGAGGCAGTTGAATTAGGTGTAGATGCACTTGGTTTTGTTTTCCTTACCGAGAGCCCTCGATATATCAAGCCGAAAAAAGCACGTGCGATAATTGACCTACTGCCTTCATTTGTTTTGAGAGTTGGATTATTCGTTAACGCTCCAAAAGAAGAAGTTTTATTAGCAATTACTGAATCGAGAGTAAATTTACTTCAATTTCACGGAGATGAAGACGAAAACTTTTGTAATCAATTTAATTTACCATATATTAAGGCTATTTCGTTCAAGGGTGGAATTAATTTGCTAGAATGTTGTCAACTATTTGCTTCAAGTTCAGCAATTTTAATAGATACTTACTCTAAAGAAATGAGAGGCGGAACTGGAAAAACTTTTAATTGGGACCTGGTGCCTAAAAAATTACCATTACCGCTAATTATTGCAGGTGGATTGGACAGTGAAAACGTTTCTTTATTAATTAATTCGGTAAATCCATACGGAGTTGATGTCAGTGGCGGTGTGGAGTTAAAAAAAGGAATAAAAGATCATAATATGATGAAAAATTTTGTTTTAGGAGTAAATAATGCAGCCATATGACCTACCTGATGATTTTGGCCACTTTGGTCAATTTGGCGGCACGTTTGTTGCCGAAACTTTAATTGAAGCTCTAGATGAATTACGAGATATGTATGCTAAATATAAAGATGATCCAGAGTTTCTTGCCGAATTTCATCATGACTTAAAACATTTTGTTGGTAGACCGAGTCCTATTTATTTTGCCGAAAGATTAACAAAAAAGATTGGCGGAGCAAAAATTTATCTAAAAAGAGAGGACTTAAATCATACAGGTGCGCACAAAGTAAATAATACCGTTGGACAAGCTTTATTAGCTAAGAGAATGGGGAAGCCTCGGGTTATTGCTGAGACAGGTGCAGGTCAGCATGGGGTAGCAACGGCAACAATTGCTGCAAGACTAGGTTTAGAATGTGTGGTCTACATGGGCGCCGAAGATATAAAAAGACAATCACCCAATGTATATAGAATGAAGCTATTGGGAGCTACAGTTGTTCCTGTTGAGAGTGGTTCAAAGACTCTAAAAGATGCATTAAATGAAGCATTAAGAGATTGGGTTACCAACGTATCAAATACATTTTATATTATAGGCACTGTTGCCGGACCTCACCCATATCCAATGATGGTTAGAGATTTTAATTCGGTAGTTGGTAAAGAGTGCAAGATTCAAATGCCAGAACTTGAAAATAAACAACCCGATGTTATAGTCGCCTGCGTTGGAGGGGGTTCAAATGCAATGGGAATTTTTTATCCTTATATTGATGATAAAAATGTGAAGTTGGTCGGTGTAGAAGCAGCAGGGGATGGAATTGAAACAGGAAAACATGCTGCCCCTTTAACATCAAATAGCGCAATTGGGGTTTTGCATGGAAATAGAACGTATTTAATGCAAAATGATGAAGGTCAAATTATTGATACCCACTCTGTATCTGCAGGTCTGGATTACCCAGGAGTTGGTCCGGAGCATTCTTGGTTAAAAGATTCTGGCAGGGCTAGCTATGTTGCTATTACAGATAAAGAAGCTTTGGAATCTTTTCATAATTTATGCTTAATAGAAGGAATTATTCCTGCTCTTGAAACAAGCCATGCTCTTGCCTACGCAGAAAAAATTGCTGCAGAAATGTCTCCAGAGGAAGTAATCTTAGTAAATCTTTCAGGTAGAGGAGATAAAGATATTAATACTGTTGCAGATATTTCAGGAATTTCTTTATAAAAAATTATGTCTAGAATTCAAGCTACTTTTAAATTTTTAAAAAATAAAAAAGAAAAAGCATTAATCCCTTTCTTTACTGCTGGCGATCCACATCCAGATAAGACAGTCGAAATAATGCATACTCTTGTAGCGGCTGGTGCTGATATGATTGAACTTGGAATTCCTTTTTCCGATCCTATGGCTGATGGCCCAGTTATTCAAAGAGCAAGCGAAAGAGCATTGAAAAATAATGTTGGGATCACCACAACTATTAAATTAGCTGCAGAATTTAGAAAAAATAATAAAACAACACCATTAATTTTAATGGGTTATGCAAATCCAATTGAGGCTATTGGTATTGATAATTTTGTATTATTAATCAAGGATGCTGATATAGATGGAGTTATAACTGTTGATTATCCTCCAGAAGAGTCTGAGCAATTTGTTAAGAAATTAAAAGAAAACAATATTGATAGTATTTTTCTTATATCACCAACGACAGATGATACAAGAATTAAATTAATAATTAACCAAGCTACCGGCTTTCTGTATTACGTATCACTGAAAGGCGTAACTGGCTCAGCAAACATAGATATTAAAGAGGTGTCAAAAAAAGTTAAAAATATAAAAGAATTTTCAGAGCTTCCAGTGGGGGTGGGTTTTGGTGTTAGAGATGCTAAAACTGCAAAGGAGGTTGCAGAAATTTCAGATGCTGTAGTTATTGGAAGTAGGATAGTTCAAGAAATTGAAAATTCAAATGATGGCGATCTAATTAATAATATTAGAAACTTGATGGCTGAAATAAAGAGCGCTATGACTAAGGATAAGGGAGTTTCAGAATGAGCTGGTTAAAAAATATTATTCCCCCAAAAATTAAAAGAATTGTAGGTCGAGTCAAGAAAAGTATCCCTGAAGGCTTATGGCATAAATGTCCAACATGTCAAACTGTTCTGTATAAAACTGATTTAGAAAAGAATTTAGAAGTTTGTTCTAATTGTGGCTTCCATAACAGAATTTCTGCAAGGTTTAGACTAACTATGATTTTAGATACCCCAAATCAAATCGAACATGGAGGTGAAATAAAGCCAAAAGATCCGTTAAAATTCAAGGATACAAAATCTTACAAAGATAGGCTTGCTTCAACACAAAAAAAACTTGGAGAAAACGATGCTTTAATTGTAATTGAGGGTAAAATTGAATCCATTCCAGTTGTTGTAGCAGCATTTGAGTTTGGCTTTATGGGCGGATCAATGGGTTCTGTAGTTGGTGATAAATTTGTTCTAGCGGTTAATACTGCTATTGAAAATAAAAGTCCATTTATATGTGTCGCTACAAGTGGGGGTGCCAGGATGCAAGAGGGATTGTTATCCTTAATGCAAATGGCTAAAACTAGCGCAGCTTTAACAAAGCTAGCTGCTTCAAAATTACCATTTATTTCAATTCTTACAGACCCAACAATGGGAGGTGTTTCAGCAAGTTTTGCAATGTTAGGGGATATAATTATTGCTGAACCAAAAGCCTTAATTGGTTTTGCTGGTCCGAGAGTTATTGAATCAACTGTAAGAGAAAAATTACCTGAAGGTTTTCAGAGATCTGAATTTTTATTGGAACATGGTGCAATCGATTTAATTGTTGATAGAAGGCAAATGAGAAAATCACTCGTTGCACTTATTACCTATTTAACTCCTAATTGAGTAAACTTCAGGAGTACATAAATAAATTTTATTCTGATATTGATAGTCAGACTATAAATTTGGGACTTGATAGAGTTGGCAAGGTAAGAGATTTCGTTAATATTGATCCAGAATTTCCAATTATTACTGTTGGTGGGACTAATGGTAAAGGTTCAGTTTGCGCATTCTTAGAAACAATTTACACTAAAGCAGGTTACTCTGTTGGCTGCTTTACCTCCCCACATCTTTTTAAATTTAATGAAAGAATAAAAATAAATTTAGAGCAGGTTGATGATGAGACTATTCTTAAATCTCTAGCTTTAATTAATACAAAAAAATCCCCAATTGAGCTTACTTACTTTGAGATAATTACTTTAGCTGCGATGAATATATTTATAGGAAAGAATTTAGATATATGCATATTAGAGGTGGGTTTGGGTGGTAGGTTAGATGCGGTAAATATTTTTGAGCCAGATTTATCTATAATTACATCAATAGGTATGGATCATCAAGATTTTTTGGGTGAGACTATTGAACAAATTGCATATGAGAAGTCTGGAATATGCAGACCTAATAAACATGCAATCTTAAATTTTGAAAATATACCTAAATCTATGATTGTGGAACTAGATAAACTTAAAGCATCATTATCAATTCTTAATAGTGATTATTCATACAAGACTTCTTTGAAAGGCTATGATTATGAAAGTGATAATGTCTTATTAAGGAATTTACCAATTCCACAATTAAAAGGAGATAATCAGTTAGAAAACTTAGCAGGATGCCTCCGGGCAATTAACATACTTCAAGATAAGCTCCCTGTTAAATTAGCTGCAATTAAAGAAGGGATTAGAGAAGCAAGTATGGAGGGTAGGCTTCAAATTGTATCCAATCAGCCATATATTTTAGCTGACGTTGCACATAATACTGATGCTGCAAATAATTTATATAATTTTTTTAAAGAGTCAAAGCGGAGTGGGAAAATTTATGCTGTATTTTCAATACTTGAGAACAAGGATATTGAAAAAGTATTGATGCCATTTATTGAAATTGTCGACGAATGGTTTGTGAGTGAAATAAATGACCCTAAAACTCAAAAAATAGAAGTAATAATTAATACACTTACAAAATTTAACAATCAAATAGTTGTTAATAAGCTTGATACTATAAATCAAGCTTACAAGAATGCCTGCAAGAAAAGTAGTGATAATGATAATATAATAGTATATGGTTCTTTTTTTACGGTAAGTGAGGCTTTGGAGGGGGTGATAAAATAATGGTTGATTTAAAAGAATCTTTTCACGAAAGTGTGATAATTAAAAGAGCCAAAAGAAGGCTTCTTGGCGCAATTACTATTTTGATTATTTTATTTACACTTTCTTTATTCTTTGTAAAAAATTCAGGACAAATTAAAGTTAATAATGAAATAAAAGTGTCTTTTTTAGAAATGGGTCCAGCAAGTTTTAGTAGAAAAGATGATTTAAAGAAGATTAAATTGATCGATTCAGACTCT
>ENA-OSJC01003520-OSJC01003520.1-marine-metagenome-genome-assembly--contig:-NODE-3520-length-11162-cov-8.580695_pt1 | contig 11162 bp, 9 predicted proteins | sample MGYA00237885_ERZ534234 | MGnify/ENA primary metagenome ERZ534234 (study PRJEB26413, sample SAMN06343907) | marine metagenome | isolation source: coastal waters | place: Atlantic Ocean: West Antarctic... | reverse complement strand
GGCGATAACAAAGACCCTCTGACACAGTTCATGATTGATCAGGGCATCCCTAGCGAGGCTGACGTTATGAAGCCTGATCAGACCACAGTGTTTAGCTTCCCCATGAAGTCACCTGATGGTGCTGTTCATACTGCTGACATGACTGCACTAGAGCAACTAGAGATGTGGCTGATGTATCAACGTCATTGGTGTGAGCATAAGCCTAGCGTGACGATTAACGTAAAGTCAGGTGAGTGGCTTGAAGTAGGAGCCTTCGTGTACAAGCACTTTGATGAGATGTCTGGTGTATCGTTCTTGCCCTTCAGTGAGCATACGTATCAGCAAGCACCCTACCAAGACTGTACTAATGTAGAGTATCTTTACATGATAGCTCAGTCACCTGACAGCATTGATTGGAGTAAACTTTCATCCTATGAACAAACAGATAATACGTCAGGTATGCAAACTATGGCGTGTACTGGAGATGTCTGCGAGATGGTGGACATTACCTAAACCCAAGGAGTAACAATGTGTATGTATACTTAGTGGTACTAATGCTGGACGGGGGTTACTTCGTCCAAGCACCTAACGTAGTGTTTACTGATCTAGAAATATGCTTAAAGGTCAAAGCTATGAACTCTTTAAAGCTAAGGACAGAAAGGCCTACAGCAGCATCTAAGTTCTATGCAACCTGTATAAAGATACCAAAGGATATTGACGCCTAATGCAATTAGAACTATTTGAAGCAGTAAAGGTAGTTTGTGAAGAAGGTCTTGAGTGTAATAACTGTGGTGTTGTCCAACCTGTTCAAAACTTTCAACACATGTTGGCAGGTGAGATAAAAAGAAAGTGTAGAAGCTGTGCAAGAGAGCAGTCTAAACTTATAAAACACCTTAAGACTATCCACGCTTACCCTGACACAAACTATACATGCCCTATATGTGACCGTTCAATACATGAAGTAGGAAGGAAAGGACAGAAAATGCTACAGTCTTGGGTATTAGATCACTGTCATACTACTGAAACATTCAGAGGCTGGGTCTGTTTTAATTGTAATACAGGCTTAGGTGCTTTCAAGGATGATGTAAACAAAGTAGGCAAAGCACATGAGTACCTTATAAGCCACCTACAAAAGACTTGACAAAGATACCCGCTACCTATAAAGTATGTATTGTAAATAACAAAGGGGTAGGTAAAATGAACTTAGAAGAAGAAGCACTTAACTACAGTAAAGGTAAAGAGGCAGTCTTTGTTGAAAACCTAACAGGTATGTGTGAAGACTTAGAGAAACTTGTAATCTCTAGTTTAGACCCTTGTTATGAACGTAAGATGGTTGAGCAGCGGATAAGAGAAGTGTATCTTTGGGCTAAGTACTGCTCTGAGCTACACGGTGTGAAGTAAATGTTTCACGTGAAACAAAAGAAGAGGGGCAGTCGCTTTGACCGCCCCTTTTTTTATTAACCTATGGCTCTGACTCTCCTTGCGGATTCTCGTTTTTCCTTTCGTAGGAAGCTTCGTAGAGTTATTAGCTCTCTGTAAGACAGGTCAGCCACTTCTTTTTCTATACCTAGTTCTTCCAGAGCCTTTTCCATGTCAAGCATTTTAACGTCACTACCTCTTTTGCTTAACTTATACATCATCCTATAACGCCTGTCATCAGGATTGCCTGTCCTATAAAGCTCCCGTAAAGCTTTACTTTTAGCAGGGGCCAGAACTTCTTTTGTATAAGTTGAACGCTTTTCTTTTTGACTCATGTCTTTCCAATTAGGATCATCAAGAATACGCTCAGCGTACTCATCTAAGTATTTAGTTATAACGGCATTGATCCTGTTGTCAGCTTCAGGAATAGCAGACTTGATGCCAGCCTTCCAGTTAGGTCTACCCATATCAGCAAACATTCTGGTGACTGCATTAGGTGCAGCTTCTGCCCTGTAGCCAAAGATACGCCCGATAGGTACACCTCTTGAGCCTTCCTCTACAGCACTTTGCTTGGCGAAGGCTTTCTCATCCTCACCCATGACTACCATCTCTAAGGCGTCATAGATGCTCTCAACGTAACGCACACTGTTATTGATAGCTTTGTTGCCTATCTTACGGTCTTTCTCGTTATAGGCGTCACCCATAGCCATAGCAGCAATCTGATTGAAAGGGTCTAGGGGTCTACTGAAGCCAGAAGCATACAAAGCTGCTGTTCCCCCTAGTGACTTCTCAAGGAAGTCTAAAAGTTCAGGGGTATTACCCACAGCAGCATCTTCAAACATGTCACTGATACCCTTTGCAGTATCACCTAAAGTTCTCGTCAAGTTAGCAGGGCCAAAGGTATTCCTTATATCTTCAAAAAGCTCTTTAGGTATTTCTCCATCACGTTGTACGTGTGCTGCCATGCGACCTATAGCCTTCCAGAAGCTGAACGGGAAGTCATACAGGCGTGACCTTACCTGCCCATCAGAGTCACGTTCCTGATGCCAAGCCAAGCCTTCTTCCATGTTCTTATACTCAAACTCCATATTAAGTTTAACCAGAACCATACCTGTAGCAAACTTGGTGTGTAACTCCATGATGTCTCTGTCTGACTTAGTAAAGAATTTGTGAGCATATGTTATGCCTACGTGATCTGACATGAATGCAATAGTGTTATTGAAGAACTGACCAAACGGGATCATAGCTCCAACGATAGGCATCTTACGAGCATCCTCAATGATCTTAGCTACACTCTCTACTGCACCACGCTTGGCGTTGAAGTCACCTCCACCGTAGGACTTAGAGAATACAGTACGTAACGTATCGTCTAGGGCTTTGGTTTGTACTTCAAAGAAGTCACTGCCGTTCATAAGTTGCCAGTGCTTAGGCTCCTGTTTAACTTGAGATGCCATCGGACCTACTTCACCTGCTCCTAGCTTTTTTTCTTCCAGAACCTTAGCACCCTTAGAGTCTAAAACATCTACAGTTTGGCTCATAAAGTCATTATAGGATAGCTTGTACTTTAAACGCATCTGTTTATCTATGTTGTACATAAACTCCTGTGTCTTGGACGTAATGTCTACAGCCTTAACACCGTACAGAGTTTGGAACTTGTCAAGATACTTCTCAAACATCCCCGGTTTCTCTAAGTCATCAACACTAATACCTAAGTCTCTTGCTACATCCTTACTCTCTACACCACCTGACACGTAACGAAAAAGTTCTTTCTGTAGTTTAGGGTTTTGAGATAAGAAATTAAGTGTCTCTTGCTGCGTAGCAAAAGGGTTAATTAAGTTCTTTATCTTTTGTTTCTGCAAACTAAACATATGTTTGGTAAGGGCTACATACTCAATAGCACTGGTTTTATTACCCATAATATAGTCACCTAATGCTCTAGTACCATACAGTGTACCACGAATCATATCACTACCAGATTGCATTGTACTAGCTTGCGCCCAACCTAACAAGTTCAACGCTGTAGTGCCGGGATGAGTAACTAAGGTCTTAATAAACATGGCTTGGAAACCATTTTGTTTATCAGCAAAGTGATCTCTGAGGTCTTTAGTAATTGGCGATAGTTCATCGTCTAGTATCTCCATAGGGGTTACTACACGTTCCTCTCCAAGTAATACTTTACGCTTCATAATCTCCTCACCAGTTTTAGCTAACTGAGAAAAGACTTGCATACGTCTACCTGCATCACTAGATTTAGCTGCAAGAGTATTCATGGCATCATCACCAAACTCTATATCCTTGAAAGTACTGTCTAGCTTTTTAAGGGTTATGTCATATAGGTTTTCAATCTCTTTTTTAACTATGCTGTCCTTATCCATTACCTTTACAGTCTCAGTAATAAAGTCAGTCAAATGTACAAAGGAGCCTTCTTCAAACTGTAGCTCAAGACCTGCCTTCTCAAAGATTTGAGATAGACCATCAAAGTGTGTAGCGTCATCCCCTGTTTTGTTACCTAACAAGAACCCTTTCAAGCCTTCTACATCATTGAGGTCAGCAGGTTTACCTGTACCTGAAGCTGTACCTAAGCGTACTTTCTCAGCCCAACGTTCAGCCGATTCACTGTTTGTTTTTACAAGTTGAGCTAGTGCCTCTTGCTTTTTTACTGCTTCCTCGTTATTTGGGTCCATTAATTCTGCTAGGCGTTTCTTGTTGGTTTTAACACCCTCTTCTCTTGCCCTCTTTTTAAATCCTGCTTCAGCCATAGCTGTGTGATCAAAAAGATCAAAGGCTACAGACTGAGGCAATAGCCCATCCCTGCCAGACAAGAAAGGGGCAGCGCCTGCCAGCTTATAGCCAAAGAAACCCATGCCAGCTATCAGTGGTGCATTAAGATAACTAAACTCATCCTGAGAGCCTACACCCATTAAAGCCTTCTGTTGAATAGAATCAATAGTAATACTTGCAAACGCATCTGCACCAAAGCCTACTTTAAGTCCTAGCTTACCTTTATCTGCTATTCTTTTAGCAGCCGCTTTAGCTACGTCACCTGCATCAAATACATCTTCAGCTACCTCTACAGCTTCACCACGCAGGGCTTTAGTCAAGATACGGTTACGGTCTTGGTCTATAGCTGCAATGACTTTAGGGGATAGCTCAGAGCGCAATGTATTAACTGGTAGCTTGTTCTTTTTAAGTATACGATTTACAGAAAGCTCTAGTGCCTTCTTTGCTGCCTCTGATGTTATCTTAGCAGCACTACCAGCAGCAAGCTTACCTGCGCCAAAGCCTACAAGGTTAATAGGGTCAGCTATCAAAGACCTAGCGTAGTCTAATACACTGTCTGCTTTCTGGGCTACTGTACCGCCATCAAAAGCACCCTTGGAGTTATCCCAAAGTTTATAGGCATTGAAAGCTGCCATCTTCTTTGCATCATCAGCTTCATTTAAGTACGAGGCTTCTGTCAAGATACTAATACTGTTACCTGAGTTGAAGTTACGCATGTAGTTTATATACTTGTCAACTACCTGCTGTCTGGTGTGAGACTTCTCATTCATACCAAACCTGCGGCTCATCTGCTGCTCTATGACATTGTAGTTGTGATCCTCAGTGAGGTCACTTAAGCCAAAGGTATCCTTCTCACCACCTGTGTACTCCAAGGAGTCAAGAGTGTTGTCTTTTTTTTTAAAAGGGTCTATGCGTAACATTTATTCAGCCACCTTTTGTTTCTTAGCTTCTTCAAACTCAGGTGTACCCGGTATTAAACTGAGATTAATATTATCTACAATAGGGTAGCCTGTTGTTTCATCATGTGTTCTTCCGTAAAGCCTTCTCCATTTGTTTAAGGCGTTACTTATTCTACCCCTTTCAGTCCTTTCTAAATCAAGAAAGTTTTCAGGTTTAATAGGCGCAGGGGCAACTATTTTATAAGTACCATTAGAATTGTACTTATACTTATGATTCGCATCCCAAGCAGCAGCATCTCTTGTTTTAGCCGAATCAGGTCTAACATCTATTACAGCTTCAGTAGGTTGTGTAGTAGCCACAAAAGTCTCACTATCAAAAGCTGAAGGGATAACAGGTACTTCAGCTTGAGGCCTGTCCTCTTTAGGGTCAGTTCTTTGTGCAAACTGCCCGTCTATTATAGCATACTCAACATTACGATTACCCCTCCAGTACTCTTCTGCCTCTTCTTGAGTATTAAACTCTTTAGGTCTATTGTCACCTGTTAAGTTTAATTCGTCTAGTTCTTCTTGTAGTGTCAAAGGATTAAGGATAGCATTTAACGCGGCTTCAGTACCATAGAAGCTATGAGCAAAAGGACTATTAAAAGAGTTTGCTAAATTGCCTGTATTATACACATCTCTTGTTGCCTGTTCAAAGAAGGGGATTAGCAGATCATTAGTTCTTAGAGCCAACAGCTTTTCTGTACTGCTGCTTGTTCCTATTGGGTCATAATCCTCGTCTAAGATAGAATTAAAGGCTTCCTTCTGCGCGGCTGTACCGTTGGTTTCTATAGCTATAGTAGCCGCATCTAAAATAAGGTTCTTTGTAGTATTGAACGCACTAGAAGTGCCACTACCTGACAAGGCAGTCAAATCAAGTTTAGCTACAGTACCACGTTCAGGTCTACCTGAAGGGGCTGCTCTAAGTTCTCTTATAGAAATGCCTTGCCCACTTGAGTCTTTCAGGAAGTCTTCATCCATCCACCTGTCATGCTCATCTCTCATAGATTTACCTGAAAGAAGATCAGCAAAGAAGCCACCACTGTTAGCGGAAGGGTCTGCATTAGGTAGTTGTTGTATTTTAAAGTCCTTAACTACGCTTTCTGCCCAACTCGTATCTGATGGTTCATAAGAAGCGTCTTTTCCTTTTATGACACTATTCAAACCTTTACTTACTTTTAAAGCCTCTAATTCACTAATACTAAGCGTGTCTACTTGTTTCTTTAATTCCAACAAAGCATTTGTACCATACTCATCAACTATGTACTGGACGTTCTCAGTTTTAAGGCCATATGCCTCTAAAGACTCACCAGCATTTAATACAAAGTCAGACTTAGCGTCCAAGTCATCTAGTATCTTTTTGCCATTAGTATCAGCCCAAGCTTTCTGACGATCCTTCTTATCCCGATACTCTTTACGCATCGTAGCTTGATCTTCTGTGAATTGTTTTGCCATACCGCCAGCAAAGGCCAATGCTATATTAACCATAATTAAACTCCTCTACTCATTAGGCCCATGTTAGCTTCTGGAACAGGCTCTTCTTGCTGCTCTTGAGGTGGCTGCTCCATCTCAGGGCCACCCTCTTCTTGCTGATCTTGCATGTCTTCTAGTGCCTCTACCTCTGGGCTAGTCATGGCTTCCATAGTCTTAGTGACATCTACCTCGTCCAGCTTAGAACTTTTCTTTTTAAGCCTAGCTGTTACCAGAGCTTTAAGGTTGGCTTTCTGTCTTTGTTCTACTTCAGGCTCATCAGAAAACTCTTCAATGTAATTGACGCCTGACATCTTAGCGATAGACACAAGCTCTTTTTTAATGCCATCTGCAATTATAAGTCCTACATCAATGCTGTGAATGCCTTCAGCTACTGCGCCTGTAATAGATGTACTGGTGAGAATTGACACAGGTACGCCAATCTCCATAAGAATAGACGCCCCCTCCATAAACTCAGGAGTTGACATCTTCTCAATGTGCATCATCAAGGCTTCTTCAGGCTTCTCAGTCTCAGGAGGTTGCTCCCAAGGGAAGTTTCCCGGCTCATCCGTTAAGGACTGTCCCGGTATTGGGCCTGTTAGTAGTTCTTTAGACATAGTTTATCCTTCTTCTTCTTATATCTTCTAACTGATAGGCCGTAGTTTAGGACGTAAAGACCGTTCAAGAGCGCCCTTAAAGTAATACTTATCAATAGAATTAGGTGTAATAGACTCTGGGCCACGCCAACCGGGGTTTTGATTCCACGCTTTACTGCCTTTTTTAAATATTACTTGATCTTTATTTTTTACTTTTCTTTTAGCTGGTGCTGCCTGAAGAACGCCTAAAGACATTTTACCATCGTAGCCCCACCTAGTCAAGTACTTTGAGTACAAATCTAGCTGTTCTCCTGCACCCATATAGCGTATTTTAGGTAAAGTAAGGTCTTTAGGTACTAAGTCTCTGTCTTTAAGATCAGTTAGAGCATCCTCAGTAACTTGCCACAGCCCTACAGCGCCTGAATTTGGGTTCCTATCGTCTGTATTACCTGCTGACTCACCCTCAATTATTTGATAAAACTTGTTCACAGGTAGATCAGGATGGTCTCTCTTAAGGCGGTCTATGCCATCTAGGAATACTTGATCTTTTAATAGAGTAGCCATCTTATTCTTTTTAGGTCCACCTCTAGGTTTCATAACTAAAGCATACTTATCACTTGACTGCTCTGCAGTAGGTAGAGGTCTTGAGGCTTCCCTAGCTGCCATCTCAGGCGGTGGTAGTCGTGTGGTTATTTGTTCAGGGTCTCTACTGCTACGGGGTTCTGGGTCTGGGTTTTTCTTAGACCAAGAGTCATACAAACTTGAAAACATTTCTACTACATTATCAAAGACAGAGTTATCAGCCTCGTCATCATCAATAGGTTCTATAGTCGGACTAGCTAGGCCCTTGCCTACACCTGACCTTTTTGTAGACTTTCTAATGTCTTCAGCAACATTAGTTGGAGCATCCTGTGCTTCTCTTAAAGCACCAATTATAGAATCCGCTTGAGTGTTTTTAGGTGCCATATTATTCTTCTTTCTATACCCTTAGTCTAACTGCATCTTCAAAGGCTTCATAATTCACCATGAGATACCCGTGAGAGCCTACTACAACAGATTGAGGATGTGTAATTTGAACCTCTTGAGCCATTACGCCCACAGTCTTATCTGATTCAATTCCCAGACGTTTAGCTTCTTCATTCCATTCCCAAGTATACCAACGTACCCCTTTACTTTCCTCTAAAAACTTAATGTTTTGTTTAAGGCGCATGTCACTTGAACCTGATTTTCCTGCTGCTGTGCCTTTAGCTTTAAAATACGAAGTAGCGACCCCTACAACTGCAGCACCAATACTTCCCCAGCTACTATAGGAACCTTGTATCTCTGCTTTTGATATTCCTGCATTAGCATTAATATGTGCGCCCATAATAGAAGTCTTTCTCTCTGCATCACTGTCAGCAGTCTTCCAAGCAAACGACATAAGATCACGCTCTGTCTGCCATATGGTATCTATCTGTTTAGCAGTCATAGCGTTGGCTGCTTTAGCGTCATTCATGTTAGCTTCATTCTGTGCTGCAGTGTTAGTTGTCACAACACCTTGACGCCACTTAGCGTTAGCTTGAGCAATGATAAGACCATTCTCAACGTTAAACTCTGCTCTTGCATTGGCTTGCTCTGTGTTAAACTCAGCTAGAGCATTGGCAGCATCTACGTTAGCCTTCTCCATTGCATTTGTTTGAGATACATTGAACTGATCTGTGTTTGACGCTAGTGTAGCCATGAACTGGTTAGTCTGGTTTTCACTCTTAGCATTGAATTGAATTGTTGCATTCTTAGCTGCAGTGTCACTTAAGATAGCATCTTGTACTGATTTAGCTTTAAATAGCATAGTCTGTTGTGCAGCATCTAAGTTAGCTAAATCCATAGCTAAGAAGTTTTTGGCATTCTGTACTTCTGCTTGCTGGCGGTTATTAAGATTAGCCAAATCCATACTAGCCATAGCTGCAGCGTCTGCCATAACTTTACCGTTCTTAGCTGTCATGTTTGCAAGGTTAGCCGAAGAAGCAATCTTAGCATTCTCTAAAGCAATCTGTTGATCTGAAGTAAAGTTCATATTAGCTATGTCACTGATCTTAGCGGCTGTAGCTACACGGGCTTGGAAGTCTTGATCAAAGTCTAACTTAAGAAAGTTAGCACGTTGCTCTGCAGCAAACATGGCAGTCTGTTGACGGTTACTTAAGTTCATAGTTTCAAACTTAGCAAACGTAGAAGCATCCTGTTGAGCAATAGGTAAGGCAGACTCCATAGCAGCCTGTACAATGGCCTGTCCTGCCATAGAGGATGAGCCTAGCCCACGTGCAGCCATAGCAGCACTGGCGGCTCTCATAGCCCCTGCTGCCCATGCTGGTGGTTCACCCCCATCAAAGTCTTCCATAAGCTCTGAGAGTTGCCCTTTGACAGTGGCTTTATTAGAAGGGTTAGCTGTAGCAGCCTCAACTTGAACGGCCTCATTTACTGCTGCCATATCTACAGAGGAGCCTGTAAGCTTCTCTTCGTCTATAATTGCACGTTTTACAGGGGGTAAAACCTTAGTAGGGTCATCTATTGTAGATATATCGTCTGTGCCTAAACCTGTTATACTTGAGGCATCGCCTTCTGCAGCAGTAATAGTATCAGTTACTGCACCTTTTTGAGCGTCTACATCTGCAAGTGCTTTTTCTGCTTCCTCTTGAGAGGTCTCAGTAGTAGCTGTTTCTGTAGCTATATCAGTAGGGTCAGCCGCTATACCTGCAGTGCCTTGCGTAAGTAAAGCATCGGTGGTACTACCTGCATCACCTGCACCTGATCCTATTTCAGCACCTGTTGTATCTGCGTCTATAGTACTTACGGCTGTTTCTGTAATAGCTTTACTAGGGTCTTTTACAAAGTCAGCAGCAAAGGACTTACCTGCCGTTCTTGATGCAGCATTTTGACCTGCACCAATAGTAGCCATCTCATTCTGAGCCGCATTTAAAGCTTGGTTCTTAGTAGAAATAGCTCTCATAATATCAGGGTTAGTCTGATCACCAGACATAAGGTCAGTGACTTCAAGCTGTAGCCTGTTGATCTTTTCTTGGGCTGCAACACGTGCTGCTGATAAGTCTTCTACTGTGGTTGCTGATTTAGCTTCTGCGTCAGCTACAGCTTTGTCTGCAGCAGCCTTAGCAGCAGCGTCTGCTTTAGCTTTGTCTTCTGCTGCCTTCTTTTGTGCTGCTGTTGCTTCTGCTGCAGCGTTGGGATTAGCTCTAGCAGCGGCGGCAGCATCGGCTTGAATTTTAGCTTGGGCAGCAACCCTAGCGGCAGCTTGATCCCTTTTTTCTCTTTCTATATCTTCAGGCTTATTAGTATAACCAGTGTAAGGCTCTTTAAACATGGCATCGTGGCCCTTAAAATTAGCGCCCCCATGACTAAACCCTTGAGAAGAGCCATCACCCTGATTATTAGACATCGTAAGCATAACTCTATTTAATACTTGACTAGCTACAGGGTCATTCCCAATATCTTTTACAGGGATGCCAAATCTAGCTGCAACCTTTTCAGCAATCCTATTAGAGCTTGTTGAGTTCATCATCTAAAATCTACCTTCTAGTACTTCAAGTATTTCTTTATTGTAACACAGTGTAAATCTAAAAGCCATCACTTAATCCCTTTAGTATGTCTTTTATACTAACTTTAGCCTTAGAGTTAGGTGAGTACTTACACTGAAACTGTTTAGGACATTCACGAAAGCTATTCTCTGCGTAGTGGTAGGCAATGGTCTTGTTCTTACCTAAGTAAATACACACCTTGCCTTCACGTTCACTCTCAGTATACTTCCATAAGTTACACGTTACATACTCAGGGTATAGCAAAGAGCTTGCCAGTATGAGGGGGAGTACAAATGTATCCATTATAATGCCAACGAAACCATGTAAACGCCGCCTCCTAATATGCCAATAATCAAAATAGATAAACCAAGTATAGCCATGTTGTTTGCAATCTGTCTCTTAGATTCCATAGC
>ENA-OSJC01003515-OSJC01003515.1-marine-metagenome-genome-assembly--contig:-NODE-3515-length-11167-cov-4.580613_pt1 | contig 11167 bp, 9 predicted proteins | sample MGYA00237885_ERZ534234 | MGnify/ENA primary metagenome ERZ534234 (study PRJEB26413, sample SAMN06343907) | marine metagenome | isolation source: coastal waters | place: Atlantic Ocean: West Antarctic... | reverse complement strand
AACCGTGTACATATATAATTAAAGATAAAAAAATAGAAGCAATGGATATTGATGATAAATATGATATGCAATTAGCAAAAATTATTAGCACTAATTTAAAATTATTATGAATATTTTACCTAAATATAATAAAGAAGGCATGTTTCTAAATAAAATAAGAAGAGATGCTTTAAATAAGCTTAACAAAATGGTCTATTTTGAAGAAATAAAAGTTGACCAGGTTAAAAACTGTTTTTGTGGTCATAATAAATTTAATATTTTAAGTCAATACGATCGCTTTGGACTACCCTTTGGAACAAAAATTTGCCTTAATTGTGGTCTTATAACTCAAAATATTAGAATACACCCAGATTCAATGCCTATATTTTATCAGGACATTTATTGGGATTTAGTAAAGGGTGAGGATCCAGATTATCAAACACCATTAAAAAAGAATCATTCGCTTGGTTTTATTAATGACTTTATGAACTCTTTTAATAAAAAAAAGATAAATATTTTCGAGGTAGGCTGTGGAGCAGGCGATAAAATTATTTCTTTAAGTAAAATATTAAAAGAAAAAGGTTATATGCCAGATCTATATGGATGTGATTATAACTTGGAAGCACTTAAAGTAGCAAAAAATAAAGGTCTTAATACATTAGTTGGTGGAATGAATGAATTAAAAAAAATTGGTAAAGCAGATATTTTAATATTAAGTCACATTTTTGAACACTTTCCAAATTTAAATGAATCTATGAAAGAAATTTATGAATTAACACATGAGGACACACTTATTTATATTGAAGTTCCAGGAGTTAAAGATCTCAAAAATAAAAAAGAATATTTTTATGATTATCAGGATTACAATGTTCTAGCTCATACATATAACTTTTCTCTTACTACATTGTCAAATGTAATGGGAAAAGGTGGATTTAAAAATATATATGGTGATGAGTTTGTAAGATCAATTTTTAAAAGAGATAATAATACAAATTTTGTATTAAAAAATGATTTCAAAAATATTATAGAGAGTTTAAAGGAAGCGAATATTAAATATGAGAGACTAAATAAATTTAGAAATAATACTTTCATAAAGTATTTGAAAAATTTAATTAAAGCCATATTAAATATTTAATTTTTATCATTAAATTATTACCATAAAAATGCTATATTAGTAAAGTATATGAAAGATTCAAAAAAAATAATAGATGAGGATCTCAGTTTTATAACTAAAAACTTAGATCAGGAGCTTAGTCAATTATCTGGAAAGAAAGTTCTTGTAACTGGTGGAGCAGGATTTTTAGGATATTATATAGTAAAGACTTTACTTTATTGGAATAAATCTAATTCTGATTTACTTCCAGTTAGTTTAATAGTTTATGATAACTTCCTTAGAGGTGTACCAAGCTGGCTAGAAGATCATAAAAAAAGTAAAAATTTTATTATAAAAAACCACGATATTACTGAACCACTTCCAGCTTCAATTGAATTTGTTGACTTTATAATTCATGCTGCAACAATTGCATCGCCTACTTATTATAGAAAATATCCAATAGAAACAATTTTTTCAAATATCACAGGATTAAAAAACTTACTTGATTTTTCCGTTAATAATAATAGTATCGAAAGTGTTCTGTTTTTCTCTACTAGTGAAATTTACGGAGATCCAGATTCTAAAAATATACCCACCAAAGAAACATATAGAGGAAATGTAAGTTGTACTGGGCCCAGAGCATGTTACGATGAATCCAAAAGATTAGGAGAGACGCTTTGTGTTAATTATCACAATATTCACAAAGTTCCAGTCAAAATTGCAAGACCATTTAACAATTATGGTCCAGGATTAAAATTATCAGACAGAAGAGTCATACCTGATTTTTTTAGAGATATCATTAATAATGAAAACATAGTCTTACTTTCAGATGGTTCTGCTACTCGAACGTTTTGTTATATTTCAGATGCAATTGAAGGATATTTAAGAATACTTTTATCTGATCATAATGGAGAATCATTTAATATAGGTAGAGAATTTCCAGAAATCAGCATGTTAGAACTTGCCAATAAATCAATTGAGGTATCTAAAAAACCACTAGATGTTGAATATAAGAAAAGTAAAGACGTTGAATATTTAAGTGATAATCCCCTTAGAAGATGTCCAAACATAGATAAGGCTAAAAAACTTTTAAATTTCAATCCTAAGATATCTTTATTAGATGGATTAAATAGAACATATAATTATTATTTATCTAATATTAATACAGAAGAACTATAAATTATGAAAATAAATGTAATAGGAACAGGTTACGTAGGATTAGTTTCAGGAGTTTGTATGGCTGCAAAGGGGCATTCAGTAAAATGTTTTGATACCAATCAAGAAACAATACAAACTTTAAAATCAGGAAAGTGTCATTTTTATGAAAAAGGTTTAGAAAAATTATTTGTAGAATACAGTGATAATTTAAGTTTTGAACTTTTAGACGCATCTTCCGAACACAAATTATTAGACTGCCAGGTTATACTGATGGCAGTTGGTACCCCAACTGTAAATGAAAAGATTGATTTATCACAAATTAAAACAGCCTCAAGGAATATTGGGAAATTAATTAAAAACCATAATAAATTTATTTCTGTGATCGTAAAGAGTACGGTAGTTCCTGGAACGACTGATACTGTTGTGAAAAACATTTTAGAGGAATCGTCTGGAAAAAAAATAGGTGAATTTGGTTTAGGTATGAATCCTGAATTTCTTAGAGAAGGAAATGCTGTCGAAGATTTTATGAATCCAGACAGAATTGTATTTGGATACGAGGATAAAATAACACTCGAGTATTTACATGAAATTTATAGTCCATGGGATGTAGATAAAATTATTGTTAATACAAGATCTGCAGAAATGATTAAATATGTTAATAATTCTTTACTTGCTACTCAAATTTCAACAATAAATGAGTATTCAAACATTGCTAAAACTATTGGAAATATTGACTTTAGCTCTGTTATGAATGCTGTTCATTTGGACAAAAGATGGAGTCCATTTGATAAAATAACTGGCAAGAGGGTGTATCCTGAAATAATTAATTATTTAAAACCTGGATGTGGTTTTGGAGGAAGTTGTTTTCCAAAAGATGTTATGGCGTTAGCTGCTTTATCAAAAGAAATTGGAATAAAACCTTTAATTTTAGATTCTGTTATTAAGGTAAATCAACTACAACCAAAAGTTATTTTGGAATACTTAGAAGAAAAAGTAGGTTCGCTCAAGCACAAAAATATTTTGGTCCTAGGGTTAGCTTTTAAACCTGAAACTGATGACGTTAGAGAGTCAGTCTCTATTAAAATAATGGAATATCTAAATACTCAAAGATGTAATATTACAGCTCATGATCCGATTTCAATCGAAAATACAAAAAAAATTATTAATTTTGATGTGAATTACGTCAGCGACTGGAAGAAAGAATTATCCAATAATGATATAATTATAATATCAACTAATTGGGATGAGTATCTTAAACTAAAAGAGTTAGATAATATTTTAGATGATAAAATTTTATTTGATACTCGATCACTATTTAACAAAAAAGAATTTTCTAATATTAACTATATAAATATAAATTAAAAATGAGTAAAGATTTTTTAAAAGTTCCGTATGCACAATCTGTGCACGGAGAAGAGGAAATAAAGGCTGTAGTCGAAGTACTAAGAACATCGACTCAAATGGGTAAAAATGTAACCAAAATGGAGAATGAGGTTGCGAAAATGTTTAATAAAAAGTTTGGATTAATGACTAATTCGGGGACATCTTCATTGATGTTGGCAGCTGAAGCTGCTGATTTACCTAAAAAATCAGAGGTTATTACTGCTGCTTTTACGTTTTCAACAACTGTCACTCCAATTTTAAAAAATAATTTAGTTCCTGTATTTATGGATTCAGAAAAAGATACAATGAATATAGATGCAAGTAGAGTAGAACAATTCATCACTCCTAATACATCTGCGATATGGATTCCTAATATGCTTGGAAATGTTCCAGATTGGGATATTATCAGAAAAGTTGCTGATAAGCATGGATTACTAGTTCTTGAAGATTCAGCTGACACATTAGGTGGTACCCTAAGAGGAACTCCAACTGGAGACAGATCAGATATTAGTATTACTAGTTTTTATGGATCACATATTATAAATTGTGGTGGTAATGGTGGTTGGATTGGAGTCAATGATGAGAAAATTGCAAGGAAAGCTAGATTATTAAGGTCATGGGGGAGAACTTCTTCAATATTTACCGATATAGCTGAAAGCGAAAGTCTTGATAAAAGATTTGGTATCAAATTAAATGGGATAGAATACGATTCTAAGTTTATTTTTGAATACCCTGGATACCAAATGGAACCATCGGAAATGGGCGCCGCCTTTGGATTAGTTCAACTATCAAATTTTGATAATGTAAAAAGAAAAAGAATGGCTGCATTTGATAAAATGGGGGCTATTTTTAGTCAACATTCTGATTTTGTAAGAACTGCTATCCCTCATCCTGAAGCTGAAGTTATTTGGATGCATTATCCAATTATTATAAATGAAGGATCACCGTTTTCAAGGAAAGATTTCCAAATTTATTTTGAATTAAGAGGCATTCAAACTAGACCACCATTTTCAGGTAATGTTCTAAATCAACCAATGATGGATAATCAAACCTACATTGCTAATGATAGCTATGACAATGCTAATGATTTAATGAAAAATGGAATTTTATTAGGTACACATCAAGGTTTGTCTGAAGAACAGTTTAATCATATAGAGAAGACTGCCAATGATTTCTTTAATCAGTATAGGTAACTTTGAAAACTATATTAATTAGTGGAGCAAATGGATTTTTAGGAAGTTATTTGTGTAATTATTTTTGTAAAAAAAATAATTACACAGTAATCGGTTTAATTAGATCTTCTTCAGAAACACATAGAATTGAACAACTAAAATCATCTATTCATCTTTATGAAATTGATAAAGTTGATATTGATTTTATCTTTAATAAACATAAAATAAATATTATTATTAATACTGTTTGCAATTATGGCAGAAAAAACAGTAATTATGAAGAATTGTTTAATTCAAATTTTCTTTTTGGAAAGAATTTAATTGATATTGCGATTAGTTTTAATGTCGATTTGTTTATAAATACTGATACATTATTGCCAGAAAATCTTAATTCTTATTCTGAAACTAAAACATTATTTAGAAAACATATAAGATCTTTGGACTCAAAATTAAAAATTATTAATTTAAGAATTGATCATATGTATGGTCCTGGAGACGACACTAATAAGTTCATTCCGTGGCTAATTAATCAAATAAGAAATACAACTAATGAAATTGAATTAACCTCCGGAGATCAGTTAAGAGATTTTATTTATATAGATGATGTTGTATCTGCTTTTTATAATGTTGTAGTAGCAAGTTCTAAACTTAATTCTTATACAGAATATGATTTAATCACTGACCAATCTGTTAAAATGAAAAAGATAATTTTATTAATTTCAGAAAAAATCTCCTCTGTTGATAACAAATCTAATTTGTCAAGATTAAATTTTGGAGCGAAAGAATACAGGAAAAATGAAGTTATGACTACTACATATACAGGCAATTCTTTAAATTCAATTGCATGGAAACCCCGTTTTAGTTTAGATTATGGAATAAGTAAAATTTTAAATAAAAAATAAAATATTTCACCTGTAATATTTCTCAATGAATTACTTAAGAATATAATTTAATACATAGTGAATCTTAATAAAAAAGTAAATTCAAACATTATATTTTCAGCCCTTTTTAGAGTAGGCTCAATTTTAATTGCTCTGTTTACTGTCCCTATTTTTTTAGACATTTTTTCTAAAGAACAATATGGGTTGTGGGTTACAATATTCTCTATGTTAACGTGGATATCTATGTTTGATTTTGGATTATCTCAAGGTTTAAGAAATAAATTAACAGAATATTTTTCAACCAACAACTTATCTGATGCAAAGGAAAGTATCAATATTACATACCAAATCACTTTTTTTTTATCATTAATTATTCTTGTTATAACTATATTAATTAGTTTTTTTATTGGTTTTCAAACTATCTTTAATATGAATTCAAGCAATATTGATGTTAATAACCTAATCATATTAATTATTTCAATATATTCAATCCAATTTGTCTTAAATAATATTAATGGTATTTTTCACTCTCTACAAAATTCTAAAGCAATAGTTTTTACTCAATTTTTGTCCTCAATATCAACTTTATTATTTTTATATTTATGCCTTTATAATGACATAAACTCAATAAAAATAATTGCATTTGGTATATTATTTGGTAACGTTATAATTTATATTTTCGCTTCACTTTATGCTTTTAATATAATTAAAAATACTTACGGTTTTTCATTATTTTTCAACCCTTTTAAAACTATTAATTCAAGAATAAAAAACTCACTAATTAACCTATCCTACAAGTTTTTTATTTTACAGTTTTCTGCCATTTTTTTATTAAATGCGATTAATTATTTAATAACTTTTCTTTATGGTTCTGAAAAAGTTGTACCTTTTAGTATTGCTAGTAAGGTATATCTTAATCTTTTATTTATGTTTTATATTATTATTACGCCTTTTTGGTCCGCCTTTACAGAGTCTTATTTTAAAAAAGATTACTCTTGGTTAATAAGAAGCTTTAGAAAAACTATTTTAATTTATTTAGCTTTTGCAATAACTTCAACTATATGTTTTTTCTTAATGGATTTTATTGTGTTTTTCTGGATTGGTGATTCAGTTTCGATACCCAAAAATATTAATTTAGCTCTTTATGTGTATTCACTTATTATGGGTTGGAATGGGATATTCACTTATTTTTTAAACGGATTAAATTTAGTTAGCTCTCAATTTAAAATTTCAGTTATTCATATTTTAACTAATATACCTTTGTGTATTGTTATGGCGAAATATTTTGAAATGGGTATACCAGGTTTAATATGGGGAACATGCATTAGTTTACTGTTAATATCGGTAATTACACCAATTCAAGTATTTAAGGTTTTAAAACCATTACATGATGTTTAATAAAAGTTTTTTAACAATATTTTTCTATTTTTTTAGAAACCCAAAATGGAGGGATACTTTTTATCCTACTTATAAGAATTTCTTATTAAAACGAGGTTTTAAGATCTATAATTTTCATTTAATTGATAATTTAATTCAAGATTTTCCCGAAAAGGTAAATAATGGCAATGATTATGTTTCTTTTAATAATGTTACGGTTTTCTCTGAAGCGTTTATTAGATTAGATGAAAAATCTTTTTTCATTATTGACAATTATGCATATTATGAACTATTAAAAGACCTTAGTTATTACAGGGATAATAAGCCAAAAACGGAAATAGATAAAGCATATTTGATGTTAGGGATGTATTCAAAAACATTTAATTTATTCCATTTTTTAACAGATGCTTTAATTCCTAATTTACCATCTGATGAGTCTCAAAAACATCTACCTAATTTAATTCCACCAATAAATAATACTTTTCAAAAAGATTTTTTTAAATTATTAAATTTAGAAAACAATATAGAAGTTGTTGCCCCCATAAAAGTTAAAAATCTAATTCTTAAGAAAAGGTTGTCCAAATGGGATTGTACCACCTACGATTTATTTAGAGAAAAATTAAACTTTAACTTAAATATTAATACTACAGTTAAAATCATATATATAAGCAGGAAAAATGCAAAAAGATTATTTAAGAATGAAGATGTTTTACTGGGTTATTTAAGAGCTTACAATATTAAGGTAGTTGATTTTAGTTCAATTACTCTTAATGAAAGAATTGATTTACTCTCTGATGCGGCTATTCTTATTGGACAATATGGTGCGGGATTAACTAATATGGTTTTCATGCCAAACGATAGTCATGTTATAGATTTACAAATTGGAAACTGGGTTAAAAATGATTATTGTTTACTAGCTAATGCTTGTAGACTAAAGTATGTAAACGTATCTTTTCCTATTAAATTTACAAAAAATGATCCATACCAATTAACCTACGATGACTTGTATCAAATTAAATGTTCTTTAGATTTAATAATATCAACAAAACAGTAATATGTGTGGAATTTCTGGTATAATTACTATAAAACAAAGAGAAAATATTAACCAATTGATACAAATGTCATCTAGTATGTCGCATAGAGGACCTGATGATGAAGGTTTTTATATAATTCAAAATAATGATTTAAAAGGGATTGAGTTAGTAAGTAATGATTCTGATAAGAAAATCAGAAACTTAAAAAATATAGAAGATATTAAAAGTGAAAAGTTTAAATATGGCTTTTCTCATAGAAGGTTTTCCATCTTAGATACCTCTATAAATGGACACCAACCTATGTTATCAAACAATGATAAAATTGTTTTATCATTTAACGGTGAAATATTCAATTATAAAGAAATTAAAAGTCAACTAATTACTTTAGGTCATTCCTTTATTTCCGAAACGGATACAGAGGTTGTGCTTAAATCTTATATTGAGTGGGGTGATAAATGCTTTAATAAGTTTAATGGATTTTGGGCAATTGCAATTTTAGATTTAGATAAAAATAAAGTTCTATTAAGTAGAGATAGGTTTGGGCAAAAGCCATTATACTATCATATTAAAAATGATAATATTTATTTTTCATCAGAGATTTCCTCTTTAAGAACAGTTTGTCCTGAAATTAATAAACTGGATATAAATTCAGCATATTTATACTTATATCATGACAGAAAAGATTCTTTAACTAATTCTATGTATAAAGATCTTCAAGTTATCGAGCCAGGTTCTTTCTCAACTATTAATTTAACAAATGGGAAATTTGAAAATGAATACTACTGGGAATACCCAAAAGTAGAAGATAACAAAAAATCTGTTAAAGAATTATCAAAAGAATTAGATAAACTACTCTCTGATGCTGTCAAAATAAGACTAAGGTCGGATGTCCCTATCGCCGCGAATTTAAGTGGAGGTTTAGATTCAGCTGCAATTGTTCATTATGCTTCTGAAGTTCTAGAAAAAGAAAAATTAAAATTAACTACTCATACATTTGAATATTCAGGAAATAAAACTTTGAGCGAGAAAGATGATGCAGCTTTAATTGCTGAAAAATGTAATACGAATCATGAAACTCTTTATTTTAATTCTAGTGATGTATGGAAGGACTTGAGAAATTTAGTTTTAAAAATCGAAGAACCGGTTCATAATCCAGCTGCTTACATCCAATGGATTGCTTGGGAAAAAATATCTAAGATGGGCTATAAAGTAATTTTACATGGTGCTTCAAATGATGAATTAATGATGGGGTATTCTTACTATCCTGAAATTATTGATAAAAATAAACTTAGAAATTTCATTATGCCCTTAAACATGCAAGGGAATAGTGTTTTTTATTACAAGAATATTGGGAGAATTATTAAATGGTTATTAAAAAAAGAACTTTTTTTTAATAAAAACGTTACTAAAAAACATCATCCTAAGAATCCCATATTCAAAGAAGAATTTCTTAATAAAAATATTGAAAACTATAATTCTATTTCAACTATTTTAGATAGTAAAGACGGAGAGTCTAGAAGGTTAGCTGATTTCAAATATTTAAGAATACCGTTTTGGAATAATTTTATGGATAAAAGTATGATGAGTATCCCCATTGAAGTTAGGTTTCCATTTTTAGATGTCAACGTAGTTGAGTTTTGTTTTAAAAATTCTAATAAGATATTTTATAATAAAGGATGGACTAAATACATATTAAGAAAGGTTTTAAATAACAAATTGCCAAATAAAATCGTTTGGAATAATAGAAAAAAAGGTTTTACAAGTCCCACAAAACAGTGGTTACTAGATAATAAATTAGAAAATATAGATATTTTAAAATCTAATCATAAATTATCAGAATTTATTGATATTGTTTATATCGAAAACAATTATGAACAGATTAATACCAACTTATTGTGGAGAATTATCAATTTTAGTATTTGGGTAGATGTTTGTAAAATAGAAATATAGTGTTTATGAATTTAAATAAATTAAAAGATTTATTTCTTAAGGCCTGTTATGCCGCACTTGAAAATATTAATCCAAACGGATATATGTCCTCTGGTCATAATGGATCCTACCATGACATAGAAACACCCGTAAGAAACACAGCTCACTGGATTATTAGTTTTTCGAAAGCTTATAAAATAACTAATGATATTCGTTTCTACAAGGCAATAGTATTATGTGTTAATTATTTGAAAAACGAAAATCTAAGCCCTTCTACAAAAACTTATAACTGTAGAGATAAAGAAGGCAAAGATAAATGCAATGGACTTATTGGTCAAGCATGGGTTATAGAAGGCCTAATTTCAGGTTATCAGATTGTTAAAGACAAAGAAATCCTGTTAATTGTTGAAAAACTATTCATATTACATCCCTTTTCAAAAGAAAAAAAAATGTGGCATAGAGTTCAACCTAATGGAAATGTTTTAAGTTTAGATCTTACTTTCAATCATCAGTTATGGTTTGCGATGGCAGGATTTAAAATATTGAATATCCAACATAATAAAACTATTGAAAAAAGATGTTTAAGTTTTTTTAATGCAATTTCATCAAATTTAAAGGTATCTAAAAATGGCAGAATTGGTCAAGCTGTAAAGCAAGGGTTTAAGGAAGATTTTATAAAATATAATTTAAAAAGAATTTTAAGAAAAAATGAAATTGAGTATATGAAATTAAAAGAAGTTGGTTATCATGCTTTTAATACGTACGCCTTTTCGGAGGTTTACTCTATTTATCCAGAAATTCAGTTTTTTAAAACTAATTTATATTCAAAAATTATTAAATATATTTCTTCAAAGGAGTACATCACTAATATATATAATTCCGCATATGGTTTTAAATATAATCCACCAGGATTCGAAGTTTTAAGAACTTATTTAACTCATAAGGAGCTTCTTATCGATTCAGAACATTTAGTTGAAAATTTATTAAATTTTCACATCAACAATAACTATAATCATGAGCAATCCGGTTTTACAAAAAATGTTCATGATCAGAACACTTCAGCTGCAAGAATTTATGAATTATCCTCATCTTTTTAATTTTGATTAGCTACAAAAAAATTTTTGAAAGCATATTTAAGTTATACATTATAACTTACCTATT
>ENA-OSJC01003511-OSJC01003511.1-marine-metagenome-genome-assembly--contig:-NODE-3511-length-11175-cov-6.220490_pt1 | contig 11175 bp, 21 predicted proteins | sample MGYA00237885_ERZ534234 | MGnify/ENA primary metagenome ERZ534234 (study PRJEB26413, sample SAMN06343907) | marine metagenome | isolation source: coastal waters | place: Atlantic Ocean: West Antarctic... | reverse complement strand
GCTTATTGAAAGTCGGTTTGTACTGCCATCTTTTACTCGGAAATTATCTCCAAAATATATTATAGTATCAGATCCAGTAGTAAGAGCTGAGTTTGAAACCTCAACATCATTACCAGAAGTTAAAGATATTAAGGTTCTGGCACTACCACCTGTATCTGTTCCTAAGTAATCACCGTTATTTGGTATTTGAAAAAGACTCGATGTTAGTTTGTTTGTTGAAGTGTCAAAAAGAAGTTGTGTATCAGAACTAAGAATGTTAGTTCCACTCCAAATAGTTACTCTACCACCAGCACCAGAACCTGATAATGATGATGAATTAGCATCTACATAAGCCTTATTAGCTGCATCTGTAGAAGCAGAAACTGTATCTATACCTTGTATTCTTCCAGTACCACCAAGTACTACATCACCGCCTGTTACAGTTAAGTTTCCAGTAATTCCAAGTGAATTTGCAATTTGTATATTTCCACCACCAGCAATTGTTAATCTTGCAGTTTCATTTGTCCCTAAGACTAAATCTCTACTTGAACTGTTATGATAAATTCTCATTGCAGTTGCATCTAAAGCAATTGCACCTGAATAACCTGCTCCGTTTATTTTAACTTGACCAGATGAAGAACCATCCATTGAAATATTACCTGTTCCTGCTATTAAATTGCCTGTAAAAGTTGAATTCTGTGAATTGTCAAGTGTAAGAGCAAGAGTACCTCCTTGACCTTGGTGACCTTCTCCTGTAGTTGTACCCGCTGTATAAAATTTAATAGGATCAGTTGAATTAATTCTCATATTATTATCACCAGACATAATAGTAGATATTGTTCCATCACTTTCTCCAATTCTAATTGTAGCTACGTCATTTGCTTCTACAACTAATGTGTCATAACGAATAAGCCCTATAGGAGAAGCACCTTTAGATATTCTTACAGCGGGTCCAACGGTTGCAGCAGATACCCCAGCATTTATATCTAGTCTAGAATCAGGATCGGTTAATCCTATACCAACTTTGCCATCTTGTTGTATAACAAAAGGACTAGAAAAATCAGATGTTTTCCATACTTTAAACATATAAGTTGAATCTGCACCTATAGCCCCTGAGCCTATGTTGTTTCCTGATCTACCAAAAAATATCTGAGCGCCTGCAAAATTTGCTCTAAACTCCGCTCCGTAAGCAGCTACTTTGTTAGCTATAGTAACACCTTGCCCAAATTGTCCATTAATAGAAGCGTTAGCACTAGCTTCTAAATTAGTTGTAAATATTGTATTTCCATCTACGTAAAAATCAGAATCAGAATCAATAGCTGTTGTTCCATTCCATAAAGCTAATCTATTATTAACACCTGATCCAGTTACGGTACCCTGTGGTGCACCAGATATAGCATTGTCTACATAAGATTTACTTGTAGCATCGGTAGCTGCTGAAACTGTGTCTATTCCTTGTATTCTTCCTGTTCCTTGTAAAGTAATATCACCGCCTGCTACCGTTATGTCACTTCCTACATAAAGAGCAGTAGACACCACAATTGTATCTGCTAGTTCAATATAATTACTGCTATTTGCTCTATCAAATATTTTTCCTGCACCACCTAAGTATATATCATTATTAGCGTGAAGTTTATCATCTGTTCTAAGTATATTAATACCATCTCTAAATATACTTACATCAGAGCCTAAATTAATAACACCGCTAGATATTGTTACATCTCCCTTAAAAACGCCGTCATTTAAAAAATTAATAGCCATATATTCTATTTAATTATATTATTATTATCCAACTACAAATATTACTGCTGTTACACCACCTGCTGGTATTGCTCCCGCTCCATAAGTTACAGAGAAAGTTGTTGTTGTTAATCTTTTAACATCTGCATAAACCGTTTCATTAGAAGTAGTTGCTACTAACTGTATAATAGCACCTTCTACTGTAGCCGCTGTTATACTGTTTGGATATGTGTATGTAGCTGAAGTGTTAACTGCTAATACTCCTGATTTTGTACCGGTTGCTGTTAATGACACTGTAGCATTACCTCCAGAATAAGCAACATCAACTCCTGTTCCTCCTGTTACGTAACCTGCTCCTTTTGTTCCAGCAGCTGCATCTGATATTCCTATTGTACCTGTACCTGTTATTGGTCCCCCTGTTATAGGCCCAGTAGTAGCTATACTAGTTACTCCCTTCTCATCTGTCCAAGAAGTTGTTAAGGTTGTACCGTCTTGTTTTGTAGCTGTTAATGTTTTTGTAGCACTACCTGTTACAGCTAAAGCAGTTAGACTTCTAGCATATCCGGTATTCCATTGAGAAGAATTACCTCCTGGAGCAATCATATTTCCTCCAGATGTAATTGTACCACCAACAGCAAGTGCATTACTAGAAGCATTGTATGTAAATCCAGAGTCACTTGTTAAATTAGCTGTACCATTCCAGAAAGATACTCTTCCCGCAACACCTAAACCTGATAGTGTCGATGTATTATCAACTTTCTGCCATCCGTCTGTTCCTGCACCTGTACTTACATATATAGCCCAATCACCAATTTTCCAATCCGTGATGCCATCTAAGTTTGTACTACCTGCAACCGATACAATCCAAAATTGCCCGTTGTCAGGAGTAGCTCCAGATAAATCAGGTGAATCTGTACTTGCATTCCAGTTACCTTCAAAAGATAGACCAGAAGGTATATTCGCAATTTGCCCAGCTACAAAATCATAGATTTGATCTCCAGTAGCTAGATTTGCCCCTCCATTAGTAACTGCTGCCGTATTTGCTGCTACTGTAGGATCTGCGGCTGATCCTCCAATTGTTATTGTGCTTGCATTACCAGTAGTTACAGTTTCAACACCTAAACCATCTGTAGGTAATGTATATGTAGTTATCTTATTTCCAGTAACGTGTCCTGTTGCATTAACCGTTAAACCTGTAAATGCTTCAAACGTTCCACCATGTGATAGTGAAGTGTTTTGAGTAGTTGCTGTATTACTTTGAGTCGCATGTCCAATAGCTATACTGCCAGATGTTCCACCACCAGTAATTGGAGCTGTAACTGTAACAGCCGTGATATCACCTTGGGGTATTGCTGGGAATGTAACTAAGTTACCTTGACCAGATATATATTGTGCAGCTGAACCAGCCATTGTAATAGCAAGAGTTCCTGCGCCTGTAATAGGTGAGCCACTTACATTAAATGCGTTACCTCCATGTGATTGTGCAACCGAAGTTACATATCTACCATCTAAATCAACAGTTAAAGAACTTAATCCTTGCCTAGCTGCTGTAAGAATACCTGAACTTGTATTAAATGCTAAAGATGTTACAAAGTTATTACCGTCATTCGTATCAGCCATTGAAATCCAAGCGGTCCCATTGTAGAAATACATTTTTTTATCACCTACTGTATTATCAAAGTATATTTGACCAGCTACTGGTGTTGAGGGTGGTGTGCCTAAAGGCTGAATAACTGCATTTTGCAGCTGATTCTTGTTTAAATCAATGTTAGATAAATAAATCATAGTTTTTTGTTAGTTTAAGAAAGCTTTGCCTGAAAAACCTGCCGTGAATGTTATTGTTAGTTTGTTTAATGTGTCGTATACCCATTCCCCTATAACAAGTGAGCCTGCGGAATCGATTACTGTTATTGAAGGATTTTTTCCTAAGTTATGTTCTATTACCCAAACAGCTAAATTGCCATTAGGCTGGTCAAAAGTAAAATTTAGATCTCCATTGTTATCTGGATTTTGAAATTCACTAAATATATAATGAGCATCAAGCGCAAATGCTCCATTCGATGCAGTACTTGTTAATTGAACCTCTAAAAAGTTTGTATCAGCAACGTAATCTGTCATTGTGCCGACATTATACCTACCAAAATTGTTTATGTTGTTTACTTCTGCAAGAATTATATCTTTACCCGGAAATAAAGCTAAAAAGTTGGCAATACTACCGCCTCCACCAGCTGTTTTACTAAGTAGTACTGTTGTAGTTGCGACAAATGTTGTTCCAACACCACCACCTCCTGTAAAACTAATAGTACCTGTGTCTCTACCTTTACTTATGTCGGATTGAAACTTAAATACAGACTGATCTGCTATCGCTAAGCTATTGCTTTCGTTAAATAAGTCTACTATCTCACTTAAAGAGTAGTTCTTAGTTCTTAGATTTGCCCCTGCGGCTGTATCTGTACCTAGTACTTTGTCTTGGAGTTCTGGTTTCGCGTCTACCCCGTACGTACTTATCCTAGCCATTACGCATAGACTCTTATTTCAATGAAACCAGCAGTTAATAGGTTGTCTGCTGACACATCTATAGTAACAGTAGAAGTTGTTGGACTTGTCCACTTAATATTTTCCGCAGAATCTTCATCACCTTGATTTATAATTACAGCTGTCTTGTTTGCTGTAAATATACCAGAGTTTGCAGTTGCAGTATATGTTCCAGTAGTTGTTCTTGTCCATGCAATTGTTGCTCCTGTATTGTTTTGAAGTATAGTTGCAACTGGTGGATTAGCTCCTGATTGTGTAAGAAGCGCAGCGTATATCTGATAAGGCACAAAATAATCTGCCAATGTAGATATTAAAAAGTTCTTTGTTTTTGATGCATCATCTGCATCTGTACCTACTAACTTATCAAGCTCTGATATATTAGTGTCTGTTGCGTAAGTGGTTATTCTTGCCATGTAGTTATTTTGTTAGTCTGTATTATATGTAGCACCGCTTTCCTGCTGAGTACCTTGTCCTTCGTTTCCTCTGTTCGATTTCACTGATACAAATGCCTGTCTCTTGTGATCATAATCTTGACCAACTGCTTCTGATGGATTCTTGCGACGCTCTCGTTGTGCATGTGCCTTCTTAGCTTTCCTTGCCGGTGACATTGCATAAGCTTTATCTCTAGCAGCCTTATCTCGTCTTGCTGTGCTTGAAAGTTGTTGTCTCATACCATATAATATTACGTAATTTTATTAGATATTAAAAACGTGACAGTAGCCTACTACTATAATAATATAACTACCTATTGTCGCACCCAAAAAAATATAATAAAAAATTTTTTGTAACAAATATAGAAGTAAAGGGTTACGCTACGCTATACAATTTTTTTTTGCCAATGGGGAATTTAATTATTTTTTACCACTCCCCCTAGCGTTTTTGCCAAATCATCGGAGTTTTAGCCCATTCCCTGCCATATACTCGGACTACTATTTTTATTTAATTCTAATATTTTTCTATATATATTTTAGATATTTACAAACGTAGTACGTATAGTTTCCGATAATATATGTGAATAAAGAATATAAATACTAACTTAAATAAATAACAAATGTCAAATCAAGAATTAATTACCAAAGCAATGAGTACAATGTCAAACGAGGAGAAGGCTCTGATCTTCCCACCAATCGAGCGCAAGAATTTCGTGGTCCGCAACACATGGCTCGGGCGTAACCAAGTCATCACGTTCATCAACAACAAGAATCAAAAGGTTACGTATAATCACGATGAGGTATTGAATGCGATGCTCCCGAAGCTTAACATCATGCCATGCTGGATCAAGCGCGGGTACTGGAGTCAGTCGACTAATCTGCCGACAAATGTCAGACACTTAGCTGAGATCATTGATCTGGAGCCTAAGCCTGAGGTTAAGGTTAAGTAACCAAGAGCTGAGCCGAAAGCATCTGAGTTATCGGCTCGACTCTTACAAACAAAGTACGACTACAACTGGATAATAATAATGTAACTTAAAAACAATAATATGTACGATCAAGAAATCAATTACGCGTGGAATGAATTACTAGAAGCGATCACAGACAACAAGCATGGACTAGGATCCGAGCAGTACACTAAGCTGATCAATCTGACAGATGCGCTTGCAAACATCGGCGACGATCGCGCATTCGAGCTGACTAATCGCATGCTAAGCAGGGATTTTGCTGGGGAATAACATCCAGTAATTTTTAACCCGCAAGAATAGCCTGGTTCTGAAATAAGACCGGAAGAGTAGACTCCGTCCTACACCATATCCAACTGATCAACCCAAACGGTCGGTAGACAGTGTATAGCATTTTACTCGGTTCACCTCATCTACGTAACTCGTCGGTGAAAAGTGTATAGCATTTTTTACAAACGTATTACGATCACTCTACGATAATATAAATGTAACAAAAATAACGAATTAAATGTTTAAAATTAGAATTATTACTTCATACACAGAGAGACTCCTCATTATACCTAGGATAGTATTTCTACCTTCAAATGAATGATATACTTTTTACAAACAAAAAACGTAGAGTAAACGATAATATAAATGTAACAAATAATAACTATAACTATGACTAACACTAAATTTATTACGGAATTCACTGAACTATTAGGTGGTAACAATTTCTTCCTATGTGACCTTATCGATCAAGACCAACTATTCACTATGCAAGACGGTCTCGCTAATCTTATAGCAAACGCTTCTAACGAAGGTAATGTAGTGGCCACTAAAATGGTTAAGTTATTACCACACGTATTCAAAACTGACCTAATAATCGAGTAAAAAACTATATATATGATGAAATTAATTAAAGTAACTAGCGAAGGATCATTACACTTCGAAATGACCGACGGACGACGAGGAGTATCTTATGAATCCGGTTATGTAAGAATAAGTGTAAAACCGCACAATATCGGAAGACGAGGTACGGCCGGTAGAATGTACCAAATAAATAAGCAAGTAACTAGAGAATGTGATAACCACGGATACTATTATGAGCGAGTGTTATTACCTAACCAGAACGACCGTATTAATAGATTACTACAATTCAATAGAGATTCGTGTCAACCTAAAAAACTATAACAATGAGAGAACTAGAATTTAATAGCGAAACCGAATACGAAGAGTTTGCACAACTAATGTGGTTAATAAATAACAATAAATAATATGAGCAAGTACAGTGATACAAGAGTAAATGGTTATGAATTTGAATTCGTAAGTCAAGATGACGGTAATGATGAGTTTTACCAATGTAGAGGCGAAGTAATGTACGACGACGAGCACGATGAAATGCCGGAACCGGAATTATGGGACGCCGCGGAAATATTAGGTGAAACTTTAGAAAGACTTAACGGTATAAGAACATGCGTTAGTCACAGTGAAAAAGGTTGGGTTGAAGTACAAATCTTAAACTAATTTACAAACAAATTACGTCACGCTAACGATAATATATACGAATTAAATAAACAAATAACTATGATATACCGAGATGTGCTATACACATTCCATGAGTGGAAAACCTGGAACGGCAAGCAAGCTGAGGGTTGGAAGTGTGACGACAAAGAGTTACTTAAGTACGTGGATACTTCATCCTTCGGTACAAAGACCCAAGATCAAATGTTTGAAAGAATAGATGACTACATTGACAACAAAGCACGTCACATTAAGATGAGAGAGCTTAATCAAAAAGCGTGTGCAGAGTTTTACGATAAACCAACTAACTATAAAGGAGATTAATATGAAGTTAACTATAGACGAAATAAACTCTATTGCCTACAGGCTAGACGAAATAATAGGTGACAACTTTCATGACGCTTGTTGGAATATAATTAGTGAACGAGAAACTAACTACAACTTTGAAGTAAGTGACGAAGACATATATAAAATAAAAACCGAACTAACTAAATTTATAAAGCATGAGTAAAGAGATGTACAAAGTAGAGCACAACTGGGATAAGAAGAACGATCGATGGATTTACATTGAATACTATGATGACGATAGCGTAGGGTTAAACTATATGCAAGGTAATGAGTATGAAGAATTTAAAAAACGTTGGTGTACACCCGATCAAGGATTATCAGAGTTTTATAAGTTAATGCTAGAAGACTACCCTATAGAAAGATGTTCCAATACTCTTGCGGTATTTATGAACAAAGTAATGTGGACATATCACTCTGCAGTATCGTTAAGTGAAGAGTATGAAGACTTACCACAAAATACAACTAGGTACTTTTAATTTTACAAACATAATACGAGCACCTATTGATAATATAAATGTAACTAAAACAATATAACTATGAGTAAGTATACTAACATTGCCCAACAAGCTGCGGAAGCAACGATCGAAAACCTTTATGACACTATTCATTGGCTAATCAATGATGATTTAGAAGACCTCGAAGGCGACGCATATAATGCTATACACTCTGCCGTTATGTTTCAAGCTATAACCAAAATGTTAGCGATGGCTAATGACAATCTCGATAGAGGCATATAAGTAAACCTACCAAGATCACACAGCGGACGACTAGTAGGTGGGTGAGTGACGTCTAATGCAGAGTCAAATTACCCAGGCGACAGATACGATTAATGATCACACACTAGCCGGAAGACAGGTATGGAATAGTATTGAAGTAGGTAAACGTTTTCACGAGCCTATAATAACTATGACTACTGACGAGTATGAGGTTCGATTCCTCGCTGTCTACTAAAAATATAAATTAAATAACTATGGGTAAAATTAAAAAAATAGAGTCAATAACGGATCTTAGTGTATATACTAAATTCACTAAAGATGAGGGTATGTTTCAAATACAAGCAAGAGTATATAGTATGGTTACGCAACGCGGTAATATATACGACCACGATATTTCAGATATAGAGATAGAGTACATTATAAACAACAAAAAAGTTAAGTACTGCGGATTTAAAAATTTATACAATCAACTATACGGTGAGAATACTTTTAATAAATATAATGATGAAAAATACAAAGAATTTGAAGAAGCATATTTTAAAACAACAACTTATAAAACTAGATAAACATGAAGAAATTTAACGGATTTGAAAAGTATTTTATACAAACAGCGTTGAAGCACGCTATTGAAGAATCAGAAGCAGAGATCAAAGAATTAATAAAACAAGGTAAGCGACCTATATTTGCCGAGGGTTACTTTGAATTAGTGGGTAAAGAGTTAATCGCTAAGGTGAATGACATGACACTTAAAAAAGATCAAGACTAATGACATTACAAGAAATTAGCGAGGCAGTAGAATACCGACTACAAATAGATTTGAAGTCAAAACTACGAGACAGAGAGCACGCCGATGGCCGAGCACTATACTATAAAATAAGTAAAGAATTTACACATCACACATTCTACTCAATAGGTAGACACGTAGATAGAGATCATTCAACTGTTATACACGGTATAAATAATGTCTTTATGCATGTTGATATGGAAATCTACGAATTAATAAAGTCGGACTTAGCGTGCGGTGAAATACCTAGAAAGTTTTTTACAAGCGTAATACGACAGCGAAACGATAATATAAATGTAACTAAAACAATATAACTATGAGAACAGATTTACTACAACGTCTTAAACAAGATGTAAGACAAGGCTTAGAAAACTCTAGGCTACGCTATCCAGAAATAATAGCTAATATAGAATTCAATCTATCACAACAAGTATTCTATACTGACCTTACTATCAGTCAGATAAGTAGTATATTCACGTTCGCTGACATAGAAAGCTATGATCGCAGCGCATGGAACTGGAAGTTTGGCGAAGATCTATTTACTGAATGTAATGGATGTGTATAATGAATGCTATACACGATCAAGCGAGTGACAAAGTTTTCGCTAAGCTAGCTATACTACAGTTCGATATCGATCGACTTAGGCATGAAGTTAAGTACCAGCTCACAGGTAAATTAACTATGGAACAACTAACTGATATATATATCGGTACATTAAAAGAACAAAAAATCTGGAACTACATTGCAGAACAATTAGAAAAATCAAATAAATAAACTATATTATGAAAACACTTTTAGAAGAAAGAATTGAAGACACTGAAAACAAATTAATAACCACTAAAGCTACAGTCCAAGAGCTTGTAGATACTCTTGCAATAGCTAAGAGAGAGCTAGAGCAGCGAAATAAACCGAAGCTAAAGCATGAAATGAAAGAACTAATTGCCGACGCTATTGAGCGTGTTGTAAGAGGTACTAATTTCGATGATGTTGATTACTATGACGCAGATTTCACACTGGATTACGATGGAAGAGTTACTTTAGATGGTATAATTTATAATCAAGCTGATGATCTTGCCGAAGAAATAGCAGACTCTGTAGAATTCTTATTCAACTTTGACGACAATGAGTAACTATCATACCACACTAATGAAGATTGCTGATAGCAAATACCAGAAGTGTTTTACGGAATTAACAGATCAAGAACAAAGTGATGTACTAGAAATATACTATGATTATTATTAAACTATAAACTATGAACTTACTAACTCAAAATAGCAAATTAAAATCCACAAGTAAAGCTCTTGGCGTAAGAGTGTTTAACTTCGGTATCCCGGCATATAAATCTGCTAGCGGTAAAATAACATGTCCATTCGCTGATGCTTGTGTGAAATTTTGTTATGCTCGTAAAGGTGCTTATATATGGAGTAACGTCCAGCCTGCATTCGAAAAGCGTTATGAGTTATCTAAGACAGATAAATTTGTAGGTGCAATGTACAACGAAATAGTTAAGAAAAAACCTGACTTCGTACGGGTTCATGATAGCGGCGATTATTATTCCAAAGCATACCTAAATAAATGGATTGAGATAGCGTTATTGTTTCCAGAAGTTAAGTTCTATAGTTACACTAACTCGGTGTTGTTACTTAAGAAAGCTAATTTGCCTAGTAACTTTGACGTAATATTTAGCGATAGCGGCAAGCAGAAGCACCATATAAATGCTATACACGATCGCCACACTCGTATTTTTAAAAGTGAAGCTGAGCTTGAGTTAGCTGGCTACGCTAATGCGAGTAAGGTTGATCTGTATGCAACAAAGTGGTTCAATAAAACAAACAAAGTAGGCTTAGTATTCCATTAATGATTTACAAACGTAATACGGCCTTACGCGATAATATAATAAACTAAATATAACTAGCATGAATAACAAGATTGAAACAGTAATGGTTGACTCTACCGCTATATACAGCGCTGAATACAACTTAAGAATGGAAGAAATGACTGTATACTTTAACAACGAAAGTATATATGTATACAAAAAAGTACCAAGCTTCTATTGGCGTGGCTTATTTGAAGCACCATCTAAGGGCAAATTCCTTAATAGTTATGTATTTAAAAAATTCACTTATAATAAAATAGACTAATGAAACACTACACTGTATATTATTATCGTCCTC
>ENA-OSJC01003509-OSJC01003509.1-marine-metagenome-genome-assembly--contig:-NODE-3509-length-11178-cov-4.922620_pt1 | contig 11178 bp, 7 predicted proteins | sample MGYA00237885_ERZ534234 | MGnify/ENA primary metagenome ERZ534234 (study PRJEB26413, sample SAMN06343907) | marine metagenome | isolation source: coastal waters | place: Atlantic Ocean: West Antarctic... | reverse complement strand
AGCAATAGAGGCATCAAAAGATGTATTTTGATAATTACAAAAAATCTTAGATTTAGAATAGCTTAAATGTAAAAAAGATAGACCATCATTGAACAGCTCTTGATTTTGCTCGATGACATGGATCGGATCAATCGCCAGTGGGTTTGAGTCACACGCATTAACAAAAATAGCATCGGGCGTAGAGTTTGCTTCTGGAATTCGGTTATAAGGTCTAGTTCTAAAATAAGAAAATGCACCTGAGTCAATTAAAAGCTCTTGTGGTGAGTTGTAATTGGAGGCATCAAATTCTAGAGGCTCTACCGAATCATCAACATTTATTACTAGAGACAAAAATCTTCTTTTTTCGCCACGATTGATTGATTGAACAGAGCCAGATGCTGGAGCTGTAATAAAAGTACCTGGATTCTTCTTATCCTCGAACAGTTTTTGCCCAAGATTTACTGTATCGCCCTCTTTGACAAGCATGGTTGGCTTAAGCCCAGAATAGTCTGAACCAAGAACAGCAACAGAGTTTATGGATGTTGTTTTATCGATCTCAGCAGACGGAGTTCCGGAGATTGGTAAATCAAGGCCATTTTTTGTTTTAATCACATCTACCCTTCAGTAAAAGATGTGCGAATTATAAAGGTAAAAAAGGCTCGTTTCTATACCGATTCTTCAATTGGCAAGGGAAATCTAGGGAGTTGAATTGATGCAATTTTTTTAGTCAGATTAAGTACTTGTTTGGAGTAACCATACTCATTGTCATACCAGCAATAAAGAGTGACCTGAGTGCCATCGGCAATCGTTGCAACTGAATCTATGATGGTTGCAAATGGGCTGGAGTAGAAATCAGATGAAACGGCTTCCGGTGAATTGGTGAATCCCACCATTTCACGATATTTACTGGCAAAAGCAGTTTGTTTTAGGTACTCATTTAAGGTGTCTTTATCGACAGTATTTTTTAAATTCAAGACTAGCACTGCAAGACTGACATTGGGAGTTGGAACTCTGATTGCATTTCCTGTGAGTTTATTGGCAAGTTCTGGAATAGCTTTTGCTACGGCTTTGACTGCTCCAGTAGAGGTAATAACCATGTTCAAAGGTGCGCTGCGACCGCGACGATCTCCGGTATGGTAATTGTCTATAAGATTTTGATCGTTGGTGTATGAATGGACTGTCTCAATGTGCCCGTTTTGAATGCCATATTTATCATTCATGATTTTTAACACTGGAACAATTGCATTGGTGGTGCAGGATGCTGCAGAAATAATAGTATCTGAATCAAGTAAAGTTCCATCATTAACACCAAAGACTATATTTTTAATGCCGCCCTTTGCAGGTGCAGTTAAAATAACTTTTGAAGCACCGGATTTTAGATGCTGGGATAAACTTTCTTCATCTCTCCAAATGCCTGTGTTATCAATAACAATAGGAGATGCTATATCGAATTTTGAGTAGTCCACCTTCTCAGGGCCAGAGGCATAGATCACCTTTACTGGATTTCCATTGATGACCAGAAGCTCGTTTTCCACATCGACTCTAATTGTTCCAATAAATCTACCATGAACAGAATCACGCCTCAAAAGACTTGCACGCTTTACAAGATCATTTTCACCGCCTTTTCGCACAACGATGGCTTTAAGTCTAAAGTAATTTCCAGGACCAGTGGTTTGAATCAATAGCCTGGCTAGAAGCCTTCCAATTCTACCAAACCCATACAAAACAATATCTTGAGGCTGGTTTGGTCTTTCTGTGACAACATGACCAGATTGTAATTCTAGAGCAAGATACTCGGCTATAGCTTCTGGATTATTTGGTAAATCAACAAAAAATGGGCAGCGCATTGCCAATTCCCCAATATCAATTTCGCAATCAGGGAGGTCCATGGAGCTTAATTGATCCAGCAAAGGAAAAGTCTCTAACTCACTCAATTCGTTGCCTTCAACTTGACGAACAAACCTGTGGGCTTTCATGATCTCAATCGGCGAACAATTCACCAATGATTGACCGTAAACAAGGATATGAATTCCATTTCTATATAGCCGACCAACAATAGGCACCATTAACTCTGATAAACCTTCCCTCCATTTAAAATCACCGAAATAGTCATCGATTTTCTCTCGAGATCTAAGATCGGGGTTTTTAGTAAGGTCGCGCATTAATTAAGAAGCTTGAAATTTATTTAAATGATACTGAGTGTTACCAAACATTGAATCAATAACAGTAAAGCGTTTTAAGTAATGCCCAATGGACATTTCATCACTAACACCCATTCCGCCATGTAGCTGAACAGCTTGCTGACCTATGTACTTTCCAGCCTTACCAACTTGCACCTTTAGTGCTGAAATTGTTTTATCAGCTTCTGGATCACCTGAATCAAGTTGCAAGGTAGCTTTAATTAAAAGTGATTTAGTGATCTCAGTTTCAATAAACATATCAACCATTCGATGCTGAAGCACTTGGAAATTACTAATAGGTTGAGAAAACTGCTGTCTTTCTTTGGTGTACTGAACAGTTTTTTGATAAGAAGCGGCCATTGCACCTACAGCTTCTGCGCTAATGCAAAGCGTAGCAACGTTTAGCATTGAATTAAAAAGAGTAACTGCAGCATCTCCCTCAGCAAGCATTGCATCAGGTGAAACCACAACATTTTCAAAGGTAAGATCTCCACAAGTTTGACCTCCAAGCGACTGGAAGCTTAACATGCTAAATCCATCGGATGATTTATCGACTAATACCAAACAAGGTTGATCATTTTTATTTGCAAGCACAATAAAATGGTCTGATTTTTGGGCATTGAGAACTAATGTCTTAGAGCCATTGAGAACTAGATCATCACCCTTCTCACTAACACTGGTCGTGCCATTGTAGAAATTATAACCAATGGAGGGTTCTGCATAAGCCACTGAAATATGTGACTCACCTGAGATAATCTTTTCAATCAGCGACACTTTATGAGGGAGACTAGAGCCTTCTAATAAAGTCCCACTCATTACCACTGAGCTTAGGTAAGGCTCGAGAACAAGGGCTTTGCCGAATTCCTCAAACAATACAGTCAATTCAATGGGTCCAAAATTAAAGCCACCATTTTCTTCTGCAAATGGAATGGCGAGCCAGCCCAGTTCTGCAAATTGATTCCAGTTATTTTGATCATAACCATCTTCAAGTTTTAATATTTTCTCTCTATCTGTAAAGTCGTAGTTAGTTTCACAAAATTTAAGAACTTGGTCTCTGAGCATATTTTGCTCATCAGAATAATTAAGATTCATTATTAAACTCCTAGTATTGCTTTCGCAATGATGTTTTTCTGAATTTCATTGCTGCCACCATAAATTGAAGTTTTTCTAAAATTTAAGTAGCTAGCTACAGATGGACTTGCAAAATCTGGTCCTGCTGGAGATCGATTAGATTCAAAACCCTCAGGGCCTTCGTATGGAAGAATGTATTGACCAGCAGCTTCAACATAGAGCTCGGTAAGACGTTGTTGAATTTCAGTTCCTCTAATTTTGAGAATGGATGACTCAGCTCCAGGATGAGCGCCATCAACAATAGCTGCTAAAGTTCTTAACTCAGTAAATTCTAAAGCCATGAGATCAATCTCAAGTTCAGCAATCTTTCTGTCAAGATCTAAATCTTGCAAATTAGCAGTTTTATCTTTTAAGTTCGCCAATGAAACCTTTGATACAGGGACTGCTGCAATTCCAAATCTCTCATGAGCAAGTAAGAATTTAGCGTAAGTCCAACCTTTGCCTTCTTCTCCAATCAGCTGTGAAGCAGGAACCTTAACGTCTGTGAAAAATACAGAATTAACTTCATGGTCACCATCTATAGTGATAATAGGCTTGACTTCAATGCCTGGCGTATTCATGTCAACAAGTATAAAAGAGATCCCTTCTTGTTTTTTGTTAGTCGTTTCTGTTCTCACAAGACAGAAGATCCAATCTGCATTTTGAGCCAATGTGGTCCATGTCTTAGAGCCGTTGATAATATAATTATCTCCATCTAAGACTGCTTTAGTATTCAGCGAAGCTAAATCAGATCCTGAGCCGGGCTCAGAATATCCCTGACACCACCAAGTGTTGAATTGAAGAATATCGGGTAGAAATTTATCTTTTTGCTCTTGGTTACCAAAGGTATAAATAACAGGGCCCACCATATTGAGGCCAAACGGAAGAATTGTTGGGCAGTTGGCAATCGCCAGCTCGTTTAGAAATAGATAAATCTGCACTGGGGTCCAACCTGTTCCGCCATGCTCCACAGGCCAGTTATAACCCGCCCATCCTTTGGTGTATAAAAATTTGTGATAATCAATCATGTCTTGCTTATCAAGTGAAATACCTTGGTTCTGCTTTTCGCGAACATGAGTTGGGAATTCATTTTCAAGCGCTGACCTGATTTCCTCTTTAAATTGAAGATCTTGTTCTGAAAAGCTTATATCCATGTTACGGTTCCTTTTTTTAAAACGATACTTAAGACGAGAAATTATACTGTACTGAATGACAGAAAAACAGGATCACAGCGAGGCTTTTGAACTTAGTCAGCTGGCAGCACAAAATCAAGACAAAATTCTATATTTGGTTAAGTCAGATAGAGAGGCACAACTTTTATGCAGTGAGCTAGAACTGTACCTAAAACAGGATGAAATTTTTCACTATCCCGAAAGAGAGATTCTTCCATACGATAAATTCTCAACCTCCGAATCAGTGATCCAAAAGAGAATGGAGCTACTTAATTCACCAAGCTCAAACCTCAAAGTCGTTGTCTCCAGTGCACTGAATCTATTGGAATTACTTCCATCAAAAGAGTTCTTTACTGCAAGAAAGGTTTTCGAATCTGGGCAAACTCTCTCAATACGTGAGCTCACTGAAGTTGTTGCATCCATGGGTTATGAGCGAGTAGACAAGGTCCAAGCTATTAATCAGTTTGCAGTAAGGGGTGGAGTAGTTGACGTCTTCTCTTCTTTCTATGAGCATCCTTTGAGAATAGATTTTTTTGCAGACGAAATAGAAGAAATTCGAGAGTTTGATATTACAACTCAAGCCAGGATCTGTGAGCTTAAAGAATTTAAACTTTTTCATGGATCTGAAATTGCCCTGGATGAAGTTGCCATCAATCTATTTAGAGAAAGATGGAGGGATTATTTTATCAATCACGATGAGCGCCACTGTGAAATCTTTCAATCCATCAACAATGGTAGATTGCCTGAAGGATATGAAGTCTATATCCCTTTTTTGCACAGCAAAACCACAAACCTTATGTCATATCTGGAAGGTTTCAAGGTATACAAGAGCACTGCTGCGGCAGGAGCCATTGAGGCTCAGTGGAGTTATGTGAAAGTTCGTTATGAAGAAGAGGCGATTGATGCCATGAGACCCTTGCCGCAACCCAATGATTATTGTTACCCAATGCAGGAAGTTCAGGCTATTGTTGAAAGTGCACTGCCAATCAAATCAGTAAATAAATATCAGTCACTAAACACAGAGCTCTCAATCACGGACCAAATAAAATTTTTACAAAGCCTTATGGTCAATGGAATTATTGACTCAGTGGTGGTGACTTCGGCTGAGCAAATAAAATTAAAACAGCTGGTAGAGGACATTGATCACCAGGACATAAGATGGCCTCTAACATTAGGAGATGTATCTGGTGTAAAAATAGCCATGCACTCTCCCACTCGACCAATTGTTTGTTTGAGTCAAAAGTTTGCAGTAATTAACGCTGATTTTTACCAAGGACATAAACGCTCTTCCATTCAACGCGTCTCGGCAAACAAAGAATCTCTTATCGCAGATTTTGAGAATCCCTTTAATAATAATGAATACGTTATTCACCAAGGGTATGGTGTTGGAATTTACAAAGGGCTCATCCTTCTGGAGACTGCTAAAAATGCTGAGGAGTTTATTCAAATTGAATATTTGGACAAAGAGCTTCTCTACGTTCCCATAAGACAAGCCCATCTTGTTGCAAAATACCAAGTTTCTCAAACCACGGGTGTGCCTTTGGATGCTTTGTCATCTCAAAAATGGAAACAGAAAAAAGAAAAGGCAGAAAAGAAAGCCAAAGATCATGCAGCTGAGTTACTGGATATTGAATCAAGAAGATCGATATCAACCTCGCCTCAATTACGTTGTACCGGAGAAGAGTATCAACTATTTGCTGATGACTTCCCCTACACCCTGACATCAGATCAATCCAACTGCATCGATGATGTCATTAAAGATATGGGTTTAATTAAGCCTATGAATAGGGTTATTTGTGGTGATGTGGGTTTTGGAAAAACTGAAATAGCTATGCGTGCTGCATTTGTGTGTGTTCAAGGCAAAAAACAAGCCATGATACTCGCACCTAGTACCGTCTTAGCAAAGCAACATCTTGAAAGTTTTACCAAGAGATTTGTAAACTTTCCTATGAATATCAAGCTTTTGACTAGGCATACAAGTGGCAAAAACCGCTCGGGCATTTACGATGAATTTGAGAGCGGAAAAATAGATATTTTGATTGGTACTCACGCCCTGCTCAATGCCGAAATTAGTCTCAAAAACTTAGGTCTATTGGTCGTCGACGAGGAGCATAGGTTTGGAACCAAGCAAAAAGAAATTATTAAATCCAGACAAACAACCACTCACATCCTGTATATGTCTGCCACCCCTATTCCGAGAACCTTGAACCTAGTTTATTCAGGGCTCAAGGATTTTTCATATCTTTACACTCCGCCTTTAGAAAGATTGAGTGTTAAAACTTTTTTAAATGTTCAAGAGAATCAAATTATCAAAAGCTCGTTGGAGCGAGAGCTGTCCAGAGGGGGTCAAGCTTTTATTATTCAAAATGACATTAGCAAAATGCCACAACTTCAAGACTATATCCAAGATTTAATTCCAAACGCCAGGATCGGTATCGCTCACGGCAAGCTCTCCAAGCAAGACATTAACGGCACAATGAATGCTTTTAACGCTAACACCATCGATGTTTTAATTTGCACAACCATTGTAGAAATGGGTCTAGACATCCCCAATGCCAACACCATGATTGTCATAGATGCTCAGAACTTTGGTTTATCACAATTGCATCAACTTAGAGGCAGGGTTGGAAGATCTCTAAGGCAGGCCTACTGTTACTTATTAATCCCAGTTCCGGAAATTAACAAGAACGCAAAAAATAAGTTGGACTCTCTCGTCAGGCATTCTGATCTAGGGGCTGGATATTTTATTGCGCAAGAGGATCTAGAGATTAGAGGCGCTGGCGACTTTTTAGGAATCAAACAAAGCGGTCATATAGAAGCAATCGGTCTAACCATGTATCTGTCTATGCTCAAAGAAGCCGTGAATGATCTCAAGGGCATTAAACAAATCGCGAATGTGGATTCAGAAATTAACTTTAATGATCGAGCCTTAATACCAGAGGCCTATATGCCAGTAGCAAATGAAAGGCTCAAGGTTTATAGATCACTCAACGAAGCAAGATCAGATAATGAAATCGATAAAATTTATTACCTACTCAAGGATAGATGTGGCAAGCCTGGGCCGGAGGTTCACAACCTCATTGCAAATGCCAAACTGAGGGTTCTCTCTAACTCCATGGGTGTGAAAAAAATATACTGCAATAATAATGCAGCAACATTAAGCTTTCACGAATCCATCAACGACACCTTATTTGCTAAATTGGTTGCCATAATCAAAACTGGAGATACCAAAGTTACATTAGGAGATCAAAACAAACTGACTGTTGCGCTGGATGAGAAGACCAAAAAGCGAGAAGCCATTACAATTTTTTTAAATGAACTGCTTAACTAAAATATTTACAACCCTCCTGATCACTGGTTTCATGCTTCCGCAACACATGCATGCTGCAGCAAAAGAATATATCGTTGAAATAGTTGTATTTAAAAACCTAAACGACGACACCTCAGAGATTTTTAAATCACAAGTCATAGATCTTGAAGAATTTAAGCTTCAGCTCTTGGGCGATCAGCCGGAAGTTGAGTTAATTATTAAGGAAGAAATTCTGTTATTAGAAAGTGAGGCTCGCTTGGCTTCAATACCAATTGTTGAAGATATTTTAGAGTCGAAAATAATTGAAAGCATGGATGCATTACCGGTTATCGAAAGCACCGAGCATTGGTTTATAAAGCGCTCTGGACTTGATCAACTTGACAATATTCATCGCAGACTTGAGCGAAGACAAGAATACAAGGTCCTGCATCACACCTCATGGGTTCAACCCGCCCAGTCACAAGAAGATGCAGCTTATGTGCATGAGGAGTTTGGAGATTCTGGATTTTTACTCCAGCTTTATCAAAGCAGGTATTTGCACCTAGACCTTAGAAACTATTTGGACAAATTATCTAATGTTGATGCTGCAAACCCTTCAATACTTTCAGACCAGCTTGCTGAAGATCAGAATAAGTTTCAAACTGAGTATTTGCTAAGTGAAACAAGGAGAATCTTTGTGAACGAATCGCATTTCTTTGATCACCCAAAAATGGGAGTCATTGTCTCTGTCTACGACTCATCCTTATAAAAAGCATTCTCGTCTTGAGAATGATCGGTCATATCTTTGACACCAGCTAGTTCCGGCAACGATTCAAGCAAAGTTTTCTCAACGCCATCCTTTAAGGTTAGATCGACCATTCCACATCCTTGGCATCCACCACCAAATTGAAGGATCGCAAACATCTCATCGGTTATCTCAATGAGGCTGACAACACCACCGTGAGATTCAAGCATTGGATTGATTTCATTGTAGATGACGTAGTTCACCCTATCCTCTAATGGGCTATCAGGAGAAACATTGGGCAAGCGAGCGTTTGGTGCTTTAATTGTGAGTTGACCACCAAAATTATCCACATCGTAATTGACTTCTGACTCGGTCAGAAAAGGGATACTTCGCTCTTCAACATAAACACTCAAGGTGGGGAGAGATATCAAGACATCCGAAGGGATGATCTCATCGGACTTGCAATAGGCAAGGCAAGTTTCAGCGTTGGGCGTTCCGGGATCAGAAATAAAGACACGAACCGAGGTACCGGGTTCATTTTTTTCCGAAATCAGCTTTGATAAATATTTTTCTGCTGAATTGGTAATTGTGATAATGTTGCTGCTCATATGTGGATCAAAAGAATACTCTATTCGCTCCTTGGTGTTCGCAAGGCAAGCGACCTAGACGAAGATTTAAAACACATAACAATCCCAAAATTTATTGCGCTTTTTGTCACTTTAAACGTGGTATTCATTTCGACCATTATACTCATAATCAATCTGTTATAAATGAATAAGTTTTCTCAATTCTGTGATGAGCTGTCGCAACACACTGATTTAAAGCCTTTGATACATATTTCACCGGCTTCAGGCTACAGAGCCAGAAGTGAGTTTGGATACAGTAAAGGTGCTTACACCATGATCGAGGATGGCAAAAAGGTTTTCATGGAAACCTCTGATATTCCTCACATCAGCATCCAAGCAGTCATGCCAAAACTCCTGAATCTCATTAACGACAGTGAAACCATCACTAAAAAATTATTCCAAGTAAATTTCAGAACTTCTGGCGAACGGGTTCTGGTGTCCTTGATTTATCACAGGCCATTGGAGGATGATTGGAAGATTGCGGCCCTCAAAATCCAGAATGCTCTTAAAAACGTTTCCATTATTGGGCGCAGTAAAAAAGCCAAAGTATTGATTGGTGATGAAGATCTAGAAATTACCTACGACATCAACGGGAAGAGTTTTACAATTCTACAAAATGATTTGGTTTTTTTTCAACCCAACATCTACCTCTACCCCTTAATGATGTCATTTATTGCCAGTCGCCTTGAAAATCCAAAGGATTTACTTGAGCTTTATTGTGGGTGCGGTGGTTTCACCCTAACGCTAGCCTCAAGATTTGCAAAGATCTTTGCTACTGAAAATAATCGTCACTCGATCAGGCTGCTTAAAGCATCTATTGAACTCAATTATATGTCAAACATAGAAATAGCCCGCTTATCAGACGACGAGACTGCATCAGCATTAGCCAAAGAGCGACCTTTTAGAAGGTTAGAAAAGATTGATTTGGATTCTTATGAGTTCAGCCACATTTTAGTTGATCCACCCAGGTCTGGGCTGAGCGAGGAAACCGTCAGCCTATCTAAGCAGTTTAAAAACATGATTTATATTTCATGCAACCCGGAAACATTCTTTAGAGACATCAAGATGCTAAACAGAGAAATCAAATCAATTGCCGTCTTTGATCAGTTCGCCAACACCAAGCATCTAGAAGTCATAGCTTTTTTAAAATAGAGAGTTTACTAAAAAAGATTTTTGATCTGATTTAGCTCTCCCTCCGATAAAAGACCACGCTCCTCTGCTTTAACACACTCAAGAAGCTCATCTCGATTTTTAACACCCAAGATGACAGATGAAACCTGAGGGACGCTGAGGGCAAATCGATGTGCCAGGCTTGCTGGTGTTTCACCAAGCTCATCTGCAAAATCCCTAAAGGGCTTGGCTTTATCAAAATCTTTAAAGTCCTTTGCATCAAAACCCGAGGCGTGAGGCTTTCTGTCCATGGCAGAAGTTAATGCACCGGCTTGGACTGCGCGAATGGCCAAGATGGGTATGTGATGTTTTTGACATTCAGATAACACAAAATTTGGATCAAAATGCTCTGACACATAATTGATGGCCCCAGCTGAATTGAGAGGATTCACAACACATTGGACTGCATCTGGAGGGGTCTCATGCAAGATTGCTTGCTGCAGAGCCTCTGTTTGACCTATCCCGCCCACTCCCCAATGATCCAGCTTGCCTTCTTTTTTTAATCTCTCAAAGGCAGGGATGGCAGCATTGAAAAAACAACTCAAAGTTGTGGCGTTCTTGTCTCTCATTTCATCGTAAAGAAAAAGCTTGTGGTCATCTTCAATCAGCTGGGAATGGAGTAGAAAAAGATTAACTTTTTCTTGCTTTATGTTCTCCAGACTTCTTGTGAGCGATGCATTTAATTTGTCATAGACCTCATCATCGGTCAGGGTTCCAAGCTGGCACTTGGTGGTAAAAAACAAGTCATCTGCATTCATGCCTTGTAAAGCTTCGCCCATGACTCTTTCCGCCTCACCTCTGCCATACATAGGAGCGACATCGAAATGATTAATACCATGATCCATGGCCAGATGAACTGTCTTAATGCTTTCTGCTTTGGTAGTTTCACCCCACACCTGACCGATGC
>ENA-OSJC01003507-OSJC01003507.1-marine-metagenome-genome-assembly--contig:-NODE-3507-length-11182-cov-19.710221_pt1 | contig 11182 bp, 12 predicted proteins | sample MGYA00237885_ERZ534234 | MGnify/ENA primary metagenome ERZ534234 (study PRJEB26413, sample SAMN06343907) | marine metagenome | isolation source: coastal waters | place: Atlantic Ocean: West Antarctic... | reverse complement strand
GTGTTACAACATCTTTATTATATACAGATATATCACCTAAAAAAAAATATTTTATAACACTTAATCAATGGTTTGATGAGTCTCTTCTTGAGGAAGCTAGTGCACAACCTCTTTATTTTCCGTCTATAAATAAAAAAAATTATGAAGATTTTTCAATAGAATATTTTGAAAAATTTAATCAGTATCCAAATCAATTATCTTTTTTGAGTTTTGATTTAGTTGGGCTAATTTATTATTTAATACTTAAAAATAACTCTATTGTAGATGAAAAGATATTTACTAAGAGAACTTTATTTAAAGGGAAGGTTGGAATTTTTGAAATAAAAAATAATAAAATTAACCATATTCTTAATTTTTATAAAATTGAAGATAATGAGTTTATAAAAATCTTTTAATTTTTTTAAAAGCTTCAAACCGGTGATCCATTTTATATTTTTGTGAAGCCCTCATCTGTCCAAAGGTAATTTTTTTTCCCTTAGGTATAAAAATAGGATCATAACCAAATCCATTTTTTCCTTTCATTGTAGGTGAAATATATCCTTCAATTTTTCCTATAGAATTTCTTGTTTTTTGATTGGGTCCATAAATGGTTAAACTACAAACAAATCTAGCTTTAATTTTTTTTGTTTTCCAATCTTTATTTTTTTTACCTAATTCTCTAAAAACTCTATTCATCGCTTTAATAAAATCTGCTTTTTTTCCACCCCATCTTGCAGAATATATTCCTGGAGCTCCATCTAAAATATCAATTTCCAGTCCTGAGTCATCTGATAAGCAAATCATTTTTGATTTTTTGGAAAAATACTTAGCTTTAATTAAGGAGTTTTCCTTAAAGGTTTTTCCATTTTCGACGGGGCTCTTAATCTTATAGTCAGATGTAGAGTAAATTTCTAAGTTTTTCGGCAATAAATCCCTGATTTCCCTCAATTTTCCTGTATTATTTGTACCTACCAATATTTTTGTAATTTTTTTTTTTAACATCTAGCAATTATCGAATTTCATACCATATAAGTCTCAATGGAAAAAGATCAAAACACCTACTCTGAAACTCAAAATAACGAAGATGAAGAGATCAAAGAAGAGACCTTAAATGATGAAGTTCAGCCTGATGTTTCAGAAGGGAAAGAACCACAAAAGCAAATTACACCTGAAGAAAAAATTTTAGAGCTGGAAGATAAATTGGCTAGAGCATTTGCTGAAATGGAAAATCAGAGAAGAAGATTTGAAAAAGAAAGAGAGGATGCTTTTAACTATGGAGGTTTTACTTTTGCAAAAGAAACTTTAAACCTGATAGATAATTTGGAAAGATCAAAACAAATATTAGAAAATGATGAGGCCTTAAAAAATTCAGAAGCCTTAAAAAAAACTTTAGAACACTTTGATATTATAAATAAAGATATGGTTTCTATTTTATCAAAAAATGGAATTACTCCTTTAGATTCAATTGGTAAAAAACTTGATCCAAATTTTCATCAAGCAATGATGGAAATTGAAGATGACCAAAAAGAACCCGGCACAATTATTCAAGAAATTCAAAGAGGCTTTATGATGAAAGATAGATTACTTAGGCCTTCTCTAGTAGGGGTTTCCAAGAAAGCTATAAACAAAGATGAAAAAAGTGAGGAAAATATAGAAAATTCTGATAATTTATAATGTTTGTCAGAACTTGTAGATTAAAAATTAACACTTATATGAAGGGTAGGATTTAAATTATGAGCAAAATTATAGGAATAGATTTAGGAACAACAAATTCATGTGTATCTATCATGGAAGGCAGTCAACCCAAAGTTTTAGAAAATGCAGAAGGTGCTAGAACAACTCCTTCTGTTGTTGCTTTTACTGATGATGGAGAAAAACTTGTTGGGCAACCCGCAAAAAGGCAGGCAGTAACTAATCCTGAAAATACTATATTTGCTGTAAAAAGGTTAATTGGAAGAAATTTTGAAGACCCTACTGTAAAAAAAGATATTGCAGCTGCTCCATTTAAAATAGTTAATTCAGAAAAAGGTGATGCTTGGATTGAAGCAAAAGGTGAAAAGTATTCTCCTTCTCAAATATCAGCTTTTATTCTAATAAAGATGAAGGAAACAGCTGAGAAATATTTAGGTCAAGAAGTGACTAAGGCTGTAATAACTGTTCCTGCTTATTTTAATGATGCTCAAAGACAGGCAACAAAAGATGCTGGCAGAATTGCTGGTCTAGAAGTTTTAAGAATTATAAATGAGCCTACTGCCGCTTCTCTTGCATATGGTTTAGATAAGAAAAAAGAAAATAAAAAAATTGCTGTATACGATTTGGGTGGTGGTACTTTTGATGTATCTATTCTTGAATTGGGTGATGGTGTATTTGAAGTTAAGTCTACTAATGGTGATACATTTTTAGGTGGTGAGGATTTTGATAACACAATTGTTGATTATTTGATTGCAGAATTTAAAAAAGATAATGGTATAGATCTAAGGACTGACAAGCTAGCCCTTCAGAGACTGAAGGAAGCTGCTGAGAAAGCAAAAATTGAACTTTCTTCTGCTGAACAGACAGATGTTAATTTACCATTTATAACTGCAGATAAAACAGGTCCAAAGCATATTAATTTAAAAATGACTAGAGCAAAATTAGAAGCTTTGGTTGAAGACTTAATTTTAAAAACTTTACCTCCTTGTAAGACTGCGCTTAAAGATGCAGGTCTTAGTGCAAATGAAATTGATGAAGTTGTAATGGTTGGCGGTATGACAAGAATGCCAAGAGTTTTAGCTGAAGTTAAAAACTTTTTTGGGAAAGAACCAAATAAAAGTGTAAACCCAGATGAAGTTGTTGCAATGGGTGCTGCAATTCAAGCAGGTGTGCTTCAAGGTGATGTTAAAGATGTGCTTCTTTTAGATGTAACACCTTTATCGCTTGGAATTGAAACATTGGGTGGTGTTTCAACAAAATTAATTGAAAAAAATACAACAATCCCAACAAAAAAAAGCCAAGTCTTTTCTACAGCTGACGATAATCAGCCCGCAGTATCAATAAGAGTTCTTCAGGGCGAGAGAGAAATGGCCTCTGACAATAAAATGTTAGGAAATTTTGAATTAGTTGGCATTGCACCAGCTGCAAGAGGAATACCTCAAATTGAAGTAACTTTTGATATTGATGCAAATGGAATTGTTAGTGTTTCTGCAAAAGATAAAGGCACTGGAAAAGAACAAAAAATTCAAATTCAAGCTTCAGGTGGTTTAAGTGATGAAGAAATTGAAAAAATGGTTAAGGATGCTGAAGCAAACAAAGATGAAGATAAAAAGAAAAGAGAGTCCGTAGACGCAAGAAACCAAGCTGATACTTTAATTCATTCAACGGAAAAGAATTTAAAAGAACATGGTGCTAAAGTTTCAGATGTAGACAAAAAAGCAATAGAAGACTCTTCGTCTGCTTTAAAAGAAGCAATTAAAGGGACTGATATCGAGGATATTAAGAAAAAAACAGAAACTTTAGTTCAAGCATCTATGAAATTAGGTGAAGCAATTTATAAGTCACAGGAAAAAAAAGAAGGTTCACCTAATGATGGTGCTAAAGCTGGTGAAGAAAAAAAAGATGATAATATAGTTGATGCAGACTTTGAAGAAGTAAAAGAAGAAGGTAAGGAAGAGGTAAAAGAAGAAGGTAAGGAAGAGGTAAAAGAAGAAGGTAAGGAAGAAGTAAAAGAAGAAGATAAAGAAAAAAGCGCTTAAGACTTAAAACAACTATCATCTTAGAGTAACTTATGGCTAAAAGAGATTTTTATGACGTCTTAGGTGTTAGCAAAAATGCAAGCCCTGAAGAATTAAAATCAGCATATAGAAAATTAGCAGTAAAACATCACCCAGATAAAAACCCTGGTGATAAAACTTCCGAGGACAAGTTTAAAGAAGCTGGTGAGGCATACGGTATTCTTTCTGATCAAGAAAAAAAGCAAAACTACGATAACTTTGGCCATGCTGCTTTTGAAGGTGGTGGGGGTGGAAGACAAGGTGGTGGTTTTGGAGGAGCTGATTTTTCAGATATTTTTGAGGACTTTTTTGGTGATTTTGGAGGTAGTAGATCAGGAGGAAGACGAAATACAAATAATAGGGGTTCTGATTTAAGATACGATTTGTCAATTACTCTTGAAGAAGCATATGAAGGGAAAAAACAAGATATAAAATTTTCGACAACAGAAAAGTGTAATACCTGTAAAGGAAATGGCTCCAAACCTGGTCACTCTGCAGATAGATGTACAGTTTGTGGGGGGAATGGCAAAGTAAGGTCTAACCAAGGTTTTTTTACTGTTCAACAAACCTGTCCTCAATGTCAAGGATCTGGCGAAGAAATTACTCACCCATGCAAAGACTGTAACGGTCAAGGTAATAAACAAGCTTCAAAAAAGATATCTGTAACTATACCTAAAGGTGTTGATGATGGGACACGAATAAGATTAGCAGGAAAAGGTGAGGCTGGTACTAAGGGTGCAGCTAGTGGAGATTTATATCTATTTGTTAATGTTCATTCTCATGATCTTTTTAAAAGGTCAGATGAAAACTTATTCTTTGAATTTCCAATTTCTATAGCTGATGCAGCACTTGGTACTACAATTGAGATACCAACAATTGATGGTGGAAGAGCAAAAATTAAAATACCTGATGGAACTCAAAATGGAAAACAATTTAGGCTAAAAGGTAAAGGAATGCCTTATATGCGAGGCAGTGGAAATGGTGACCTTTATGTTCAGGTAAATACGGAAGTTCCTATTTCATTGAATAAAGAACAAAAAGAGCTTCTTGAAAAATTTAGAGAAATTGAGAATGAAAAATCAAATCCAAGTATTAAAAAATTCTTTCAAAAGGCTAAAAGTTTTTGGAAAAACTAAAAGACTAATTAACCAAAAAGGGTTAATATTTTCCTTAATGAAAAAAATTAATTTAGCAATTTCTGGTTGTCTTGGAAGAATGGGCCAACAGCTAATTAAGTCATCTAAATCTAATAAAAATTTTAAACTAGTAACTCTTACAGAAAATAAACCTGTTATTAAAAAAATAGCAGGCATTAAACTTGATTTAAATACAGAGCAAGCTTTTAAAAAAACTGATATAATAATCGATTTTACAGTTCCTAGATGTACTATTGATATTCTTAAAATTGCTTCGAAACTTAAAAAAAGAGTGGTAATTGGAACAACTGGCTTTACTCAAAAAGAAGAAGATTTAATTGAAAAATATTCTAATAAAATTCCTATACTAAAAGCTGGTAACATGAGCCTAGGCGTTAATTTATTGATGTATTTAACTGAAATAATATCAAAATCTTTAAATGACGAATATTTAAGTAAAATATTTGAGGCTCATCACAAACATAAAAAAGATTATCCTTCAGGGACAGCTTTAATGCTCGGCAAAGGTATTGCTAATGGAAAAAATAAGAAACTTTCCAATTTAATTGGAAAGAAATTTTTAAATAAAAAATCTTTTCCATATGGAAAAAAGATTAATTTTAACTCTATTAGAAAAGGTGAAATTATTGGGGAGCATGAAGTAGCATTTTCTAGTGGTAAAGAAATAATAAAATTAAATCATGAAGCGTTTGATAGAGCTCTTTATTCAGATGGTGCTTTAACTGCTGCAAAATGGCTCATGAATAAGAAGCCTGGACTTTACTCAATGAGGGATCTATTGAATTTTTAAAATGAATGAAAAAGAAAAAGCAAAAAAAATACTTAAAATTCTAAATAAAATTTATCCTACAACCCCTATTCCCTTAAGTCATAGAAATAAATTTACACTTTTAACCTCAGTTCTTTTATCAGCACAATGTACAGATTTAAATGTTAACAATGTAACCAAGAATATATATCCAAAATATTATAAACCTGAACATTTTGTAAGGTTAGGAAGAAGGAGAATTGAACGATTAATAAAAAGTATAGGTATTTTTAGGGTGAAAGCTAAAAGTATTTACTCAATGTCAAAACAGCTCTTAGAAGAGCATGGTGGTAGTGTGCCTAGAACCTTTGAAGAGCTAGAAAAACTTCCTGGTGTGGGACACAAAACAGCAAGTGTAGTCATGTCTCAAGGTTTTGGTATTCCTGCATTTGCAGTCGATACACATATACATCGGCTAGCTCAAAGATGGGGATTAACAAATGGTAAAAATGTTATTCAAACAGAAAAAGATTTAAAAAGATTATTTCCTAAAAAAACTTGGAGTAAACTACATTTACAAATAATTTACTATGGTAGAGAATTCTGTAAGGCTCGAGAGTGTTATGGTTTGACTTGTAAAATTTGTATGACTTGTTATCCTAATCGTAGGAATCCAATTAAAACAGAAAAAGCTTAATATGAAAATACTAGGAATCGGAAATGCAATAGTTGATGTTATATGCAAAGTAAACGATAAATATTTACTAGAAAACGGTTTAACAAAAAGCACTATGAAGCTAGTTGATGAAAATGAGTTTAAAAAGCTTTTATCTACGTTAAAGATTGAAGAAACTATCTCTGGTGGATCTGTTGCAAACTCTATTGTTGGACTATCACAATTAGGGAATGATGTTGGTTTTATTGGTAAAATTAACGCTGATGAACTAGGTGAAAAATATGAAGATGGTTTAATCAAAGAAAAAGTTCAATATTTTTATAAAAAAAAAAAAGAAGCCTCCCCTACAGGAACATGTTTAATCTTAATTACCCCTGATGCAGAAAGAACAATGGTAACATTTTTGGGTATAGCAGGAAAAATTAATGAAAAAGATATTGATGAAAATGCGATAAAAAAAAGTGAAATAATATTACTTGAAGGATATTTGTGGGATGAGGGAGAACCAAAATCTGCATTTGATAAGGCAATGGCACTTTCTAATAAAAAAGCAATGTCTTTATCAGATCAATTTTGTGTAGAAAGACATAAGGACAATTTTTTAGATTTAGTTCAAAATAAAATAGATATTACTTTTGCAAATGAACAAGAAATTAAATCATTGATTAATGCAAAAAATTTTGAAGAAGTTATTAGATTTGGCAAAGAGCTGGGGAAATCCTTAATTATTACCCGTGGAGAGAAAGGGAGTATTGCTATTAAGAATAACGAAGTGATCGAATGTGACAGCAAAAAAGACTTAGAAGTTATTGATCTAACTGGTGCTGGAGATTTATTCGCTGCAGGGTATCTTCATGGTATTATTCAAGGTTTTTCAACTAAAGAGAGTCTTGAAAAGGGTACAGAAATGTCTTCAAGGATAATTCAAAAAGTTGGTGCTAGATTAGATTAGACTTAATTATCACAAACAAAGTAACCATCTTGATGGCTTAGTATAAAATTTTCATCCTTGAATTTATTATTAATTTTTTTTCGAAGCCTATAGATATGGGTTTCAACTGTATGAGTCTCCATATCCTTTGAATAACCCCAAATATTTTTTTGTAGATCTAGTACACCGTGTTTCTTTTTAGTTTTGTTTAGATATAAAATAATTTCAACTTCTTTTTCTGTCAGTTTTAAGACTACTTTATTTTTTGAAAGAAATTTAGAATTTATATTGAGATCATAATCATTAATTATAATCTTAGACTGATAATTAAATCGTAATTTAATTAGGTGAATATTGATTAATTCAACTAATTTAATAATTGGTATTGGAAAATCATTTAAAACTAGAAAATTTTTCTCGTTTAAGTTTTTACTTGATATTATTCCCAGGTTAGATTGGGAAATAATCAAACAATTTTTGAAATTAATATTATCTTCTTTAAATAAATCTTCTTTGGTTTTAGATCTAATTATATTAAATGATAAAGTTTCTTTAATCTCTTCCAAGATTTCATATAATAAATTAAAGTTTATAATAAAAATAGTTTGATTAGTCATAATTGGATAATCCATGATAATTCATATAAAAGATAAAGATACCCTTATAGTAGATGACTTTTATCTTAAATGCTGTGTGGGAAAAAATGGTTTAAATTCCAATAAAAAGGAAGGTGATTATTCAACACCGAAAGGTCTGTTTAAATTAAAAGAATTATATTTTCGAAAAGATAGGGTTGGTACTCCTAGATGTATGATTAAGAGAAAAATTATCACTAAAAATATGGCCTGGTGTGATGACTCTTCACACAAAAAATATAATGAAGAAATTTTTTCTTTTGCTAAAAAAAATAAAGAGAACCTTTATAGAGATGACTGTAAATATGATTATTTAATAACAATTAGTCATAATGAAAAAAAAATTCCTTTTAAAGGAAGTGCAATTTTTATACATTTGACCAATAATTATAAACCTACTGCTGGATGTATAGCTTTAAAAAAAAAAGATTTTGAGATTTTATTAAAGTTAGTTAACAAAAATACTAAAATCAAAATTGGTTAATCTCTTTGGCCAAAAATTTTAGACCCGATTCTCAAAAATGTTGCTCCATTTTCTGCAGCTTCAATAAAATCAGTAGACATACCCATGCTCAACTCTTGTTCATTAATAACAGATAGTAAATTTTTCATTTTGGAAAAGTATTCAAACGATAAGTCATTTTTGGGTGGAAGGCACATTAATCCAACAATATTAAGATCTAAATTAACCTTACATGTCGTATAAAAATCTTTTAAATTATTGATTTCTATTCCACTTTTTTGAATTTCATTTCCTATATTTACTTGGATAAAAATTTTAAGTTTTTTATTAATCTTTTTTTCTTCTGTTGAAATTTTTTCTGCTAATTTCATATTATCCAAAGAATGAATATAATCAAAAAGGTGTACTGCATGTTTGACTTTATTCGTTTGTAATTTCCCAATCATATGTAATTTAATATTTGTAAAATCTTTTTTAATATCAATCCATTTTTCAAGTGCTTCCTGAACTTTATTTTCACCATAGTGTTCATGGCCATGATTAATTAAAGGAAAGATATTTTCTATTGGAAATGTCTTACTAACGGCAATAATGTTTGTTTTTTTAAAATTTTTAATTCTTTTATCTAAGGTTTCTTGTATTGATATTAAGTTATTAACAGAATTTATCATATGATTTATTTAGAACCTTATCATTTTATTAGTAATTATAACAAAAAAGAATTGGAGAAATTAGATAAAAAAATAAATATTATATATAGAAATTATAAAGACCCAATAAAAATTAATACTATTCTAAAAATTAAAAATCAATGTAACAAGTCTGGTAGAAAAATGTTTCTTTCTAACAATATTGAATTAGCAAGAAGGTTAAAATTGAATGGGGCTTATATTCCTTCTTTTAATAAGTCTCTAAATTTTAAATACAAAAAGAGTACTAATTTTCAACTGCTTGGTTCTGCTCACAACTTATCTGAGATTAAGATAAAAGAAAAACAGGGAGTAGACATAATTTTTCTTTCTCCACTCTTTAAAGTGAATAAATCTAATAGTTTTTTGGGCATTTATAGGTTTAATATTTTTTCTAATTATACTAAAAAGAAAATTGTTGCTTTAGGTGGTATTAATAAAAAAAATATTAAAAAATTAAAATTATTAAATTGTGATGGATATGCTTCAATCACATATTTAAAACAACAACAAAAAATAAATGATGTTAGAAAATAAAACTTTAAAAGATAAAATTTCTATAATACTTAATTATTATACAATTAAAAATTTTGATAAATTAATTGAAGAAGCTAACAGGCTATTAAAAAAAAACCCAAACATTGACATATTATGGAATGTTTTAGCATTGACTTATCAACAACAAGGTAACCTAGAGAAAGCAGAAGAGCATTTTTTTAGATGTTTGCAGGTTAATCCCAAAAATATAAGTGCAATAAATAATCTTGGTAATAACTATAAATATCTTTTTAATTATTCTAAAGCAGAGGAATATTTTAAAAAAGCACTCGAGAGAAATCCAAAATACTTAAATGCATTAGTAAATTTTGGTAATTTAAAATTTGAATTAAATCAGTTTACAGAAGCTCTTGAACTACTAAATCAGGCTCTAATTATCGATGAAAAGTCAATATCTGTACGTATTAACCTAACACTACTTTATCAGAGTATTGGTGAATATGAAAAAGCTATTAATATTTTAAAAGAAATTAATACATTAAACCCCAATATAGTCAGAGCAGATAAAATGCTTAGTGCTTTAATAAATTATAAAGAAAATAATGAACATTTATTATTAATGGAAAACAAATTGAAAGAATTAGATCTTAATAATGATCAAAAAGTCTTTTTACATTTTGCACTAGGCAAGGCTTATGAAGACCAACAAAATTTTTCTAAAGCAACTGAACACATAGAATTGGCTAATAATTTAAAAATGAGTACCTCTAACTACAATATTGATAGAGAAAAAACCTTATTCAAAAATATAAAGAGCTTATTTGCTAATTATAATTTTGATAAAACGATTATAAATAAATCTTCACAAAAAATAATTTTTATTCTGGGTATGCCTAGATCAGGTACAACACTTGTAGAACAAATCATTTCCTCACATCCAGATGTTTATGGGTCAGGTGAGCTAAACTTTCTATCAAGAATAATATATAAAAATTTTTTTACTGATAATAAGCTTAGTTTTATTGATAATTTTGATAAATTAAATAGTACTGAATTATCTTTGATTGCCAATCAGTACTTTGATTTTATTCAAAATTTTAATTCAAATAAAATTTATATAACTGATAAAGCTCTTTTTAATTTTCAATGGATAGGTTTTATTAATATCTTATTTCCTAATGCCAAAATAATTAACTGTATTAGAGAACCAAAAGATAATTGTCTTTCAATTTATAAAAACCTTTTCGAAAATGAGGGACACTGGTGTTATAATAAAAAAGCTTTAGTTGAATGTTATAAACTATATGTTGATCTAGTTGATTTTTGGAATAAAAAACTACCTGGTAAAATCTATAATATTAAATATGAAGATTTAATTAAAGACCCCGACTCTAAGATAAAAGAGTTAATACAAGCAACAGGCTTAGATTGGAATGAAAAGTGCCTTAAATTCCATGAAAATAAAAATGCAATAAAAACTTTAAGTGTTAACCAAGCTAGAAAAAAGATTTATAGCTCTTCTTTAAGCCTCTATGAAAGATATGAGCCCTTTTTAAAAGACTTTAACGAACTTTTTGAGTAAAAAAAAACGGCCCCGATTAAAGGGCCGCTAATATAAATATTAAATTCTAAGTAATTAGAATGCTAACATTAAGCT
>ENA-OSJC01003506-OSJC01003506.1-marine-metagenome-genome-assembly--contig:-NODE-3506-length-11185-cov-3.961739_pt1 | contig 11185 bp, 9 predicted proteins | sample MGYA00237885_ERZ534234 | MGnify/ENA primary metagenome ERZ534234 (study PRJEB26413, sample SAMN06343907) | marine metagenome | isolation source: coastal waters | place: Atlantic Ocean: West Antarctic... | reverse complement strand
CATTTTGATTTTATTTTTTCGAACTAGCTCAGAGAGTTGGGTCCCATTCTCGACTGTTAGAGTATAAGCTGAAATATGATTCGGCTCTAGATCAATGATTCTGCGTAAATCTTCTTCCCACATATCCCAAGTTTGACCAGGGATTGAATAAATAAGATCACAGTTTATATTTTTAAATCCAACAGATCTTGCATGATCAAAAGTTTCAAATACTTGATTTGCACTATGGATACGAGTTAAAAATTTTAATAATTCGGGTTGCAATGATTGCACACCAATTGAAAGTCTATTAAATCCAAGACTTAAAAAATCTTTCAATCTATCTTTAGGTGCTTCACCAGGATTTGCTTCAAGTGTGAATTCTTCTACTTTTGAGAGATTAAATTTTTGATTTAACGAGTTTAAAATTTCTTCAATATATTTGGGTTTGATTATACTAGGAGTACCACCCCCAATAAAAATTGTATCGAATATTAACTCCTCAGAATCAACTTCATACATTTCTATTTCTTTTACAATTGCTCCTATAAAATCAGGTATTTCGTTATCTCTATCTGCTATAGAGTAAAAATCACAGTACATACATTTTACTGCACAAAATGGAATATGGATATAAAGACCTGCTTTTATCATAATTAAATTTACTTTTTATCTTTTGTTAATTTTTATGAATCTTTTTAGATGACTTGTATGATAAGTTTGTAGAAATTTGTCTTATGGGAATAGTCGTTAAGGAAGCAAATACTCAAATTGGAATAGAAAAATGTATTTCTATTAGAAGAATTGTCTTTATTGAAGAACAAAATATTCCAGAAAAACTAGAGTTAGATGATTCTACTATAAAGTGTAATTATTTTTTAGCTATCCATAATGGAAATTATGTTGGAACTGCCCGGTATCGAAAGACCAAGGAAGGCATAAAGCTTGAAAGATTTGCCGTTATTAAAAAGTGTAGAGGAATCGGAATTGGTAACGCTCTGGCAAGGTTTATTTTGAAAAATATCAAAAAAAAGTCAAATGTTTATCTTCATGCTCAAGAACCCGTAGTTGGTTTTTATACTAAATTAGGATTTAAATTAGTTGGAGGCAGGTTTTTTGAAGCTGACATTCCCCATGTCAAATTAGTAAAAATATGAAAAATCAAAACATAAATTATAAAAAGCTAATTATTTTTATAAAACCTGAATGGTTTTATATGATGATCTCAATGCTAAGTGGACTTTTTTTTGTGATCTTCAATACATTATCAATATGGCTAACAGCATCATTAATTAACAATGTATTAATTGATTTTGAAAAACTATTAGAAAATCAACAAGATCTTTTAAATAAAGTTGATCCAAATATTAATGAGAAGTTGAAAATAATGGTTAATCAGTTGGTCTTGAGAGAAAACAACATAGATACTTTAAAAGTATTATGTCTCACAATTATAGTTGTTTTTATTTTTAAAAATATTTTTCTTTATTTGAAGAACCTGTCAATGTCTTATGTGCAACTAAGAATTGTAACAAATTTAAGAAATCAAATTTATGCTCATCTTCATTCTTTATCATTATCTTTTTTTCATAGAAGAAAATTTGGAGACTTATCATCTGTCATTATGAACGATGTCGGAACATTAAGACAAGCAATTGGAACAACGTTTCAAAAGATTATTGTCGAACCTATTAACATAATCTCATTTACCATTTTCTTATTTATAATTAGTTGGAAACTAATGTTAATCGCTTTGTTAATTATTCCTCTAAACCAAATATTGATTCAAGGTATAGGGGGTAGTATTCGAAGGAAAGCAAGGCGTAATACTCTACAAATTGGAGGGATACTAAGCATAATCACCGAAACATTATCTTCAATTAGAATTGTTAAAGCTTTTGCAATGGAAAAAGATGAAATTAGTAAATTTGATAAAGAATCTTGGAAATATTTTCATTTATTATTTAGATCTTCTAAACTACGTCTTTTATCCTCCCCCATTATTGAATCTATTGGTATTTCAATGGCTGTTTTACTTTTATGGATAGGTGGTTCAAAAGTTATCATCGGTGCAAGTCTATCATCTGAAGATTTTCTTAGATTTATGTTTTTATTATTTTCAATGCTCGGACCAATACGATCTCTGAGTAACGTACATATTACACTTCAAAATGGATATGCTTCTGCAGAGCGGATATTTGAAATTTTAGATGAAATACCTGAAGTTGAAAACTTAGGAAATGATAAGATTCTTAACCTAGAATCATCCTTGAGTTTTAAAAAAGTTGATTTTTCTTATAATCAAAAATATTCATTTAAATTAAGAAATTTATCTTTTGAAATACCTAAAGGAAGCACCTATGCACTTGTTGGTGAAAGTGGCTCTGGAAAATCAACGATCGCTGATTTAATTCCTAGGTTTTATGATGTCATAGGTGGATCAATTTTTATAGATAATAAAAATATAAAAGAATATAACTTAGAATCCCTTAGAAAAATGATGGGAGTAGTGACTCAAGAAACAATTTTACTTAATACATCAATTCAAGAAAATATTGCATACGGGAGTAATCTAATAAATAATGAGTTAGTACTAAAATCTTCTGTTGCAGCAAATGCAGATGACTTTATTAAAAAGTTAGATGAAGGGTATGAGACTGTTATAGGTGAAAGAGGAGTTAAGCTTTCAGGTGGGCAGAGACAACGAATTGCGATTGCTAGAGCAATATATAAAAACCCCTCTTTTCTAATCTTAGATGAGGCAACATCTGCACTTGATACAAAATCAGAAAAATTGGTTCAAAATGCATTAGATAACCTAATGGAAAAAAGAACTGTTTTAGTGATTGCTCATCGTCTTTCTACGATAATTAAAGCAGATAAAATAATTGTTTTAGATAATGGTGAAATTAAAGAAATGGGAACTCATAAAGATTTATACGATAAAAAAGGTCTATACTATAATTTATATAATATTCAATTTAATAAATAAAAAAATCCTAGTTAACTAAAAATGTCTAATTTTATTTCTATATTATTCGATAGCTATCATTTATATCATTTACCTCAGTTTGAGCCTCTTATTTATCTGTTGTCAAAAGATAATCGTTTTGATATTTACCACTCCACATCAAGAGATATTAAAAAAGAAGAATTTACAGTATGTTCAGAAATCTTAAAATCGCTTCCTGGAACGTATGTTCAAGCAGAAACAGAGTTTAAAAGAGCTGAGTTAATTAAGACTCTAAATTTAGATATATTTATTTGTGGATGGTCTAGATATGATTTAGATGATTTTGTAGGTAAAAAGACTCTTGTCGGTATGATTTACCATGGAATCGGGATTAAACCATCATATTGGTTAGATAATCACAAGCGGCTGGATTTTCGTTTTGTTGAGGGTGAATATAGAATTAAACAGCTGAAAAAAAATAATGTAAGAACTAAATTACATCTAACAGGTTTTATAAAATTAGATCCTCTTTTTCAAAAAGATAAGATAAAGACTCAAGATTTAATTAAAAAATTCGAATTAGATCCAAGTAAGAAAACAATACTTTTCGCTCCAACTTTTTATCCAAGTTCAGTTGAACCTCTCGGGATGGATATAGGGAAATACACTGAAAAATATAATCTTCTGATAAAACCACATTTGTGGACTTATTTTTTAAATAAGTTTGGAGAAGTTGATCTTCGTCCACAAATTAAAATTTTAAAAGCACTAGCAAAGAATTATAGTCATATTCATTTAATTCCTAAAGAGTACTATAATATTATTCCATTTTATAAGATTTCTGATTTATTACTGACTGAAGCAAGTAGTACTATTTACGAAATGTTAGCCTATAATAAGCCTGTCATAGTTAATAAATTTTTCAATTTAAAATTATCTCATAAAATTTTTAGAAAAAGACTATATAAAAAAAGGTTAGATAGGCAAATGGAAGCTGACATAAACAAATTTTGTTATGTTGCAGAGAAACCAATTGATTTACCTGTCCTATTTAAAACTGTTTTTGAAAATGATGATAAAAAGTTATTTATAAAAAATGGCTATCAGGAAAAAATGCTATATAAATTAGATGGAAAATCAGCTAATAGAGCTAAAGAGCTTCTATTATCAAAATTCACGTAAACTATCTTGAAAAAAATACTATTCGAAACTCATCATTTATATTATTGGCCAAACTATAGACCTATAATAGATGAACTGAAAAATAGAAAAAATTATTGTATAGATGCATCAATGCCAATTAGAACTTCTTTAGTCGAAAAAAATATATTAAAAGAAGCATGCACTGAACTAAAGATAGAGTTTATAGATGAAAATAATGAAACCTCTCGAATTCAAAAAATTTTAAATAATAAATATGATATTATCATTGTTGGTAATGTTGGCCAATTAAATAAAATCGTAAATAATCATACTATCGCAGTAATGGTCTATCATGGTATAGGTTTAAAACAGTCCTATTATAAAGATATTGATGAGAGAATAGATATTAGGTCTGTAGAATCAATTAACCGGTATGATAAGCTGAAAAAACTAGGGCATAAAAATATTTCCATGACCGGTTATACCAAATTAGATAGATTAAAGAACATTGATGAGGAAGAGATTAGCATAATTAAAAAAACCCTTAATCTTGATTTTAGTAAAAAAACAATTTTATTTGCTCCAACATTTTATCCTACTTCATTAGAACTCTTATACAACGAGTTAGCGGTCTTAAGTCAAGAATGTAATGTAATTATAAAGCTTCATGGCTTTAGCTGGGAGCAAAAGCGTTTTCAATATCAGAGTAAAATGTATAAAAAACTAGCTAAAAAACATAGTTCAATCGCTCTTTTAGATAAAACCATTTATGACATTATACCTTATTATAAAATTGCTGATCTACTTATCACGGATATTTCATCAACCTTATTTGAATTCTTACCACTTAACAAGCCGATTGTTCAAGCTCAATGTTTTACACTTCGTTTGAAACATAAAATATTCAGAAAACGTTTTTGGCAAAAACTTGATTTAAATAGATTAGAAAATGTGAGTTTTGCGTATAAAATTGATAGGCCTGAAGATTTATTGAGTAGAGTTTTTTATGCACTTGAAAATCCTAGAGAAATGTCTAAAAAAAGAGAACTTGCATTAAAAAAATCCCTCTTTAATTTTGACGGTAAGGCATCCTCACGACTTATAAATGCAATTGAAGAATTTAAAAATTAAAATTGCAATTTACAGTCCAAATTGGATTGGAGATGCCGTTATGGCTCTCCCTTTTATTCAAGAATTAAAAATACAAAATCCAAATGCTTTATTATATGTAGTTTGTAAAAATTGGGTCTCGGGTGTGTATAAAAATCATTCGGCAATTAATCATATAATACCAATCCGGAGCTATAATCTAAGAGGTTTTAAAAATACAATTAAAACTGGGCTAAAATTAAGATCTGAAAAATTTGATTTATTTTTTACTCTAACTGATTCATTTAGAAGCGCGCTTATCTTGAAATTATCAGGTGCTAAAATTAGGATAGGGTATAATGGGCAAATGAGATCATATTTTTTAACTAGTGCAATACAAAAACCTGTTGAAATGATTCATCGATCTAGAGCTTTTTTGAATTTACTTGGCTCTGAAAAATCAGTACTAAAACTCCCTAGGATTTATTTATCTAGTTCTGAAAAAGAATGGGCTAAAAAAGAAATGAAAACTCTTGAATTGGATAAGCCAATTGCGATACTTCCTTTTAGTGTTGGAGAGGGTAGAACCTTACCAAACGATGTTATAAAAGGCTGGATAAAAAAAACAAATAAAAATTATATTGTTTTTGGTTCTAAAAATGATTTTGAAAAAGGAAAAAAACTGATTAGCTATTGTGGTAATACTCTTATGAAATCAATTTGTGGTAAATACTCTCTCCGAGAATCAATAGCGTTAATAGATCTTTGTAATTATACCTTAGCCACGGATAGTGGGATGGGGCATATTTCTGCAGCTTTGGGAGTGGCAACAGTCTCTTTTTTTGGGAAAGGGAATACTAAAGTCACGACTCCTTTTGGACAGAAAACACAAATTATAAAACACTGTAACCCATGCTTAGGGAAATTATGTAAAAAAGAGGATAAAGAAATAAGCTGCATAAAAAAAATTTCTCAAAAGAATGTAGAAAATGCTGTAACTAAATTAATTGAGCAGTAATTTTAAAGATGAAAGCATTTATTTTAGCAGCAGGTGTTTCGCGTAGACTTTATCCTTATACCTATGATACTCCAAAATGTTTATTAAATGTTGGAGGAAAACCAATTATCAATTATCAATTAGAGGCAATAGAAAATATCGGGATTAAAGAAGTTACAATGATAGTTGGTTATCATAGAGAAATGCTAATTGAGCATGTAACGAATTCTTTTCCAAACCTAATATTTAATTTTATAATAAATCATCACTATTTTGAAACTAATACCGCATATTCTGTTTATTTGGGAAGAAATGCTTTAAATGAAGATAATATGTTAATGAATGCGGATGTTATATATCCGATAGAGCTATTAAAAAAAATATTTGTATCTGATTATAAAACTGTCTTAGCTGTTGATATTAAATCATGTGGTGAAGAAGAGGTGAAGATTATTGATGGAGGAGATAGTAAAATAGTTGCGATAGGTAAAAATTTGATTGAATCTCAATGCCTTGGAGAGTTTATTGGCGTTGCTAAGCTTTCTCAAAACTTTAATAATGCTTTTTCAAAAGCTCTAACAAGTTTAATTGAAGCCGGTGGAGAGAATGATTATTTTGAAGCAGCCATTCATTTATTGTTGGGTAAAATAGATGTTCGATTTCTAGATGTTTCAGAATTTCCTTGCCTTGAAATTGATTTTAAAGAAGATTTAGATTCTGCACGAAATTTATTTAAAACATAACATGCTAAAAAATAGGACTTTAATCCTAGATTTTGACAGTACACTTGTTCAAGTCGAATCATTAGACCTATTATCAGAAATAGTTTTCAAAAAAGATATAAATAAAGAAGAAAAAATATCAGAGATTAAAACTTTAACGGAACAAGGGATGAATGGATCAATAGCATTTCAAGATTCTCTCCAAAAAAGAATTAAAAATATTAGAGCGACTAGGGATCAAATACAGTTATTAGGTAGAAAGTTAGTGCATTTGATCACACCTTCTTTTTTAGAGAATTGTGAATGGTTAATAAAAAATTCAAAAAAGATTCATATTTTTTCAGGTGGTTTTAAAGAAACAATTATTCCTGTAGGAAAATTTTTTAATATTCCAGAAAAACAGATTCATGCAAATGAATTTATTTATTCAAGTGATGGTATTGTTACCGGTGTGAATGAATTCAATCCTTTTAGCCGATCTGGGGGTAAGGTTGAAAAAGCAAAAGAAATAGGCCTACATGATAATATTATTATGGTGGGTGATGGAAACACAGATGCAGAAATGAAAGACTTAGGTAATAATGTTATTTTCATAGCCTTTGTCGAAAATGTCACTCGAGAATCTGTTCTAAAAAAAGCAGATAGGGTTGCAAATTCTTTTGATAATGTGATTAATTTTATTAACCAAACTATATGAGTATATTTAAAATTCTTTTTAATAATTCTATTTTAATGAGGTACAGAGTATGAGTTCTCTTAAAGATCAATTACGAAAAAAAATACCCTTAGTTCAAAATGAAATAAAAGAACTGATCTCTGAAAAAGGAGAAGAAAAAATAAGTGATGTTACGGTGGCTCAAGCTTATTCCGGAATGAGAGGAATAAAAGCATTTGTTTGTGATACCTCATCGGTTTCTGCTGATAAAGGCTTGATTATTCGCGGCATTCCTCTTCTTGAGATAACTGACATAACCCCTGAAGAAGTTTTCTTTTTATTGCTTACAGGAAAACTACCGTCATCAATAGAGATCAAAGGTCTTCAAAAAGAATTTTCATCACATCTTGAGGTTCCTAATTATGTTTGGGACGTTTTAAATGCAATGCCTTCCGATAGTCATCCAATGACAATGTTTAATACTGGTATTTTAGCAATGCAGGGTGAAAGTATCTTTCAAAAAAGATATGATGAAGGAATGCCAAAAGAAGAATATTGGGAAGCGATATTGGATGACGGTATAAGGCTTTTAGCAAAACTACCCACTTTAGGCGCAGGTATCTACAGAATGCGTTTTAATAAAGGACCCATTATTGCACCAAGTCAGGACAAAGATTGGTCTGGAAATTTTGTCCATATGACCGGACTTCCTGATGAAAACGGAAGCTTTCATAAATTGATGCAGTTATACTTTATGCTTCACTGTGATCATGAGGGTGGAAATGTAAGTGCTTTTGCTTCTCACACTGTTGCCTCAGCTTTATCTGACCCTTACTACGCTGTTTCTGCAGGCTTAAATGGTTTAGCTGGTCCGTTACATGGTTTAGCAAATCAAGAATGTTTAAAATTTGTTCTGGGCGTGCAAGAAGAATTCGGAGGACTACCCTCTGAAAAGAATTTAAAAGAATATTGTTGGAATAGATTAAATAGTGGGAGGGTTATTCCTGGCTATGGGCATGCCGTATTAAGGTGTCCTGACCCTAGGTTTTCTGCATTCATTGATTTTGGGCAGAATCATATCAAAAATGATGATGTTTTTGGCATAGTTGATCTACTTTTCAAAGTTGTACCTGGCGTTTTACAGGATCATGGTAAAGCAAAGAATCCTTGGCCAAATGTTGATGCGGCATCTGGTTCCCTACTTTATCATTATGGTTTGAAAGAATTTAACTTTTATACCGTATTATTTAGTATCTCTAGGTCAATGGGGATGATTTCTCAAATGGTTTGGGAAAGGGCATTAGGTATTCCAATTACTAGACCAAAATCTGTCACAACGGAATGGATTAAGAATAATATTTAGAATAAAATAAAATTTGTTACGTATAGCCACCTTACTTCTTTTCTTTGTAAATATCCTCAGTTCTAAAGATGTTTACCAATCAGTACGTCTTTATGATCCCAATGAGGAGAAAATAAAAATTATAGCTGGTTTAGGTGTTCCTTTGGATCATATTTCAGGTAAAAAAGGCTATTATATTGATTTAGTCACTAACTCTAAACAATTAGATGAAATCTTATTAATGAATTTTAAGATTGAGATCCTTATTCCTAATCTAACTGAGCATTATCAATCTCATAATACTATTTCTGAACAGACTAGAGACTTTCCTCTTGGTTCAATGCAAGGGAATTACACTTGGAGCGAGCTAAATAACCGATTTGAAGAACTTCAATTGTTATACCCAAATTTGATTTCAGAAAAAATCATTTTAGGTCAATCAATAGAGCAAAGAGATATTTGGGGTTTCAAAGTTTCTGATAATCCAAATCTAAATGAAAGTGAACCAGAAGTTCTATATACAGGATTAACTCATGCGCGTGAACCATTAGGTATGATGAACCTTTTTTATTTTGTTCAACAATTAGTAGAGCAATATGAAATTGATCCTGAATTAAATTATCTTATAAATAATCGAGAATTATGGTTTATACCTGTGATAAATCCGGATGGATATGTCTACAATGAATTGATAGAACCGAATGGAGGGGGTATGCACAGAAAAAACCGACTGAATACTGGATGTGGTAATGGCACTAGTCGAGGTGTAGACTTAAATCGAAATTATGGTTTTGGATGGGGGTCTGATAATATTGGTTCATCATCAGATGAATGCTCAGACACTTATCGAGGATCAGCTTCTTTTTCAGAACTTGAAACTCAATTAGTACGCGATTTTATTTTAGAGCATGATTTCAAAAATATATTGCATTATCATTCTTATTCAAATGTCTATATTCATGCTTTTGGAGATGGATCGCTTCCCGACGAGCCCGATATTATCACTTTGTCGGAAATAGGTGATGAGATGGCAAGCTATAATGGCTATGGAGTTGGAACTGGAAATAGTTTGATTGGATATACCGTTAATGGGGATGCTGTTGATTGGACATACGGGAATCAAAACATTATCTCCTATACACCTGAGGTAGGGTCACCTTCTCAAGGTTTTTGGCCATCAGAAAATGAAATTATAGAGCTATGTGAAGATCAGATGTACCCTAATAAAATTTTTGCTTTTATAGCCGGTTCAGATATAGTAATCAAATCTTATAATTTATCTGAAGAATTTATTTTACCAGGCCAAGAAATTGAAATTCAATTATTAATTGAAAACAGAGGTTTAAATAATTCTGAAGGTGACATAGAAATTTCTTTTGAACCTCTTAATAATTGGGTAAGTCTTCTTTCAGAATCTTTTACAATGAGTGAGATTGATGCAAGGGATTCTGATGACTTTTCATTCCTATTCAGTACAGATGAGAATACTACACAAGGAGCACTTTCAGGTATTATAATGACCCTATCTTCTGAGGACAGTTATTCAAGAATAGATACAATTAGGTTTATAATTGGACAGCCCGAAACTATATTTTTTGAAAATTTTGAATCAGATTTGGAGAAGTGGGAGTTAGATGATAATTGGGGGCTTACAGAGGAAACAGAATTTGGTGAATATGCTTTGACCGACAGTCCTGAAGGCGAATATGGTGAGAATCAAGTAACAGTAGCGGAACTAAATATAAACTTTGATTTTACATTCTTGACGAGCCCTGTTATTAAATTTAAAACAAAATGGGATATTGAGTCGAATTACGATTTTGTCAGGTTCCAAGGATATAACTCTGAACTTGGATGGATTAGCCTTGAAGGCCAATATACTCAGAATGGAGCAGGCAATCCCGCTCAGCCATTGGCAGAGCCTGGTTTTGATGGTGTTCAAGAATATTGGATAGAAGAAACCATTTATTTAGATCAATTAAATGAAGTTGAGGTTGATAAATTTCGTTTTATTCAAACTTCTGATTCTTTCCTTGAAGGAGATGGTATTTCGATTGATGATTTTTCAATATTAGGCTACCCTCAAGGGTCTCTAGGCGATTTTAATTTGGATTCGAATGTCGATATCTATGATATTTTAATGCTCTCTGATTTTTTATTATTTGGTTCTGAACCAACGAATGCTCAATTGTTTTATTGCGATTTAAATAGAAGTGGTAATCTGGATATTATGGATTTAATTCTTTTGACAAATAAAATTTTAAACTTTTAAAACATGCACCCACAGATTTTAAATTTGTAAAAT
>ENA-OSJC01003503-OSJC01003503.1-marine-metagenome-genome-assembly--contig:-NODE-3503-length-11204-cov-2.810551_pt1 | contig 11204 bp, 9 predicted proteins | sample MGYA00237885_ERZ534234 | MGnify/ENA primary metagenome ERZ534234 (study PRJEB26413, sample SAMN06343907) | marine metagenome | isolation source: coastal waters | place: Atlantic Ocean: West Antarctic... | reverse complement strand
GGTACTATTTGTTTCTTCCAATGGCTGGGATGCGGCGGCTGCTTCTGGGTATGGGTTTACAACTGCATGGGTGAACCGTGGTAGCGAACCGCAAGATCGTCTGCCTTGGGCGCCACAGCATGAATTAAATGATCTAACAAGAATTCCAGCATTAGCGGGTATTTGAGCTATGAATATTGAGATGATACGGGCGGCTGCGCTGCGTCTAGAAGGGCATGTACGCCGCACTCCGTTGCTGAATTCGGCTTTTGTAGATGAGATTGCAGGGCGTCGTGTGTGGATGAAGGTGGAAGCCCTTCAACATACCGGATCGTTTAAATTTAGGGGCGGTTGGTCGGCGATTTCGGCCCTTTCCCCTCAGGCGAAAGAGGCTGGGGTAATTGCCTTTTCATCAGGAAATCATGCGCAGGGAGTTGCTTTAGCTGGAAAACTATTAAATATAAAAACTACCATTGTCATTCCGGAAGATGCGCCCAGTGCAAAGATTGAAAATACCAAAAAACTAGGCGGTAATGTTATTTTATATGATCGTTACAAAGAAGACCGAGAAGAAATAGCTAAAAAAATTGCTCTAAATTCAAATTCAACACTAGTGCCTTCCTATGATCATAAGGACATAATAATCGGTCAAGGTACTATGGGGTTAGAAATTATAAAGCAATGTAATGAGATGAATGTGATCTTAGATCAGGTACTAATTTGTTGTGGCGGCGGCGGATTGGGCGCAGGATCTTCCATAGCAATCAAAGGGTTATCAGAAAAAACAGATATTTATCTCGTAGAACCAGAGCATTTTAACGATACTCAGGAGTCGTTTTATGCAAAGAAAAGGATTAAAAATAAAAGTCATAACACATCAATTTGTGACGCTTTACTTGCTGAAACGCCAGGTGAAATAACTTTTTCAATTAATCAAGAATTGACATCAGATATACTGGTAGTTTCTGATGATGAAGTAGAAGAGGCGATGCGTTTCGCTTTTTTACATTTAAAAATGGTGGTTGAGCCAGGTGGTGCTGTCGCCTTGGCTTCTGTATTGAGCAAAAAAATTAAACTTAAAGATAAAGTTACTGCACTGGTTTTAAGTGGTGGCAATGTTGATAGAGAACTATTTGATAAGATACAAAGCATTAGTTAATATTTACTTTTTAATTGAGCGTTAGAACATCCCACTTTTATCCAGCTCTTTATCTTCTATATCATGCCTGTTTGCTATCCATTCCCCGGTAATCATTTTATCGTAAGTTTGTCCAGGTCCCACCATTGGATAAACACCTGCGTCAGGATCGATAATTACCTCTAGGAATGCCGGCCCATTAAAATCAATAAATTCTTTGATCATTTTCTTAAGATTTACTTTCTTATCTAATCTTTTGCTAAATTCAAAACCGTCCGCTTCAGCAGTTTTAGTGAAATCCTTTCTATGTAATGATTTATCACTAGCTGACATCCTGCCTTTGTAATAAAGTTTTTGCCATTGTCGCACCATCCCATCACCAAAGTTATTAAGAACAAGGACTTTGACTGGTAATTTATAGGTCGTAGCGGTCTCCAGTTCACCAATATTCATACGGATACTAGAATCTCCATCAATATCGATTACCATTCTATTGGGTTTTGCAAATTGAGCTCCAATGGCAGCAGGCAAACCAAAACCCATAGTACCCATAGAGCCAGAAGTTAACCATAATCTTGGCTCTTTGTAATCAAAGTATTGAGCAGCCCACATTTGATGCTGCCCTACTTCAGTAGTTATAAAAGTTTTTCTATCTTTAGTTAATTCATATAAGCGCTTTATAGCATGTTGAGGTTTAATAGTTTCTTTGCCTTGATGGTAGTTTAAGCACTCTACTTCTTTCCATTTATTAATTTGTTTCCACCATTTAGATAATTCTTCTTTTTGACTTGAATAATTATTTTTTTTCCAAGCATCAAATATTTGAGTCATAACAGATTCAATATCTCCAATAATAGGCACATCAATTTTAATAGTTTTATTTACATTGCTTGCATCAATATCAATATGTATTTTTTTGGAGTTAGGAGAAAAAGCATCGAGTCTCCCCGTTACTCTATCATCAAATCTTGCGCCAATATTAATCATTACATCGCAATCATGCATTGCCATATTGGCTTCATACATTCCATGCATTCCCAACATCCCAAGTGAGTATTTATTAGAGGCAGCTAAAACTCCTAAGCCCATCAGAGTCATAGTTGCAGGAGCTTGAACTTCTTCAATAAATTTAGTTACTAGTGCGGTTGATTTTGGTCCTGAATTTATACATCCACCACCAATATAAAAAATAGGTTTTTTGGCATTAGCAATTAATTTAACTGCTTCATCAATATTTTCATCATTTGCTTTAATCTTAGGATTAAATAGTCGATGAGGAGCGATAACATTTTTATCCTTACTACTATATTCACCTTTAGAAAATTGAACATCCTTAGGAATATCTATCAGAACTGGTCCGGGTCTCCCATTAGCTGCTATTGCAAAAGCTTCGTGCAAAACTGAAGAAAGTTTATTAACATCTTTGACTAAATAATTATGCTTTGTACATGGTCTCGTAATACCAGTTGTGTCACACTCTTGAAACGCATCAGTACCAATTAAATGTTGAGGAACTTGACCTGTGATACAAATAATAGGAACGCTGTCCATCATTGCATCAGTTAAACCTGTAACAACATTTGTAGCACCAGGACCTGAAGTAACGAGTACAACTCCAATCTTACCAGATGATCGAGCGTATCCTTCTGCAGCATGTATAGCTCCGCCTTCCTGTCTAACCAAAACATGTCTTATCGAATTTTGCTTAAACAAGCTGTCATAAATAGGCAACACAGCTCCACCAGGATATCCAAATATTACCTCAACTCCTTGATCGATTAAGGATTTTAAGACAATTTCAGCTCCAGTTATAGACTTAGACATTTCAAGAAACTCATAGGCTGTGGATAAAACAAAATCAATGAATTAGTTCAGCTTTATCTATATTTTTATTAAATTTTCATCAATATCTTTGGGAAACTGATTAAAAGCTTGATGAAAATTCAAACTGGAGGACCTCCACCACGTTAATTGTCTTTTAACGTAATTTCTAGTTACCTGTTGACCTCTATCAATACAAGTATCAAGAGACTCATGGTTGCCTAAGTAATTTAAAATTTCCGGAACTCCGTGTGCCCTCATTATTGGAAGCGACCTATCCAAATTTAAGCTTTTAAGTTTCTCGACTTCTTCAATAGCCCCACCTTCAATCATTTTTATAAAACGTAAATTTACATTTTGATATATCTTCTCTCGATCAGGATTAAATAAATAAAGATTATAGTTTGTATTAATTAAAAATTTTTTATTTTTTCTTTTTTTCCATTCAGTAAATGTGACTCCAGTAGATTTGTATACTTCCCAAATTCTACGAAGTCGAAAAGAATCATTTTGCGATATATTTGATAGTGCTTCTGAGTCTATATCTTTTATTAATTTAACAAAGCTATCCAAACCATCGCTCTCTAACAGGTGCTTAGATTCATCTTTAAATCTCTCTAAAATTGGTGGTAAATCAATCAATCCATTTAATAGCGAATTAACATACATTCCAGTGCCGCCAACAATGATTGAAGGAGTTTTATTTTTTTTATTTATGTTTATAATCTTTAAAATATCATTGCACCATTTAGCAACATTATATCTTTTGGATCCATCAACATATCCATAAAGTTCATGTTTTACTATTTGACAATCTTCTTTTGAAGGACGCGCTGTTAATATTTCTAAATTTGAATAAATCTGCATACTGTCTGAATTAATAATTACACCATTAATTTTTTTTGCCAAACGTAATGCTAATGAAGATTTGCCTATTCCAGTAGGGCCACAAATAAAAAGAATGTTTTGATTCAAATTATTTTACAAACTGAATTGTAACCCAAAGAGATTTTTTATCTCTTATAATTTTAAGTAATAAAGAATTGCGACCTGTGCTTTCTATAGAATTCACCAAATCAATTAAGCTCTCTGCATCCTCAATTAACTCTCTATTAATTTCCATAATAATATCTCCTACTTTTAAATTAGAGGTTAAATCAATTTCCAGAACTATTGCACCTATTTCATTATCCAAATTAGCTACTTTTAAGTTTAAATTTTTAATAAAGAATTCATTAGAATCTTGCTGATCAATATCTTTTCTCTCTACGAGAATTTCCTCAGGCAATTCTCCTAATTTTATTTTAATGGTAATTAATTTATTTTTTCTCCAAATCAATACATCTGCAAATGAACCAACATCAGATTCTGCAACAACTCTTGGTAAATCTGTCATTTTTAATATATCAATTTTATTAAACTTTAAAATTACGTCGCCTTCTTGCAAGCCAGCTTTCTTAGACGGTCCTTTTGGATTGATCACAGATATAAACGCACCTTTTTCATCTGGCAAACCAAGGCTTTCTGAAATTTCTTTTGAAACAGGTGTTATTTGAACTCCCAACCATCCTCTTTTAGTTCTTCCAAATTCAGTTAACTGATTAACTATTTTTAAAGCACTGCTAGAAGGTATCGCAAAGCCTAATCCTATACTGCCTCCTGACTGAGAAATTATTGCTGAATTTATACCTATAACCTCTCCATCAATATTAAATAAAGGTCCTCCAGAATTACCTCTATTTATTGATGCGTCAGTTTGTAAAAATTTAACATATGGACCATTTCCTATATCCCTTGAAATTGCAGAGATAATGCCAGCTGTAACTGTTCCACCTAAACCTAAGGGGTTGCCTATTGCTATTGACCAGTCTCCTACCCTTAAAGTATCAGAATTTCCCCAACTAGCTGCTTTTAAAAGAATATCACGAGGATCAATTTTGAGAACAGCCAAATCAGCTTTAGGATCTCTTCCCAATAAGATTGCTTTAAATTCTTGCTGATCATGCAAAATAACAGTTATTTCATCTGCACCTTCGATAACATGATTATTGGTGACTATAATTCCTGTTGCATCAATTATAAAACCTGAGCCTAAACCTACCATAGGTCTTTGAGATGGAGATTTTCTTTGTTCGTTATCAAAATATTCCTTAAAAAACTCATCAAAAGGAGATCCTTCAGGAAAACGAGGCATCGGCTGATCATATTGAGGGTCTTTTTTTACTATTGTTGTAGAAGCAATACTAACAACAGTTGGGATTAGGTTTTCTATCAAATCAGCAAAGCTATCTGGAACTGCCTTGGCTGAAAAACTACTTATAGAAAATAAAAAAAATAAAAAGAAACTTAGAGCAGATTTTTTAATTACATTCATCATGGGTTATATAGTTATATATTATAGATTTTGAAGGTGAAATAAATGAGGCAAAGGCCTAAAATGATTAAAACACTTGAAAAAGTCCTAATTTTTTCAGGTTGATAAGATTGAATTAATTCAAACATAATTTTCATTTTGTTTGCAAATAAAAAATAGATTAAACCTTCAAACAATAAAACAAAACCAAGTCCTAAAAGAATTAACTTAATCACTACTATCTGTAGATTCAATTTCTCCAAAAAACTTTTCACAAACTTTTCCTGGCACTAGGACCATTGACATTTCTGTATCTCCAAATGTTTCTCTACAAGCTTGCATAGTTCTTAAGAAGTCAAAGAATTCTTGATCAAGATTATAAGCGTCTCCTAAAATTTTATTTTTAAACGCATCTCCTTCACCTCGAAGTATCGAAGAGGTTCTTTCTGCTTCAGCAATAATAACAGTCTGCTGCCTATCTGCGGATGCAACAATTTCTTTAGAAAGCTCTTGTCCTTCAGCTCTTAATAAATTGGCCTCTCTGTCTCTCTCTGAAATCATTCTTTGATAAACATTGTTAGAGACCTGCTCTGTTAAATCTGTTCTTCCTATTCTAATATCAATTATTTGAACACCAAAACTTGATTCTTCTTTTTTTACTTGGGACTGAATAGAAGACATAATGCTAGATCGATCTTCACTTAAAAGAGAAGACAGTGGATATTGCGCTATAACTCCTCTAACAGCCGCATTTATAATTCTACCAAACCTATCAGAGAAAGTAGCCTCGTTTCTTACTGTTTGAAAAAATTTAAGAGGGTCTATTATTTTATATCTTGCAAACGAATCAACTATAATTCTTTTTTGATCAGATAATATCATTTCTTCAGGTTGCGGATCAAGATTTAGCATTCGAGCGTCTAAAAAAACAGCATCTTGAATAAATGGAATTTTAAACTGAAGGCCCGGCTCAGATATCACCTGTCTTGGTTCGCCAAATTGTAGAACAATTGCCTGCTTAGTTTCATTAACAACAAAGAAAGCGCCGGTAAAAGTTAAGAAGACAATAAAAAGAATCAGGACAACAATTATATTTCTAGGACTAAATTTCATTAGTTGTTACCCTTATTTTTATTTAATTCGTTAAGCGGAAGATAAGGTACCACACCTTGTCCTGTGCCATTATCATCTAAAATAATTTTATTTTTTCCCTCTAAAACAACTCTAAGAGTTTCTAAATATATTCTTCTTTTTGTTACTTTTGGAGCTTCTTTATAACTGTTATAAACATCAATAAAATTTTGAGCTACACCCTCAGCTTGCTTTACTACCTGCTCCTTATAAGCTCTAGCTTCTTCAATTAATTTTGCTGCGTCACCTCTAGCGTTGGGGACAATTTTGTTTAAATAAGAATTAGCTTCATTAACTAGTCTCTCTTTATCTTGTTTTGCTCGCTGAACTTCGTCAAAAGAAGCAATAACTTGATCAGGCGGATCAATACTTTGTAGTTGGATAGATTGAATTAAAATACCACTCTGATAACTATCCAAAATATCTTGCAATAAATTTCTAACGTCCTGCTCTACTTCTTGTCTTCCCTCAGTTAATAAGAATTGGAGGTCTCTCTGGCCAACTATTTCTCTCATAACGCTTTCAGACATATCTTTCACAGTTGTTTCCGGATTTCTTAAATTGAATAAAAATTTTCCTGCATCTTTAATTTTATATAAAACAGTAAATCCAACATCTGCGATATTTTGATCACCAGATAACATTAAGCTTTCTTCAATTACTTTTCTCTCAGCATTAGTATTAGATGAAAAGCCCAAATCAGACGCTGTTCTAAACCCAACATTAATTTTTCTTATAACTTCTACTTTAGGAGTAATCGTTTGCCCAATTGGAGTAGGGAAGAAATAGTGCAATCCTGCTGGAGTTGTAGTTTGATTCCATTTACCAAATAATAATTCAATTCCTTGCTCATCAGGCTCAACTCTATAAAAACCAGTAGCAAGCCATAATATTAGAGCAACTAAAAGTACAATAGATAAATTTCTTGGTCCACCGATTTTAAATTTACTAAATTTTTCTTTAGCTTTTTTGATAGAATCTTCGAGATCAGCATTATTCGAAGAACCTCCACCCCATGGATTGTTTCCACCAGATCCCCAAGGGTTGTTGTCATTATTGCTTTTGTTATAATTCATGAGAAATACTTGCTATTCAATTAATTAGTTCTATTAACATTAAATTCAATATTACATAACATATATTATATTTAAATTTTAAAATTCAAGTATGTCTGATCAATTAATATCAAATATTTATAATAAATTAAAAGATTTTATTGATCCTGTATCAAATAAGGCTTTAAATCGAGATAATTTATCCTTAAGCATAGTTTGTAAAGATGGTCATGCTAATATTACCATAAGTATTGATCCAAAAAAAGAATCTCAGTATGGCAACCTAAGCATCAATCTAAATGAAGCGTTAAAGAATGTTGATGGACTTTTATCAATTAACGTTATTTTTACTGCTGAGACAAATCCTAAAGATCAACAAGAAGAAAAAAGGCGTTTTCAAATAAACGCTAAAAATATCATCGCTATTGCCAGTGGCAAAGGAGGTGTTGGAAAGTCTACTTTCGCAGTCAATATAGCTGTAGCACTAAATAAACTTGGAAATAAAGTAGGAATTTTAGATGCCGATATTTATGGTCCTAGCGTTCCACGTATGATGAACATTACCGACAAACCAAAAGCTAATGAAAATAAAAAATTAGTACCTTTAGAAAAATATGGGATTAAGTGTATGTCAATTGGCTTTCTAATAGGCGAGGATACTCCAACTATCTGGAGGGGGCCAATGATTATGAAAGCACTAGAGCAAATGTTTAATGGTGTTGAATGGGGTGAATTAGATTATTTAATTATTGATTTGCCTCCAGGGACAGGCGATGCACAAATTACCTTGGCACAAAGTTCAAAACTCAGTGGATCAATCATAGTTTCTACTCCACAAGATATCGCATTGATTGATGCAAGAAAAGCTATCAACATGTTTAAAAGAGTTGATGTTCCTGTTTTAGGTGTAGTCGAAAATATGAGCTATTTTATATGTTCGAATTGCGATGAAAGACATGAGATATTTTCTAGTGGCGGTGCAAAGAAAGAGGCGGAAAAATTTCAAACTAAATTTTTAGGAGAACTGCCAATCGATAAAAATTTAAGAATAAACTCGGACAGAGGGCTTCCAGCCTGTATTGCTGAACCTGATAGTCAGATAGCTAATTTATATATAGAAATTGCAAAAAAAGTTCAGATTATTTCAGATAATTAAACATTCATTGTCGCCTTAATAGCTTCGTGTGACTTATAATTTTTTAAAGTAAAATCACTAAGCGAATAATCAAAAAAATTTTTAATATTAAATTCAAGTTCTGGTAATTTAAAAGGCTCTCTTTCTAACTGAATATTAATGGCATCAAAATGTTCATGATAAATATGAAAATCACCAAGAGTATGAATAAACTCTCCAACATCCAAAGAACATTCTGCTGCAACCATATGAGTAAACAAACTATAACTAGCTATATTAAATGGAACACCCAAGAACATATCGCATGATCTTTGATATAATTGACAACTTAATTTATTATTAGATACAAAAAATTGTGAGAAGGCATGGCACGGAGGAAGAGACATTAAATGTAGATCAGATGGATTCCATGCTGACAAAATATGCCTTCTACCATTAGGATCTTTTTTTAGACCTTCAATTAATTCTTTAATTTGATCTACTCCATTAAAATCACGCCATTGGACACCATATATACGTCCTACATCCCCATCAAAATTAGATTTATCTTTCCAGTATTTAGCGTTAGCATTTTGTGTCCAAATAGTTTTTTTATCATTCAGATTATCGCGACTATCTTCGTATAATATTTCAGCTAAACGCCTCTCATCATTAGATCCCTCTAAAAACCAAAGCAGTTCGGATACTACCGATTTCCATGCCAACTTCTTAGTCGTCATTGCTGGAAAACCTTTTTGTAAATCAAATCGCATTTGATGACCAAAAGCTTTTCTTACCTTTCCTGAGCGCGTCTCAACATCTATCCCAGCTTTATAACAATGATTAAGTGCATCTAAATATTGTTTCATTTTTTCCAGATTTCAAAATGACAAGTTTCATCATTTTCAATTTTATTAATCATACTCATTGACTCTTGAATTTTAGGCAAATCAATATTTTTATCACAATCGAAATTTCCATATATTCTTGTTAAATAAAACTCTTCGACTAATTCAAAAAGTTGGTTAAGAATTTTAGCCCCGCCTATAATAAAAATATCTTTATGAGAATATTTGATAGAAAGATTTAAAATACTATTTACTATATCCTCAGATACATATTCATCTGCCCCCATATAATTTTCTTTATTTTGATTGGTAATCAAAACATTAATTCTATCTTTTAATGGAGTTGGCATGAATGGGTCCTCCCATGTTAATCGTCCCATAACAACTAGTGAATTTAGAGTATTTTTTTTAAACCATTTCAAATCAGAGGAGTTTTTTGGCCATGGCATACTCCCATTTTTACTTATTCCGCCTTTATCATCAACTGCCATTATTGCTCTAATCATAGATTTTTTTTTAGTTTCAATGTAAACTACTATTTCATTTAAAAAAACTTTCAACAGTGAATAATTAGCTTTTTTGCTAACTTAATACACAATCCTTTCTTGTTTGCTTCCTTTCGTTTATAAAAGGAGTGTTGGTTTACCAACTATAGCGATAAATGCTTTATGTAATAGGTTGTGCGGACCCGGGGGCGGTACCCGGCGCCTCCACCATAAAAACTATGGGGGCGAAATAGGTTTGACGTTGACTAAAAGATGAAGACTTTGCTCGGTATTGTACCACCGTTATCGGACTATTATTATAAATGCTAACGATAATAGATTAGCTATCGCTGCCTAGTTTTCTAGGCTAGCGCGGTCAGGGGCACCGGGCAACAGAACGCCCCATTAGTATTCTTGGATCACGTTGTGTTTCCTATCTTTTTTCAGAAATAAAATAAACCAGTCGCACTATAGTCGGAGCGACGGTCAGAAAGTGAGAAAGAAATGGCAACTATTACGAAAAGAAAAAGTGGAAAATGGACCGCTGAGGTTCGCACTCATAAGAAATATATTTCCAAAACTTTCATTAAAAAATCTAATGCAAGTAATTGGGCGAAAGAAATAGAATATCAATTAGATCGTGAACAGTATGAGGACTTTAGTGAGAGTGTAAGAATAACTCTAGGAGAATTAATTACACGGTACCGGGACGAGATAACCTCTACTAAGAAAGGAGCTAAAGAAGAAAAGTATAAGCTTAATTTTATCTTAAGGAATAAGATTGTTAAGTGTAGAGTATTAAGTTTGAAAACTAAACAGATATTGGAATTCAAAAACGATATCAAAGAAACTAGAGCGGCCTCAACCGTTAACAAATATATTCATTACATTTATACGATTTGGGAGACAGCTAGGGTTCAATGGGACATTGCCCTGCCCTCACGGAACCCGGTAAGTCTCGTAAAGAAAGAAAAAGTAACAGATAAGATTGATCGGATATTAACACCGGAGGAATACCAGGATCTATTAGTAGCTTGCAGTAAAAGTAATTTAGCGTTCTTACCCGAGATAGTCGAATTCGCTTACATTACGGCTATGAGATTTGGCGAGATAACTAAACTTGAAACTAAAGATATTAACTTTGAAAAAAGCACAGCCTTATTATTAGATACTAAGAACGGAGAAAGTCGTCTCGTTCCACTAACAGATAGAGCGTTAGAGATATGTAATAAGTTTAGGTTTAGAGAAAAACTTTTCGATATAAATAGAGATAAGTTTAG
>ENA-OSJC01003502-OSJC01003502.1-marine-metagenome-genome-assembly--contig:-NODE-3502-length-11208-cov-9.966939_pt1 | contig 11208 bp, 7 predicted proteins | sample MGYA00237885_ERZ534234 | MGnify/ENA primary metagenome ERZ534234 (study PRJEB26413, sample SAMN06343907) | marine metagenome | isolation source: coastal waters | place: Atlantic Ocean: West Antarctic... | reverse complement strand
AAATACGGTAGAAAAGAAGCCAATCGAGCAGTAATGTTAGGGTTTGTTGCAAATATAGCCGTGATGGTAACCTTAGTGCTCAGTGTTCAGTTTAAACCATCAAATATAACTGGATCAGCATTAGAGGTTCATAATGCCATTAGTACACTGGCTTATTATTCTCCAGCATTTGTTATAGGTTCTTTAGGAGCTTATTTAGTAAGTCAGACATTTGATGTCTGGTTCTTCCATAAGATCAAAAGTTATACAGGAGAATCTAAGTTATGGCTTAGAAACAACCTTTCAACCATGGTCTCACAATTAATAGATACACTCATTTATCAATTTACCTGGGTATTTGCTACAGGAATGTCCTGGGAAAATGCTTTTATGCTAGCTGCTACAAAATATATATTTAAAGTTTTTATTGCCGCTATTGATACAATCTTTATATATTGGGTAAAGAAATGGTAAATAAATTGAAAAGTATAAAGACAATAGCTATCAACTCTACTTATGACGATGAAAGAGTTTTAGAAATTGCAAAGCAATGTAACGAAGTTTTGATTAGCCAAGGCGTTAAAGTTTTATTTACTAAGAATCTTTCAAAGCTTCAAGAAACACAACCTATAAAGTGCGCTTCAGAAAACAAAATTTTAAAAGAAGCTGATTTATTAATTTCTATTGGTGGTGACGGAACAATGCTTTCGAGCGCCAGAAAATATGGGTCAAAAGGCCTGCCTATTCTAGGCATTAACCTTGGTAATTTGGGTTTTCTAACAGATATAGCTCCCGAGGACATTACCACCGGTCTAACAGAAGTTTTATCTGGTAATTACATCAAAGATGAAAGGATATTCCTTCAAGCAAGCTCAAGTAAGAAGGGTGATCAATACTTGGCCCTTAACGAAATAGTAATTCATTCTGGAGCATTGGCTCAGCTAATAGAGTATGAACTCTATGTAAACGATTCTTATGTCTACACGCAGCGAGCAGACGGTATAATAGTATCAACTCCTACAGGATCAACTGCTTACTCCCTTTCTGGAGGAGGTCCAATCGTACATCCTAGTGTTAGAGCAATAACTATATTACCGATGTTTCCTCACAGTCTCAGCTCAAGCTCTTTGTTGGTAGATGAAACTAGTTCAATAGCAATCAAAATAACCAAATGCAAAGGAAAAGCTAGCCTAACTTTTGATAGCCACGATTCTATAAATATAAACAAGGGTGATTCTGTTATAGTCTCGATGAATAAGACTAAGCTGACACTCATTCATCCTATAGGGCATGACTTTTTTTCTGGTTGCAGAAATAAACTTGGTTGGAGTACTTCAATTACTAAGGTTTGATTAAAAATTAAAAAATTGAGACTTGGATATATTTAACTAAGAAGTATAAAATAATACAAACTATCTAAACACAATGGTAAAAATTAAATACAAATTTTCTTTATTCATAATTTCCTTGTTGCTTCCTTTAAGTTCCTTTGCAAATGATGCAGTAACTCCTGCACAACAAGCTTTGCTTAAAGACCTTCCCGCGGACCAAAGAGAGTCTGTGAAAAAAAAGATGCAAAGTGTAAATAAGTCTTCTAATGAAATAGAGGAAATATTTGAAGAAGAAAGCGTGTTAGTGGAGAGACCAGAAAAAGATTTACCTGAAAAATGCGATGAATGTATCTTCGGATATAGCATGTTTAAGTTTGCCCCTTCAACATTCGCTCCAGCTAATAGTGTTCCCATATCTTCTACATACACTTTAGGACCTGGCGATAAAGTAAAAATTAATTATTATGGAAGTGAGAAAGAAAAATTAGAAACATTTATTTCAAGAGATGGCACAATAGATTTGCCTATTTTGGGTCCTATAAATCTTGCTGGGCTGTCCTTAAGAGAAGCAAGAGAACTTCTTAAAGAAAAAATAGCATCTGAATTGATTGGAACAAGGGTGTCTTTTAATCTAGCAGAGCTTAGATCAATAACTGTTTACGTTCTCGGGCAAGCATACAAACCTGGTTCATATACTCTCAGCGCACTTAGTTCGGTGACTAATGCCTTGTATTTAAGTGGAGGACCGGACCAAAATGGTTCATTGCGCAATATAAAAGTAAGAAGAGGCTCAACTGAGACAAACTACGACCTTTATAAATTATTGGTAAAAGGGGACTCTTCTGGTGATGTAAACCTAGAAGATGGTGATATTGTATTTATCCCTTTTATTGAAAATAAAGTCCAATTGCAGGGAGCTTTCAAAAGACCTCATCTTTATGAGTTTATAGAAGGAGAGACAGTTAAGGACGCTATTAATTTTGCTGGAGGATTTGCTTCAGGCTCAGGTTTAAGCCCGAGAGTAGAATACAGCACTATAAATAACTTAAAAAATAAGAGAGAAGATGCAGTTATAGTTCAAGAAAAAGATTACTTAACTACTTTAAAAAATGGTGATTCTATTAATGCTAGTGGTATCTCTGGTATCAAAACTGAACTAGTAGAAATTGCAGGAGAAATTTCTCGCCCCGGAGCTTACTCTATAAACGAAAATGACACAGTTCTAGATATAATAAATCGGGCTGGAGGCTATACTAAAAAAGCTTATACGGATGGTATAGTTTTTACTAGAGAACAAGTAGCTCTTCAACAAAAAGAGGCTTTCAACAGAGCAGCAGACTCTTTAGAACAAACTTTAATAGATGTGGTAACGCAATCAACTAAAGAAATTAATGAATATTCTCTTGCTCCAATTTCTAGTCTTATCAATAAGCTAAGAACAGAAATACCCGTTGGCAGACAAGTAGTAAATTTTGATATTCTTTCACTAAAAAAAGATCCTTACGAAAATTTCGATTTAATAAATGGAGATAAGATATATATTCCCAAAAGGCCTCAATCCATAAACGTTGTAGGCGAAATTCGAAATCCTTCTACTTTGCAATTTAAACCCGGTATGAGTGCTCAACAATACATAAACCAAGCTGGCGGGTATTCAAAGAATGCAGATTCTGGCCAGACTTTTATAATTCTTCCTAATGGCAAATCTTACCTACATAAGAAAAAGTTCTTTTCAGATTCAAACTCTCTTCTCCCCGGCAGTACGATTGTAGTTTCCAGGAATTCAAGATCCTTTGATGCTATAAGCATCACACAGATTGTCACTCCTATTTTGGCTGATCTCGCTACTTCTGCGGCAGCTATAGCTGCAATCAGCAATGATTAAATAAATAAATTTAAAATTGCTGTTAATTAAGAAGACAATTCTTCTATTTGGAATTAGTTTAACTTGTTTAACTTTGTATTCAGATATTGATGATTATTTCCCTTATGAAGTAAACCCAACTTCTTCTAATTATGGAATTACTGGAATTCTAGAGATGCCTAATGCCAGGATGATGGGAGAAGGATCTCTTAAATTTACTTTTTCATCTTCTTTTCCTAATGAATTTACGACTATAACTGCAACCCCTTTTTCATGGCTAGAGGCTTCTTATAGGTACACTGAAATTAAAAATAAGAAATACAGTAAAAGTTCAACTTTCAGCGGTAATCAAAGTTGGAAAGATAAAGGCTTCGATATAAAGTTTAAATTATTAAAAGAGGGTTATGTTCTACCTGCCGTAGCAATTGGCTTAAGAGACGTTGCGGGCACTGGAACGTTCGCATCTGAATATGTTGTTTTTTCTAAATCTTTTGGAAATTTTGATGTAACAACAGGAATAGGTTGGGGAGTTTTAGGAAGGTCAGGTCATATGCATATTAATCCATTTCCTTCTTTATTTGGAAAAGATTACAAGACCAGGATTTCAAGTAATACTGGACAAGGTGGAACCTTTAATTTAAACGCGTGGTTCTCTGGACAAGCAGCTATATTTGGTGGGTTAGAATATGACCTGAAGAAATATGGTCTAAGATTTAAGCTTGAATACGATACATCGGATTATGATCAAGATAACATTAACCCCCTTGATGTAGAGAGCCATATTAACTTTGGTCTAAATTATTACCTCTCAGATTCTTTTAACATTGGCCTAGCATTTGAAAAAGGAAATGAGTTTAGACTTTCTTTTGTTCTCAAGGGTGACTTCTCAAAAGATACTGTTAGTAAGCCAAGCCCAAAATATGTACAAAAACCTAATTCTAAGCAACTAATAAGGTTGAGACAAAATAAAGATCTATTTTATAGATCTCTCAATAAAAGTTTAAGAGATGAAAATATATATATTCAAGCCGCTTCTTATAATGAAGAGGTAGTCTCACTTGCGGTTGCATCTAGTCGTTTTGCAACTACCTCTAGACTCGCAGGCAGAGCTGCTAGAATAGCATCTAGCCTTGCGGATGAAGATGTAGAAGAAGTAATAATACATACGATGAATGGAGATTTTGAGACTGCAACATTAGCTTTTAATAGAAAAGAACTAGATAAGGCAAATAACTTTCATAGCAGCCCTAATGAAGTTTATAAAAAATCTTTGCTCTACTCTAACTCAGATTCAACATTATTAAAAAATGGAGATTTCTTACCAAAAATTAAATTTCCTGAAATAACTTGGAATATGTCACCTGGTCTTAAGCATCAAATAGGAGGCCCAGAAGCCTTTTACCTAGGACAGTTATGGTGGAAAACTGATATAAATATAAAACTCAAAAGAAATCTAACTCTCTATAGTTCATTCGGTATCAATATCTACAATAATTTTAATCAACTAAATAATCCAAGCTATAGTGATTCAGCACACGTAAGGAGTGATATACAAGAATATTTAAAAGAGGGAGAAAACAATATTCAAAGAATGCAAATCGAGTGGATGCACTCTCCTCTGTCTGATATTTTCTTGAGATTTGATCTCGGCCTATTAGAAGAGATGTTTGGTGGAGTTGGAGGTGAGATTTTGTATAGACCTTTCAATAAAAAGTATGCCATTGGATTTTCTGCACACAAAGTAAGGCAAAGAGGATATAAACAAAGATTTTCTTTCAGAGAATACAAAACTAATACAGGCCACTTCTCTTTTTATTATGATTTACCTAAAAATCTTTCAGTACAAATCCTAACAGGAAAATATCTAGCTGGCGATATAGGTGCAACAGTAGATATCTCTAAGAGATTTAAGACTGGATTTACTTTAGGAGTATTTGCTACTAAAACAAACATGTCAAAAGTAGAATTTGGGGAAGGGGCTTTTGATAAAGGTTTTTATTTTTCTATACCAACTAAACTTTTCTATACAGATTATAAATCAGGAAATATTTCTTTTGGTCTTCATCCTCTTACTAAAGATGGAGGTGCTTTGTTGAATCAACACAACTCATTATTTAGTATTCTAGGAGATTCTAATAAAACTTCAATTTTAAGAGACTGGGAATCTCTTTTGGATTAACAATGAAAAGAAATTTTTTATTAAAGATATTTGCAGTGTATGCTTTATCTGCTTGTGCAAATCTAGATACAAAGAATATTGCTCCAGGTTATGTTGAGGCCTACAAAGCTTTAAAAAATTATTATTTTGGTTATGAGAACGAGCTAATTACAGCGGATTTAATCTCTAGAATACCTTATGCTTCCTCTACTCTTCAGATAGGTAGCGGATCTTTAGGTTTAATAATACTGGAGAGCGCTGACGAGGATACTTTTACTTGGGTTAGTTCAGATGGAATTTATTTAATGCTTAATAAGTCTGGAAAAATTATAAGAACTAAAGGCCTGCCAAATAATTTAAAAGGCTATGACGCAGTCAGCTTTGATATGAAAGAATTAATCAATTCAAATAAGACTTCTTTTAGCTTTACTGAGTATTATTCATATGACTATCCTATTCTTAATTTGTTGAAAGTTACTACTGAATACACAGTTGGAAAAAAAGAAAGCATTAAACTTCTTAACCAAAATAAGGATTTAGTCGTAATTAGCGAACAAATAGAAAACAAATATTTAGGTTGGAAAGAAAACAATAAATACTGGGTAGATGAAACAGGGTTTGTTTGGAAAAGCATTCAGAATCCTTCGCCTAAACTGCCGTCGTTTTATATAGAAGTCACAAAAAAACCCGCTGAGTAGCAGGTTTTTTTTGATAGCCTCTTTCTTATTGTGCGACTCTTGTACCGACTGAAGTTTGGACCGCTGTTGATGCAGCTACTGCAGGTACTGTAACAGTTGTAGTATAAGTTTCTTCTGTGTCAAAAGTCTCTACAACATCATAGTCCTCTACAACGTCATAGGTTTCTACAACATCATAGGTTTCTTGAACATCATAGGTTTCTTGAACATCTACGAGACTAAAGCCAGCTGTTGCTGTTGATGTGGCACCAGTAGTTCTGGTTGCAGTAGCACCAGTAGTTCTGGTTGCAGTAGCACCAGTAGTTCTAACAGCAGTAGCACCGGTAGTTCTCACAGCAGTAGCACCGGTAGTTCTAACAGCAGTAGCACCAGTAGTTCTGGTTGCAGTAGCGCCAGCAACTGTATAAGAAGCAGTTCCAGGTACATCGACAACTTCAGTTATTATGTATTCTTCAATTACATCTGGTGTAGGTGTAGGTGTAGGTGTGGGAGTTGGAGTAGGAGTAGGAGTAGGAGTTGGAGTAGGAGTAATCGCTCCACCTCCAGATCCACTGTCTGAAATTGCTGCTGCTGCTGCTGCTATTGCAACTACAGCCGCTATAGTACCAGCACTGACTCCACCAACTGCTGTTTTAGCAGCTGCAGAACCTGCAGCTGAACCCTCAGCAGCAGATACTTCTTCTGAACCTTCAGCTCCATAAGCGATTTGTGGAATTAAAACTACAGCAAGCGTAGCTATTGAAGTTAGTAGATTCTTTAAAACATTTTTCATATTATTACTCTTTAATTCCTTTAATTTATAAATTGGAGAAGTGCTTTATAAGCACGTCTAATGTGTATTAGGCAAAAAACATAAGATCTTGTCAACTTTTATTGGTAATTTTTAATTGATAATTCTATTTTTAGATATTGTAAAAAATATTTTATGATAAAATACAAATTCTTCTAACTTAAAACGTAATATTTTTCTATTTTAAATCTATTAAGTCTTCTAACTTTTTTACTTCGGTTCTTACCTGGAGAGTTTTCCCATATTTTGGCTTTAAAGGGCTTAAAAATAATAACAATCTTGGGTTTTTCAATAACTCAAAAGAATTATAGTGAACCAGTAGGCTTTCTAGAGACCAAGTACAAACATAAATTAGGATTGGCAGCTGGATTGGATAAAAATGGAGACTATATTGATGCATTGGCAGCTGTGGGATTCAGTTTTCTTGAAATAGGTACGGTAACTCCAAAATCACAAAAAGGTAACAGCAAGCCAAGATTACTAAGATTAACTAAGGAAAAAGCTCTAGTGAATAGGATGGGATTCAATAATAAAGGTGTTGATTATCTAGTATCAAAGGTTAAGAAAAGCAATTCAGGAATTCCACTTGGAATTAGTATCGGTAAAAATTTTGATACAACCAACGAACTTGCTCATGAAGATTATCTTTGCTGTTTAAGTAAAGTTTATGAGTTTGCAACTTATGTTGCCATCAATATATCGTCACCCAACACAAAAAATCTTAGAGACTTAGAATCAAAAGAATCTTTAAATTTTTTATTGAATAAACTTAAGAAGAGGCAAGAGGAGCTTTCTTCTACTTACGGATATAAGCCTTTATTGGTTAAGATTTCACCTGATAATTCTAAGGAAGCTTTACTTGGAATATGCCAATCTCTATTAGACAACAATATTGATGGAGTAATATGTTCAAACACTACTACTAATCACGACTACTTCAGTGGAACAGGAGGCTTGAGTGGCCAACCGTTATTTGATGCCTCAACATTGGCACTAAGAACTCTAAGAAAACACCTTGGTAGTGACTTCCCTATAATAGCTTCTGGAGGAGTTATGAATAAAAAAAGTTTTGATGAAAAAATTAATTCCGGTGCAGATTTAGTGCAAATTTATACTGGTTTTATTTACAAAGGACCTTCTTTGATTGCTGAGATAATTAATCCAAAAAATTAGTTTTTTTTAAAAAAATTAACTGATTTACTTGACACGAGTGCCTGTTCTGACCTTTATACTGTACACAAATTAACTTAATGAAATCTAATTATGGAATCTCTAGTTATTGTTGAATCAGGTGCTAAAGCTACAAAAATTAAAGGATATCTTGAAGCTAACTTTAAGTCAGAAAGCTGGCATGTAGCAGCTTGTCTGGGTCATATAAGAGATCTTCCAGATGATGAGAATGCCGTTAATCCTAGTGATTGGACTGACCTCAAATGGGAGGGCACTCCAAAAGGCAAGAAAACAATTAAAGAGCTCAGAAAAATATGTAAGGAAGTCAATACAGTCTATTTAGCAACTGACCCAGACAGAGAAGGAGAGGCAATTGCTTGGCATCTAAACGCCGATTTTGAAAGTAAAAAATTATTAGATAATGTGGAAGTCAAGAGGATAGCTTTCACTGAAATTACATCCTCAGCGATTAAGAAAGCCATAGAAAGTCCAAGAGAAATTGATCAAGACTTAGTTGATGCTTACCTAACAAGAAGGATTCTAGATCACTTAATAGGTTTCAAGGTTTCCCCTTTGTTGTGGAGGCACGTTTCGAGGGCCAAATCTGCAGGAAGAGTGCAATCACCTTCTTTAAGAATAATTTGTGAACGAGAAGATGAGCGTGATTCTCATGTGCCTGAAGAATATTGGCCCGTAAGTGCAAAATTTACATTTGATGGTGCAGAGTTTGATGCTGACCTTGTAGAAATTGATGGCAATAAGTTAACGCAAGCCCCTATAAAAAATGAACCTCAGGCCAAAAAAACTTCTCAAGATTTAGATAAATTAAATTTTATTCTTTCTGGAGTTGAGACCAAACCCCAATCTAGTTCACCTAAGCCCCCTTTTAGAACCTCCACACTGCAAATGGCAGCGGCTAGTTCTCTAGGTTTTACAGCAGATAGGACTATGAGTAGTGCGCAGAAACTTTATGAGGGAGGCCTTATAACCTACTTAAGAACAGATGGAATTTCGATAAGTACCTCTCCAAATACGGGTGAGCCTTATTCTGAAGAAAATCCTGGTCCGCCACCTTTGCAGGAGATAAGAAATATAATAGTAAGCGAATTTGATAAAAGTTACTTATCAGAACAAACAAGAGTGTATAAGTCTAAAGTGAAGAACTCTCAAGAAGCACATGAAGCTATAAGGCCAACAGAAATTTCTACAATTCCCGGTAAAGTGAGCTTATCGACAGATGAAGAAAAGTTATATGAGCTAATATGGAATAGAACTGTAGCAAGTCAAATGGTTAATTCTAGCTATGAAAGAAAAGTTTTGACTATCAAATCTAAAGATGAAAAGTATACATTTAGAGCCACCTCTAGAAGAAATCTTTTTTTAGGTTTTCAGGTTCTTACAAAAGAAGATCAAGGATCAAGTTTTCAGTTTCCAAAAAATTTAGTAGAAGGAATTGAACTGGAGTTAGTTGAAAAAAACCTAGAGCAAAAATTTACTTTACCTCCAAATAGGTATTCAGAAGCTTCACTAATTAAAAAAATGGAAGAAGAAGGTATTGGAAGGCCTTCAACTTACGCATCAATTGTTAAAGGACTTAGGATAAAGAAGTATGCTTATGGAGCTAAATCTATTGCACCTTCTGATCTTGGAAGAGTTCTAACGTCTTATTTAAAGACAATTTTTAAAGACTTTTTTATAGAGACTAAATTTACAGCTGAGATGGAAAGTGACTTAGATGAAATAGCTTCAGGAAATAGGTCTTGGCAAGAAGTTCTCGATAAGTTTTGGGGAGAACTTCAAGATTATCTAAATAAAAAAATTAATGATGTTGAAATAAGTAACAAGGATGAATTTAAAACCAGACAAGTTTTAGACCTGCTTAATGAAGAACTTCATGAAGTAATTTTTCCAAAAACTAAAGAAGGCAATATAACAAGAGAATGTCCTAAGTGCTCTGAGCAGGTCAGTCTTAAATCTGGTGCTTGGGGTTATTTCGTAGGATGCTCGGATTGCAAGTGGACCAAGAAGCCATTTGATTTCTCTACCGATTGGGAAACTTATCAAGAACTACCAAAGAATCTTGGAAATCATCCGGATCTAAATGAACCTATCTTTGCTGATATGAGTGTCAATGGACCTTGTGTTTGGACCACGAGAGAAGAAAAAAAGATTTATGGCGCTCCAGATGAAGATGAATTCATATTGGATATTGGATTAAATAGGGCAGTAGAATTAATTGAAAGAGATTCAGGTGAAAATATATTATTCACTGAAAGTAATAGCGGGATACCAATCTTACTAAAGAACGGTAGATTTGGAGAATATACTGAATTTGATGGTTTTAACAAAGCTACGAAGCTTCCTCCTGAGAACAAGCCCAAGAATCCAAAGGTAACTTACTACGATCCACACGATATGGATTATGAAAATGAATCTACCCAATTATTTGTTTTAAAATCCTTAAGAATTTTAGGCTTTCATCCAGAAACAACCCAACCCGTAGGAATTAAAATAAGGAAACCAGGCAAAGCCTTTAAGTTTGTAAAATTTATTAAATGTGGAGAAAAAGAAGTTGAGTGCCCTAATAATTTTTATAAATTAGAAGAAGAAGAACAGCTTGATCTGGTAAAAGATGCTCTAGGACTGAAAGGTTTTAAGTTTATTTAAGAGAAGTTTCTTAGTAGTCCAACACATGTGCCTTCAAATACTAATTCGTCTCTTTTTGGATCAAGATTAATATTTGAGTAGTTAGTATTCTCAGCTTTTAGAATAACCTCTGCAGAAGATAGTGATTCCAGCGTCTTTACAGTTACCTCCTCTCCAATTCTGGCAACTACGATTGAACCAACTTTTATAGGATTATTTTTGTTAACACCAATAAGGTCATCTTCGTAAATTCCAACGTCTACCATGCTGTCTCCTTTGACTCGTAGATAATAATCAACTTTGCTCGATAAAATATTTTGAGCTTGAGGAATTCTTTTTTCTATATTTTCTTGAGCCAGAATAGGTCCACCTGCAGCAACCAATCCAATAATCGGTATTCCAAGGTCTTCCTCCAAATTCAGAACTATACCTCTTGAAGCTCCTGCAATTATTTTAATAAAACCTTTTTTCTCTATTGCTCTTAAATGCTGTTCAGCTGCATTAGGCGATTTAAATCCTAGTATTCGAGCAATATCTGCTCTCGTAGGTGGCAGGCCAGTATTACTTAATTG
>ENA-OSJC01003497-OSJC01003497.1-marine-metagenome-genome-assembly--contig:-NODE-3497-length-11212-cov-13.361922_pt1 | contig 11212 bp, 9 predicted proteins | sample MGYA00237885_ERZ534234 | MGnify/ENA primary metagenome ERZ534234 (study PRJEB26413, sample SAMN06343907) | marine metagenome | isolation source: coastal waters | place: Atlantic Ocean: West Antarctic... | reverse complement strand
GTTGGTTTTGAGGGGCATTCTGAGGATCTTTTACCCCTACCCTTTGGCATTTTAAACAAGGAATTCGCCATCTTTGACCTAGTTTATAAACCAACGATCACTCCGCTCATGAAAAAAGGACTTAATGCAGGTGCAGCAGTCCTTGGCGGGGAGTTAATGTTAACCGAGCAAGCGAATAAAGCATGGGACTATTTCCATGCCGCTTACTACAACAAAATGTAGATGATGAATCAGGAAGAAATGGATCCTAAAGCTGACAACCAAGAGGTGCAGACTACACCGGTAACGGCGGAGTTCGAAACGAGTAATACTGAAGAAACTGCTTCTATTAATGTCCAGGCTGAAGAATTACTAGTTGAAGAGGTAAAACCGGTGGAAACTAAACCTGAAGAAATTTCCGAAGAAAACGCTAAAGAGAGTGTTAAGACTATCGAAGCTGAGGAAGACCATGAGGAGCCAAAGGAGCAAAAATTATCTATTCCCGATTTTGATCAATTAAGCGTTGAAGATTCAATCGCAGTGATTAAATCGCATGTCAATGAATTCACTCCCGTTCGTATTAAAGGAATTGTGGAAAATGGCCGATCAAAAATCCTTCATGAACTCAATAAAGAACAGGCATCTGTCAAGGAAGTTTATCTTGCTGAAGGAGGTAACATCATTGACTTCCATTTTGACCAGCCATTGCGTAAAGAACTAGGAGTCATCTATGGTTCTTATAGAGATGGATTGCGTAATTACTACGCTGAACTGGAAGCGCAGTTGGTCAAAAATCTTAAGATCAAGGAGCTCATCGTTGAAGAAATTAAGGCACTCCCGTTAATGACAGGAAGTGCAAAAGAAAAATATGACGCTTTCAAAGGACTACGCGAAAAATGGAACAACACGGGATTAGTCCCTAAGTCTGACGCGCGTACTATTTGGGCAAATTATAACCACCATGTAGATAGTTTCTTTAATTTTCTTCGACTGGCATACGACCTGATAGACAAAGATTACCAGAACAATCTCAATGAGAAAATCTTATTAATCGAGGAGCTCGAAGCACATTCCACCGGTGCTGTAAATCCTGAGTTATTTCGTCTACTTCAGAAGTCACACAGTCGTTGGAAAAGAATTGGTCCTGTACCAAGAGAACAAAAAGAGCAAATCTGGGACCGATTCAAAGCTGTCACAGCGGTGATTCATGAAAAACGTGATACGTACAACGACACCCTAAAGGAAGTTAACGCGCTTAAGATTCAGGCGAAGAGAAATGTTGTAGATCATATCACTGCATTAAACGATGCAACGCCATCCAAGCATAGCGATTGGCAAAAGGCCAGTAAAGCTCTTGACGTACTTCGTGAGGAGTTTAAAACTATTGGTTTTGTAAAGAGTGAAGAAAACGAAGTTGTTTGGGAGGATTATAAAGTGGCACAGCGTGAGTTTAATCGTTTAAAGAATGCTTTCTACAAAGAAGAGAAAACAGTCCAACGCGAAAATCTCAGTAAGAAAGAAGCGCTGGTAAAATTGGCTCAAAATCTTAAGGATAGTGACAATTTTGCGGAAACGGCGTCTGCACTCAAAAAAGCACAAGCAGATTGGAAAATTTCTGGATATGTTCCTAAAAAAGAAGGCGACCGATTATGGGAATTATTCCGTTCGGCGTGTAACGACTTCTTTGATAAAATGAATGGTGAACGCAAGGCTAAATCGGAAAATTTCTCTGCAGCAATTAAAGCTAAGGAAGAGAAATTAATAGACCTAAAAACTCGTGAGATCACTTCTGTAGAAGAAGCGGTAGGTCTTAGCGAAGAATGGTCTGAATTGGGTGCAGGAAATAGAAAACTTGACGCTGCATTTGACAAGATGTTAGAGGACAAGCTCAAAGGACTAGGACTCAGTAAAGAAGATCTTGAGAGTACCTTGTTCACAGCCAAAGTGAAAGCACTCGTTGAAGCGGATAACCAAGAAGGGCTCTTATACCAGCGCAATTGGTTAAGAGATCAAATGGAAAACACAAAAAAAGAATTGAACCAGCTAGAAAATAATCTTTTATTCTTTTCTAATTCTAAGGGTAACCCCCTCTTAGCCGCTGCTGAAGCTAGTATTCAGACTCAAAAAACAAGAGTGGCACACTTAACGTCGTTACGTAAACGGTTCAACAGCTTATTGAAGTAATCCTATGGAATTTAAACTTCAAGCCCCGTTCTCGCCAATGGGTGATCAACCTACGGCGATAAACGATCTGGTAGAAGGGTTAAATAGTGGTATTCGCGACCAAGTACTGCTTGGGGTTACAGGCTCCGGTAAGACCTTTACAGTAGCCAATGTGATCGAACGCACACAACGTCCGGCGCTTATACTTTGCCATAATAAGACCTTAGCTGCCCAGCTTTATGGGGAGATGAAGGAGTTTTTCCCTGAGAACGCTGTAGAATATTTCGTCAGTTATTACGACTACTACCAACCTGAAGCTTACGTACCAAGCTCAGGTTTATACATAGAGAAAGACCTGAGCATAAACGATGAGATTGAAAAACTTAGGCTGAGTACAACCTCTTCCCTACTCTCCGGTCGCAGAGATGTTATCGTAGTTGCGTCGGTTAGTTGTTTATACGGGATGGGTAATCCCGAAGCGTTTAACAATTCTATCGTCGACCTTAAAGTGGGCGATCAAATATCAAGGCAAGCATTACTGCATCAATTTGTTAATGCGCTATACTCTAGAACAACAGGAGAATTTAAACGTGGTTCTTTTCGTGTAAAAGGAGATACGATTGATATTTTTCCAGCCTATGCAGAATCATTTTTTCGTATTAGCTTCTGGGGTGATGAAGTGGAAACCATTGAGCATATGGATCCAGTTAGTGGGCAACGAATGGAGCAGATGACTGAGATACGGTTGTTTCCCGCAAATCTATTTGTAACTGAAAAAGACCAACTACAGCGGGCTATACATCATATACAGGATGATTTAATGTCTCAGGTTGATCACTTCCGAGGAGTGGACAGACCTCTGGAAGCAAAAAGACTAGAAGAAAGAACAAATTTTGATCTAGAGATGATTCGCGAGCTTGGGTATTGCTCTGGAATTGAAAACTACAGTCGTTACTTAGATGGAAGGGAACCGGGTATTCGTCCTTTCTGTCTTTTGGATTATTTCCCAGATGATTTCTTAATGATCGTAGACGAAAGTCACGTCACCCTGCCCCAAGTAAAAGCAATGTATGGTGGGGACAGATCCCGTAAAGAAAACCTTGTTGAATACGGATTCAGACTTCCTGCAGCGATGGACAACCGACCGTTAAAGTTTGATGAGTTTGAAAAACTAAGAGGTCAATCTATGTTTGTTAGTGCAACCCCTTCTGAATATGAATTGGAATTAAGTGGCGGAGTATATGCTGAGCAACTCATACGGCCGACAGGGTTACTAGACCCCATAATAGAGGTCAGACCAAGTGAAAATCAAGTTGATGATCTTATTGAAGAAATCAATAAGCGCGTAGCCTTAGACGAACGGGTACTCATTACCACCCTAACCAAAAGGATGGCAGAAGAACTTACCAAATATTTTACGCGCTATGATATACGCTGTCGTTATATACACAGTGACGTAGATACACTAGAGCGAGTTGAAATCATGAGAGATCTGCGCCTAGGTGTCTTTGATGCACTTATCGGAGTAAATTTATTAAGGGAAGGGCTTGATTTCCCGGAAGTAAGCCTAGTAGCCATATTAGATGCCGATAAAGAAGGGTTTCTAAGGAGTGAACGATCCTTAGTCCAAACTATAGGAAGAGCAGCTAGAAATGTCAACGGTTTAGCTATACTCTATGCTGATAAAATAACCAACAGTATGCAGCGCACTATGGATGAGACAGGGCGTAGAAGAATAAAACAAGATTTGTACAACAAAACCCATGGCATCGTACCTACGGCATTGATTAGAAGTAAAGAGTCCATCCTAGCCAAGGCCAGCGCAGTCCAACGCAATGTTGAGTATGAAGTCAGTCAAGTAAACCTCAAGGCTGCTGAAAAAGCTATGAATTACGCTACTCCAGAGGACCTAGAAACTAGTATACGGAAGGTCCGTAAGGATATGGAGGTATCGGCAAAGAGTATGGATTTCATTGAAGCTGCAAGACTTCGAGATATACTTATTGAGTTAGAAAGTAAACGCGAAAAGCGATAATATCATTAATCTAGTAGGATATGATCTTTTTCAACTTAGGGCTCGGTGTTCTTTTCATTTCTCTAGGGTACATCGTAACAGAGACTAACGCAAGTACCTTACTCAGCGGATACAACACCATGTCTCGAAAAGAGCAAGCTCAGTTTCCATTAAAGGAATATCTGAGTAAATTCCGACAATTCCACCTTTATTTCGGCTTAATCTTCATGACCATAGGTACACTAATTGGTCTATTTTGGGATAAGGACGTGCTCGGCTATCATATTGGAATTACTCCCATTATAGCCTACTTGTATTTTTTTATAAAAACAAAAGACCTCAATAAGTCTGCCAGCACTTCAACTAAGATTCAAGCAAAAATTGGTGCGTGGGTTTTGATCGCTACATTGATTTTTGTTATCGGCCTATTTGTATGGTCTGAACGGGAATCAAGCTTGCAGATCTATGAAGATGAAATTTCTATTTCGGGACCTTACGGATTAACTATTCCCTTTGCTGAAATGGATTCTATCGTATTACTTGATGAAATTCCTAAGATAAGAATACGTCTACACGGGGTATCCACGAGCAGCGTCTCGAAGGGCAAATTCAAAGGAGTGGGTCAAACCAGATACCATTTATTGCTGGACAAACCATACCAACGGGCTCTAATCATATACAGATCTAAGGATATCCCCGTAATTATTTCGATTGATCAGGTGGAAGAACAAGAACTCTATAGAACGTTGAAAGAGAGCATAGCGTCGTTATAGTTGTATTCCCTTGGAGTTACCTCGCACGAATACCTCCCAGAAATTCCTAGCAAAACCCCAGCCATATCCAGCGTTCATAGTCGTTGTAGTCTTCATCACAAGGAGGGCGACAGAAAGATTTTCTTTGAGTAAAGCCGCGATGAATACCGTCGACATATAAGCTATATATCCTACAAAAGGGAGCAGAGTCCAAAGGAGTCCACTGTATAAATAAGATACGACCAGTAGTAAACTCATCCATCTATACATGGTAAAGAGTACTGGAAAAAGATGGGTGATTTTCAAATTACCTGCGTGCGCTTGAGCTAAAAGAGGACGTGCGGCACCAAACCTAAATACTTGACGCCTGAACTGGCTGATAGAAGTTCTTCTTTTGTGATATACATGGGCAGGCTCAATGAAAGCACTTTTGGCACCTTGAGCAATCAGCCTTATACTCAGCTCTACATCCTCACCACAGATGAAATTCTCATCGTATCCTCCAACACTCTTGAATAATTCCGAATGTATACCCATATTAAAACCACGTGGATGGTATACCGTGAGCGCACTCTTTCCTCCCCTTATTCCTCCAGTAGTGAGAAATGAGGTCATAGAGAAGCTAATCGCTTTTTGTAGGTCCGTAAAATCCTCTGAAGCAGCATCAGGTCCGCCAAACAAGGTGACTTCTTTGTGGGTATCTAAAAAACTTTCTATAGATTTTAAATATCCGCTGGGAATAATACAATCTGAATCTAAAAAGATAAAGAAATCAGCACTTGACAACTCTGCAGCTCTATTTCGTGCATCTGACACAGGTAAAAATTCCTGGTAATAGATTTCTAAAGGTAGTTTTGATAAGAAAGGAACTAATAATGGTCTCAACTCATCACCCGGAGTACCATCACCTAAAATAATCTCGAATTTTTCTTGTGGAAAATCCAATTCGACAAGACTTTGCAAGAATTCAGTGACCTCCTCAGGTCTTTTGAAAGTTGGAGAAATCAGAGCAAACCTGGGACTTGACATTAGTCTAAACCAATTTTAGCATCAACGGTATAATCATGCTTTTTTGTACTTACTCGCAATAATAATTCTGCCATAAAACCAACAGCAAAAAGCTGAACCCCCAAAATAGTTAAGGTTAATAAGATATAAAACAAGGGGTTTTCCGTGATCAATCTCACTTCCATACCCTGACTTAGCAAATACAACTTAAAGCCTCCTAAGTAGGCTAACAATGCTACTGACAGCAAAAACATCAATGAACCTGCAGCACCAAAAAAGTGCATCGGTCTTCTTCCGAACTTGCCCATGACTGCAAGAGTACCGAGGTCAAGAAAACCATTAACGAATCTGTCTAAACCAAATTTCGTTGTACCGTACTTACGAGCTTGGTGCTGAACGACCTTCTCTCCTATCTTGTCAAAGCCCTTATTTTTGGCCAGGAATGGAATATAACGATGCATCTCACCATAAATTTCCACATTCTGAACGACCTCTAACCGATAGGCTTTCAAACCGCAGTTAAAGTCATTCAATTTTATTTTCGAGATTCTGCGTGTCGCAGCGTTGAACAGCTTTGTGGGTAACGTTTTTGTGATAGGATCGTAGCGCTTTTGCTTCCAACCAGAAACTAAGTCATAATGATCTTCTAGGATCATTCTCCTTAATTCCGGTAACTCCTCCGGGCTGTCCTGCAAGTCAGCATCCATTGTTACGACCACTTCGCCCGTACATGCCTTAAAACCTTGATTTAAACCAGCGCTTTTTCCCTGGTTCTTTCGAAAAGAAATAGCCTTGACATTGGGATTTCGTTGACGCAAGCCTTCAATAACAGACCAACTGTCGTCCGTAGAACCATCATTAACAAAAATGATCTCGTAGCTAAACGACTCACGCTCCATTACTCGTGCAATCCAATCCGTTAATTCCGGTAGACTTTCCTCCTCATTAAAAAGGGGGATGACAATACTTAGGTCGAGTTTAAACATCAACATTTAATTCTTAAACAAATTCATCAGGGTTGTTCTTCTTCATTGCCGCAGCAACGATTAAACCTACCACAGCATTAAACATGATACTAAAAGCAGCACTTTTAAGCTGGCCCAAAATACCAAAAGGCTCACTGCCCTGTACTTTGTCTATAATTCCGGTTATCTGTTCATCAGACATTCCGCTACCTTCCAGTTTATCAAGTGTTGTGTCAATAATCAACTCCATAATTTCTGAAGCAAATTCTGGATCAATTACACCGAATAAAAGTATAGTAAAACCACTTCCGATAGCAGTCGCAACTACTCCACTTATGATGTAAGTGCTAAAAACATCTTTAAAAGTAGCGTATCCATCCTGACTCTCTTTGACTTTAGCGATAGCAAAAACGTAAATACCTATACCGACAAAGAATATTAATATCCCCGGACCTGCCATGGTAAAAATTGTCTTATCAATGATATAGGCATAAAGAATGTACAATACGTTTAAGGCACCAAAGATGCTTCCGTATTTAATGGCGATACTTTTAATAGTCGGGTTCATAGTTGTCAATTTAGGTTTACCACAAATATAATTGAACATAATGATTAAATTTCACGAAATATGTTGCTATCTCACAATCGCAGGCCTTAACTTCGCAGTGGGCAAGTCTTACACAACCAGCTCCTGATGAATCCCCCAGGGTGGGAACGCAGCAAGGGTAATTAGTCGTAGCGGTGTGATGTGAGTAGCTTGCCCATTTTTTGTGCCCTAATGTTTCGAAATAATGTACTTTTACTTCCGATAACAATCTCAACAACAGCAACATGAAGTTTTTTATTGACACGGCAAATCTTGCCCAAATTAAAGAAGCTCAAGACCTTGGAGTTCTTGATGGCGTAACCACCAATCCATCACTGATGGCGAAAGAAGGCATCACAGGGGAGGCTAACGTTTTAGATCATTACAGAGCAATCTGCGATATTGTTGATGGCGATGTTAGTGCAGAAGTTATCTCTACAGATTTTGAAGGAATGGTAAGAGAAGGAGAAATTCTCGCTGCCTTAGATGAAAAAATCGTAGTTAAGATTCCCATGATTAAAGACGGTGTAAAAGCCTTAAAGTACTTTTCTAACAAGGGTGTAAAAACGAATTGTACATTAATTTTCTCTGCAGGTCAAGCATTAATGGCAGCGAAAGCAGGTGCAAGTTATGTAAGCCCTTTCATAGGTCGATTAGATGACATCAGTACTGACGGCCTTGGATTGATAGAAAGTATACGTTTGATATTTGATAACTACGCCTTTGATACTGAAATACTTGCGGCTTCAGTGCGCCATCCAATGCACATTATTGAATGTGCACAAATTGGTGCAGATGTGATTACAGGCCCTTTAAGCGCCATGGAAGCTTTAATGAAGCATCCCTTAACGGATATCGGGTTGGCTACGTTCTTAGCTGATCACGCTAAAGCTAACTCTTAATCAATCTCTCATAAAGTCCTAAAGAGCTCCGCCTATTGCGGGGCTTTTTTTTTATCTTAAACTTGAGATAAATTCAATACTCATGGTCTATACCATTTATCCAGAAAGCATCAATGACAAAGTTATTTCAGACTGTGTGGAACGATTGTTAAAGGGAGAAACAGCCATTATTCCAACAGACAGTGTATATGCTGTTGTAGGGGATTTTCAACATCCAAAAGCACTGAAAAAATTAGCCGAAATAAAAAAGGAAACTGTTAAAGAGTCGGAATTTTCATTCCTTTTCACCAACCTCAGTCAAGTTTCTGAATACACGCAAAGTGTAAATGGTGCGGTTTTTAAGTTTATGAAACGTTGCCTACCGGGTCCTTATACCCTTGTTCTAGAGGCAAATATCAATCTAGCTAAAAAGCTAGGGCAAAAGCGAAAAACTATAGGTATTAGAATTCCAGATAATACGATTGTTCAGGCGTTGGCAGAGAAGTTAGGACGTCCATTGGCCTCCGCATCCTTACACCATGATGATGATATACTGCAATACCTAACTGATCCAGACGAAATCATCGCTGCCTATTCAGATAAAGCGAATTTTATAATTAATGGTGGCTGGGGAGATAACGTACCTTCCACAGTAATTGACCTTAGTGAAGGAGTACCCATCCTTATCAGAGCTGGAAAAGGAGATCCTGATGTGATAGGATAAATTCTTTAATGCCTATTCTATCCGGCTTTCCAGCAAAATTTAAAGGCAAATTATCAAGTATCACAGCTTTTTTAGGACGTACTATTTTAGGCAAGAATGACAATGCCTCTTGAGTTGGTGTGACTTGATCCGTTGAAGTTAATACTAGAACCGTTTGCTCACCGAACTTAGGATCGGCATTACTACTGATGAGCGCTTCTATTCCATGTTCAGATAATATACGCTCCCATTCCTCAGGATGAATTTTTATACCTCCAGAATTGATTACGAAATCTGCTCTACCTATAAACTGAAAAGAACGTGGTCCCATTAATTGAACGATATCATTCGTCTCCAAATCTGTAATACTCAAATGCGGTGCTGAAATCGCTAGGCAACCTTGATCCGTAATGCGAAAAGAAGTTTCACCGACAGATTCATAAACTTTATCACCTAAACGTCTCACTGCCACATGAGAAGCAGTCTCCGTCATTCCGTATCCAATAAACACCTCTTGTTCAGTAGGCACATCATAAACTGCCGAGATGGGACTTCCTCCCAACAATACAACACCCTTGAAACCCTCAAGTGTTCCTTTTTCTATTGATGTAATGTATTGCGCAGGGGTTAAGGGCAGGAAATCAATATGATTTAGACCTGATGGAGCAAGATTAGGTTCCTCTAAGACCAGTTGAATTCCACCTAAACATGCCCTAATAATCATCATAGCTCCGCCAGTAAACTTTGCGGGTAAACATAATAACGCAGTGTTTCCTGGTTTTAAATCAAAATAGTCAATGGTGGCTTGCGCAGAGGCAAATAATGTAGATCTGCTGTGCTCTAGAACTTTCGATTTACCAGTGGATCCGCTGGTCGAAAAGGCAAAATGTTTTTCATTATATAAACAAAAACGCACGACCTTTTGGACATCACTAATCCAAAGTGGAATCCCTTCTAAATCAATTAATTCAGACGCACTATGCCACTGATTCAAACAAAAGAACTTTGTTTTTCGATGAACAGTCATTTTGGGTATAGTTTTTGTTTCTTGCTGAGCAATTATGATAACAATTAGAACGCTGTTAATATACGCCATCATCTGCTTCTCTAGTAGTGCGCTGTACGGAAGTATTGATGAAGAATTCGTATGGGTTATCGTAAAGAACGCAAATACAGAGAAACCGGTAGAAGGAGTTACTGTTACCATAGACAAGGTATTTATCGGGGAGACAGGTCCTCTGGGAAAGTTGCGTATTCCTCTGGGGGAAACAGATGATATTCTCGCGTTTTATCACACCAGTTATGCTGCAAGGACATTTCAACGAGGTCAGTTGATACAGATGAACTATCAGGTTAGCCTTAGAGAAAGTGTATTGAACATTCAAGAAGTGGTCATTAAGGCGAATCGCGTTGAACAAGATAACAGAAAATCCGCCCAGGAGATTAGAACTATTGATGCGAAGAGAATGTCCTCTCAATTTCAAGGTAATACAGCAGATGCACTGGCGTTAGACCCAAACGTCTTTATTCAAAAAAGTCAAAGCGGCGGTGGTTCACCCATGATTAGAGGCATGAGTACTTCACGCATTCTACTTCTAGTAGATGGGATACGCATGAACAATGCTATTTTCAGATCGGGCAATGTTCACAATGTAATCAGCCTAGATGGTACCACCATTTCAAACATGGAAATCACCCTGGGCCCGGGAAGTGTACTTCATGGATCCGATGCCATGGGTGGTGTTATGCATATCAACACTTATGATGCACATTACGGGGATTCAACTGAAATTCTACAAAGTTTAGTTTTTGACCTGAGTACTCATAGTTCTCAACTCACCAGGCGACCTAACTTTAGGTTAAATTATGGAGGTTCAAACTGGGCCGGAATGACCAGTATGACTTACTCTCAATTTCGAGATTTAAGGATGGGATCTAACATACTTTCATGGACTCCAAAGCACCACTTGTCGAATACAAGAATTCCTGCGATCCCCGTCAGTTTTGGTGGTTTAGACACTACCGTTAGAATAACGGCTAACAGAGGTCAAGACACACTAATTCAGCCAAATACAAGCTATGAGCAAAGAAATTTAACACATAAATTAAAATTCAGAATAAACGACAGAACAGAGTTGAAATCCGGGTTTTACGCAAGTTT
>ENA-OSJC01003496-OSJC01003496.1-marine-metagenome-genome-assembly--contig:-NODE-3496-length-11213-cov-3.005119_pt1 | contig 11213 bp, 6 predicted proteins | sample MGYA00237885_ERZ534234 | MGnify/ENA primary metagenome ERZ534234 (study PRJEB26413, sample SAMN06343907) | marine metagenome | isolation source: coastal waters | place: Atlantic Ocean: West Antarctic... | reverse complement strand
CGTTTTCCGAAGGAGCTGATTCTGCTCGGAGGAGCTCCGGGTTCCGGAAAGGGAACGAATACGGATTTCATCCAGAAAGTGCGCGGGATTGCCTCGAAGCCGGTCGTCATCAGTCAGCTTCTCGACAGCCCCGAAGCGCAGAAGATCAAGACCAGTGGCGGAATGGTGGGAGACGAGGAGGTGCTGCGGCTCCTGCTCCACGAACTTCTGGATCCCAGCTATCATGACAATGCTCTGCTGGACGGCTTTCCCCGGACAACGGTACAGGTGGAGTGTCTCAAGATGTTCTACGACGAGATGGTTCTTCTGCGTCGGGAGTTTTCGAGTACCCCGCAGGCGTATCATTTCAAGCAGCCGACCTTTCATATCATGGTCCTCTTTGTTGACGAGGCTGAGAGTGTCGCGCGGCAGTTGAAGCGGGGTGATGAGGCCAAGGCGCACAATGCCGAGGTGCGGCAGTCGGGAGTGGGGGAATTGGACGAAGAGCGGGCCACTGATTTTGATCCGGACTTAGCGCAGAACCGTTATCGGACCTTCAAGGAGCAGACCTTCGATGCGCTCGTTTCGCTGAAGCAGATTTTCCACTACCACTTCATCAACGCCCAAGCCGCCATCGAGGTGGTGCAGGAGAATATCATTCGAGAACTCGAGTATCAGAGCTCGTTGGAGTTGGACCCACGGACCTACGACACGCTGCGGCATGTTCCGCTCGCCGACGAAGTGGTGCTGTATGCCCGTCAGGAATTGGTGAACCGGCTGGACGGGTATCAGGTGCAACATCCGGCGCAGTTCGCGGCGGTGGTAGAGTTCATCCAGAGCAAGATGATGCCGACCATCAAGCGCTATGCGGTGAGTGGTCGGGCGCGAATCAGCACGGAGGATCACCTCTTTGATGATCCGGGTGCGTTGGCGATGTTGATTGACGTTTTTTCTGAGCGTGGGTTTCGGGCGATGGTGGATGTGCAGCGTCAGAAAACACCGGAACGGGTGGATTTGACGACCGGGGAGATCATCACCAGTCAGAAGCCGGTTTACCGGATCAGTGTCTTCTTCGAGGGATCAAAGATCAGGCGTGGCTAGGAAATTAAAAGCACTCCGGCCGACCAGTCAGCGAACAACATGACACTCGATCTAACCGCGTTGGGGCGGGAACTCACTGATGAGGAGGTTCTCGGTCGCTTCCAGTGATTTGAGCTGTTTGGTGAAGCGGGCGATGTTGCCACGGGTGGCGAACTCCTCCTGGTCCGTCGGTGTATGCGATGTCGTTAATAGATCATTTCTCTACCGAACTTTTCTATACCGAGCACGGGTGCCCCCCGACCCCGGCACCCACAGGCTTGCAGAAACGCTCAGTTGGCACATTCTGCTAGCGTGAAATCGCACGTCCTCCGACTCGCCCTCGTCTTCGCCATATTTTTCCTCTCGTCCCACTCCCGGGCCGCCGAGCTCCAGGTCGGATTCGCCAAGGTCGATATCACACCGATCCTCGCGGAGGATCGCCCGGTCTGGCTCGCTGGCTACGGCCAGGGTCGGCGCGCCACAGCGGTGCACGACTCGATCATGGCGCGTTGCGCGGTGCTGAGCGATGGGACGAAAACCTTTGCCTTCGTCGGTGCTGATCTGGTTGGGCTGCAACTCCCCGAGGCCGACGCGATCCGCAAGGAATTGCCGGAGATCGATCACCTCATCATCGGCAGCAGCCACAACCACGAGGGCCCGGATGTCATCGGGATCTGGGGGCGGACCCCGACCCAACGCGGCGTTGATGAGAAATATCTCGCCGAAATTATGGTGAAAATCGCTGCTTGCGTGCGCGAGGCGCGAACCAAGCTTGCTCCTGCAGCGGCGAGTTTTGGGACCGCCGAAGACGAGTCGCTCTTAGGCGACAGCCGTTTGCCGAAGGCCTACGACGGCATCCTGCGTGTGTTGAAATTCTCCGATCTCGATCCCGATGGTGTTACCGAAGCCGACGGGGGCAACAAGAATCCCGCCGGCCTGATCGTGCAGTGGAACTGCCACCCCGAGGCGATGGGCTCGCGCAATACCGAACTCACTGCGGATTTCCCCGCCGCGACAGTTGCCGCGCTCAAGAAGAAATACGCGTGCCCCGTCGTCTACCTCACGGGCGCGGTCGGCGGGCTCATGGCACCTCCCGACGGGCGCATTCACAACGCCGCTGGCAAGGAGTTGAAGGAGGGTGACTTCGAGTATGCTCGCTTGTATGGCGAGGCTGTCGCCGCGCTCGCAGACCAGGCCATCGCCGCGGCCAAACCGCTCGCACTGACACCTTTCAAATCGTCCCGCCGTGACGTCTATCTGCCGGTGCGCAACCCCTACTACCGGGCCGCTTTCACTGCTGGTATGCTGCAGCGCAACTCTTATGTCGATAGCGGCGACCCCGCGCGGCACGGCAAGCCATTCAAGATCACCGACACCTTCAAGACGATGTCGATCCGCACCGAACTCAACGCGTTGCGGCTCGGCGGGCTCGACGTGATCGGCATCCCCGGCGAACTCTACCCCGAGCTGGTCTACGGCAAATTCCAGGAGCCTCCTGATCCGGCAGCCGACTTCCCACAGGCGCCGCTCGAGAAGACGGTGGCGGACATTTTCCCCGACCGACCGTGGATGCTGATCGGGTTGGCCAACGACGAGATCGGCTACATCATTCCGAAGCGCCAGTGGGACAACAAGAAGCCCTACGCTTACGGGCGCGACAAGTCGCAGTATGGCGAGATGAATTCGTGCTCGCCGGAGGTGGCACCAATCCTCATGGCCGCGCTGGAGGAGACAGCCAAGGCGCTGGATGAAGACCAGCCGGGCGCGACCCTGCGCCTGCTCAGCCACAACGTCTGGTATGGCTTCGGCAAGCAACCCAAGCGTAAGGCTGCGTGGCTGAAGTGGGTCGCGGCGCAGCAGCCGGACATCGTCGCCCTGCAAGAGCTCAATGGATACACTGCTGAACAGCTGGATAAAGACGCCGCTGCCTGGGGCCACCCGCACAGCGCCCTGCTGAAAGAGGACGGTTTTCCCACCGGGCTGAGCTCGCGCTTCCCGATCACCGACGTCGCGCGCATTCTCGATGGCTTCCACCATGGCCTGCTGCGCTGCCAGACCGGCGGGCTCACCGTCTATGTAATCCACTTCCACCCGAGCGATTGGTCGGCCCGCATCCGCGAGGCGCGGCTGCTGCTTGAGGACGTTGCAAAGCTGCCCCCGGCCGAGCAGAAGAAGGTGGTCTTTATCGGCGATTTCAACGGCTTCTCGCCCGACGAGAGGGCTCACCTCGAGGAGGGCGGCGAATTGGCGCGCTTCTTCACCATGCTCGATAAACGCAATGGCAGCAACAACCTCAACGAGGGCAAACTCGACTACCGCGGTATTCAGGCATTTCTCGGGGCCGGCTATGACGACGTGGTCCACAGGCAGCGGCAAGCCGGCTCGCCCTACCCCGGCACCTTTCCAACCGAATTGCGGCGGGAAGAGGAGATGGGCCGCGACCGCCGCCTCGATTACGTGTTCTTGCCAGCGGGTCTCGCCGCGAAGGTGATCTCAGCGGAAGTGGTTCGCGATGAGGTTACCGCGCAGCTCTCGGATCACTACCCGATCGTGCTGGAGCTGCGGAATTAGCGCGAGCGAGACTCGATCAGGGGTGGCAAGCAGGGCGGGGGATCAATCGAGATTGTCCTAATACCACTCCGGCATTCGTCTCTTTTGAAACACTACTTAGTATAAGGCCAACGGTGTTGTGTTCAAGCTCGAAGCTCTTTCAAGCATGGGCCCACGACATCCTGGCTTAGTAAACTTCCAGCCTCCCCGAGAGCGCGGACCACGTTTTTGCGGGCTTGTCTTTTCTTGCTGGAGGTTCAAAAATTAAAAATGCCATTCTTCACTTCACTCTTCACCGCCTCCGTCCTGATCGTGGCCTCGGCCGCTGCCCAGAAAACCGCGATCACTAACGAGATTCCCTTCATCGATCTCGCCGACGATTACTACCGCCAGGTCTTGGTCGATCACGAGTCCGGCCAGTATCTCGGTCACCCCACCACTTGCCTGCTCGATGACGGCAAGACCATTCTAACCGTTTTGCCAAAGGGCCACGGCCGCGGCGGAATCGTTTACAAACGGTCGACCGACGGCGGCCTGACTTGGTCCGAGCGGCTGCCAACCCCGAAGTCGTGGTTGACCTCGAGAGAAGTCCCGACCCTTCATCGGGTTACGGATGCCGATGGAAAAAAACGCATCATCATGTTCTCCGGCCTACATCCGATCCGGATGTCTGTCACCGAAGACGAGGGCGCGACCTGGTCCGAGCTGAAAGCGATCGGCGATTTTGGAGGAATCGTCGCAATGGGTTGTCACTCGGAAGTGAAAGGGAAACCCGGTCACTACTTCTGCCTCTTTCATGACGATGGTCGTTTCCTTGAACCAAACGGGAAGCGAAAAAGTCCGGTCGTTTTCAAGCTGCTCCAGACGAATTCCACCGACGGGGGCCTGAGCTGGTCGGATCCAAAAACGATCTACGAATCCTCGGACATTCATCTCTGTGAGCCGGGAATCATCCGCTCGCCGGACGGAAAACGTCTCGCGGTGCTCCTCCGCGAGAATTCCCGAAAGAAGAATTCCCACCTCATTTTTTCGGATGACGAAGGCGAAAGCTGGAGCGAACCACGCGAGCTCCCGATCTCGCTCACCGGCGACCGGCACACCGGAAAATACGGCCCCGACGGACGGCTCTTCATTTCCTTCCGCGGCATTTCCCCCGGTAACAAGGTGATGGGAACCGGAGAGGTTTCCGGCCCTATGCCAAACGCCGGCGACTGGTCCGGCTGGGTCGGGACTTGGGACGATCTCGAGAAAGGCGCTCCCGGTCAGTATGTCGTGCGTGTCATGGACAACAAGAAGGGCCACGACACCACCTATCCCGGAGTCGAAATCCTCCCCGACGGCACCTTCGTCACTGTCACCTACGGCCACTGGACCCAGGGCGAGTCGCCCTACATCATGTGCTCCCGATTCACGCTGGAGGAACTGGATGCCAAAGCTCAGAGAGCTTCGATGATCAAGCTGAGTGACGATTGGAAAAAGGTATCGGGCCAGTGAGGGAAACTAACGAAGCCAAAGACTAGGCCCAACACCAACGGTGTTGCGTCCAGTTGCGCTGTCATGGCACCTCGAGCAAGCCCAGACGGAACATGCAATTCAAACTACCGGAAGACATCTCATCCTTGCTAATTCCGCCATCTTGACCCTTAGGTGCCGCAGTAAGGCCACGGTCTGGAGGAATGATCCTCCTTTCAAGGAGGTCTACGACCTCACTCCTATGACATTCGACGAACTTGGTCTCGATCCTCAGATCCTCAGAGCCATTCAAGAAAAAGGCTACACCACGCCGTCACCCATTCAGGCTCAAGCGATCCCGGCGGTCATGGCGGGGGGGGATGTCATGGCGGCGGCGCAAACGGGAACCGGCAAGACCGCGGGCTTTACCCTTCCTCTCCTCAATCGGCTCATCAAAGGAGCGCGCGCTCGCGATCAGCAAGTCCGCACCCTGATTCTCACTCCGACTCGTGAACTCGCAGCGCAGATTGCCGAGAGCGTCACGACCTACGGAAAGCACGTGAAACTTTGCTCGAACGTCATCTTTGGTGGCGTCCCCGCCGGCCCACAGCTGAAAAAACTCCGTCAAGGGACGGACATCCTGATCGCCACCCCGGGTCGCCTTCTCGACCTCATCAACCAAGGGGCTATGAAATTCGACACGCTCGAAGTTTTCATTCTCGATGAAGCGGACCGCATGCTCGACATGGGATTCATCCACGACATCAAGAAGATCATCTCCAAGCTTCCCCGCAATCGCCAGAACCTCATGTTCTCCGCGACTTTTTCTGATGACATCCGCAAGCTCGCAAAGGGATTGATCAACAACCCGACCGAGATTTCCGTCAGCCCAAGGAACTCGACGGCCGGGTCCGTGACGCAATACCTCATCCCGCTTGAGAGAACCCGTAAGGCCGACGCCCTCGTGGAACTCATCAAATCGAACGACTGGACTCAGACCCTCGTCTTTTCCCGAACCAAGCGTGGCGCGAACAAGCTTGCGACCTACTTCGAAAGCCAGGGGATCAGCGCGGTCGCGATTCATAGCAACAAGAGTCAAAACGCCCGCACGAAAGCACTCAGCAACTTTAAGGCCGGAAAGGTCAAGGTCCTCTTCGCCACGGACATCGCAGCCCGTGGAATCGATATCGATGATCTCCCGCAGGTCGTGAACTACGATCTCCCCGAGCAAGCGGAAGATTACATCCACCGCATTGGCCGGACCGGTCGTGCGGGATTAACGGGGCAAGCGATCTCACTCGTTTCCGCAGACGAACTCCACCTCCTCGTCGATATCGAGAAGCTCACCCAGAAACTCATCGAACGGCGCAAGCTCGCGGGCTTCGAACCACACACCCCACTCCCGGAAGCCGAACTCGGCGCAAAGGTTCCCCGCCCTCAGAAAAAGGCCCCGGCATCACGCAACCGCAACTTCGGCGCACGCGGCCCGCGCTAAGGAGCGGGGGCCTCCAATGCTATGGTGGAAGGAGTTCTCTGAGGAAAAGCCTTTCCTTCCAGCACGATCAATCGACTGCTGCTTACTCCCCACACGGCCGCCGCGTCCCTGTCTCAAGATAGAGAAGGGCCTTTTGGTAACTGGCTCCGGTGAGAAAGTGGTCCAGATTTCCATCAATCTCACTCCGGTGCGCTTCATGCCAGGAAACGATCGCTTCGCTCACACTCTTCAGAGCTTCAAGGTGAGCCTCAGGATTTCGGTCACGGAATCCATGATCGGCAATCACCGCAGTCCGGGCTTCGAGGAGCTTGGCTAATTCAGGGAAGTTCATGAGAAAATACCCTGAAGTTTTCCGCTAAAAACAAGCTTCCGACAACTGAATTCGAAAAGGGTCAAAATCCTACCAAGGTGTTGGCCATGTTGATGAACCCGCACCGGAAAGACCCGAAATGTCATCTCCCGGGTCCCAAGGAGAGTGTCTTCCGGTGTTTGAACTGTTCAGTTTCTCCCGGCTCTTCATTCGAACGCGCAGCGCTATTTCCTAACTATTTAAAAACATCATTCGTCTCTTTTGAAATACGGAGTGCCATTCACCCCAGACTGGCGCACCACTGGACGCATTTCCCCTTCGATTTCGAGACGCTGGAAGCACCTATCGCGATCCAGATGGATTGCGGTTTCCCCCAACGTTCTTGAAGAAGAGCAGTGCGTCGTTGTTTTGTCCGGCAAGGATGTCAAGCCAGCCATCGCCATTAACATCGAGGCTGATGATTGCCTTGGTATCGTTTGGGGTAACGACGCCGCTCACGGGGTAGGGGACCGTCTCGTATCTGTCTCCGTCCCATTCGAGGTGGCAGCCGGGCGTTCCACGCCAGAGGCCGGTCTCGGCTTGGTTGGTATAATGGTTTTGGGCAAGTATGAGCTCGGTGCGGCCGTCGCCGTTGAAGTCGCCAGATGCGATGGCGTTGACCGGGGACAGTTGGGCGTCCCAGGGGAGTGGCTGCCAACTGAGTTGGATAGCACCTCCATCCTTAGTCTCGTTGAGCCAGACGCCACTCTCGAGGTGATTCGCAGTGACTTTGAACGCATCTTTTAAGTGCTCGCCGTAGATGTCGACTAGACTTGCCGAAGCGAACTGGCGGTAGGTTTTGAAGTGCTCGCTCACGGCGGGCATCGCGCGGCAGGTTCAGCTTCGACCGCGCACTGGAAGCGGTCGGCTTTTGCCCACGCCGCTCTTAGCTTCGACGATTCGAGGAATCCCACTGCCGTCCATGTCTCCGTAGTAAATGATGGCGAGTTGTTTATCGCTGAGTTTCTTGTATTTGGTGTTGGTTCCCGCGTTCCCGGCGACGAGATCGATGTCGCCATCGCCATCCACATCCAGGGCGTGAATAGCGCTCCACCAGCCTCGCTTGTCAGCGGTGCCGGTGGTGCCGGTGATGTCTACTAACACGCCGTTGTCGTTCCTGAAAATCATGACGGCCCCCCAGTCGATGGTTAGGGCTAGATCCGGGTCGCCGTCTGCGTCGAGGTCGGTCCACGTCGCATCTGTGACCATGCCGCAAGATTTTAACTCCGGCGGCGTCGCGTAGTTGAATTTCACGTTACCGCCCTCGCTGTCGTTACGGAGTAGGCGGTTGTTGGGACTCAGCGGATACTTTCCGGCGACAAGGCGTGATCCGATGAAGAGGTCTAGATCGCCGTCAGCATCATAGTCAGCGGCGACGACGCAGCTCCCGCTGTCTTTGAGCCGAGGGAAGGAGCCTTCCGGAGCGGCTTTCAGTTTCACTTCGCCGCCCTCGCCCTCGTTGAGGAATAATCGATCATGATAGCGGGGGTCAGCATTCACGTGTTCGCTGCTGCCGGTCACGATCAGTAGATCCAGATCCTTGTCCCCGTCGGCGTCGAACCAGATTGCCGCGTTGTCTTCGGAATATCGGGCGGGGCCGGCGAGGGCGGGTTGGGGGCTCTCGACGAAGCTGCCGGCCCCGTCGTTAAGGAAGACAGCTCCTTGCTGGTCGGTGGCGCCTCCAACGTAAAAGTCGACGTCGCCGTCCCCATCGATGTCGCCCCTGGTGAGGCATGGCCCGAGTTGGCTATGTTTGCTGGGGAGGAGGGGCTGCAATCTGAAGTCATCGAACGGTTTCTCCTTGTGGACGAAGGCGGGCGCTTTGGCTGAGTTGAAGCGGGCGTCGGGGACCGTCTTCGTTGGTGCCTTGCGAGTCCCGCCCTCCGTGATCGAGACTTCCTTCTGGCCCGCTTCGATAGCGAGTTCTTGGTATAGACCGGATGGCCACACGACCGAGATCGACCGAGCGGTCGACCTACCGAGGCCGAAGTGTAGAGTGGTGTCGTTCTGAGATTGAAATCCGGTCCACGGGTTCAGCCAGCGAGAGCGGGATTTCCCATCGGAATCAGTCACGACCACCTTGCTTCCAATGCCCATCCGGTTACTCCGTGTCCCGGTTAACTTTACTCGGAGATAGTTGAGACCACTGCCACGGTTTTTGAAAACTTTTACATTTTTGCCCAGATCAGAGACGACCAGATCCAAGTCCCCATCGTTGTCAAGGTCTCCCATGGCGGCGGAGTAGCTCATGCCAAGAAGACCCAGTCCCCAGTCGTCCCGTTGCTCGAATTGTTTCCCGTCGAGGTTTTGAAAAACCAGGTTTTCCTCAAGCATTGGTTTGCCGTCCTTATGAAGATCCCAAAGGGTACGTCCGATCTGGGCCTTGTTTTTATCTCCGATCGCAAGATTGCGGTCAGAGTCTGTGAAATTTCGAGCCATGCCGTTGGCGACGAACACATCCTGTAGGCCGTCGTTGTCCAGATCACCAAATTTCGCAGTCCAACTCCAATCTGTGCTGGCGATTTTATAAGCGTAAGCTGCCTCCTGAAACATGGCTCCCCCTGTGTTGATGAACAGATGGTTGCGCATCGTCTGGCGGGGCCATCCGTTCTCGAGCACCTTCTTCCTCACTCCTCCCATCTCTCCCATATTGATCTTCGATTTGAAGTGGGTGGTGGCAGACATATCGACGCTGAGAAGATCTTGGAGTCCGTTGTTGTTCACGTCCGCTACATCGCTGCCCATGCTCGACCACGCGATGTGGGGGAAAACGGAATCGATGACGTTGGCAAAGCGAGGGATTCCTTTCTCGTCGATACCGTCGTTGCGGAAAAGGCGATCCTCGCTAGTGAAGTCGTTGGCGACGTAGAGGTCAAGATCGCCGTCAGCGTCGTAGTCCCACCAGACTGAAGACAAGCCGTAGCCATCGAGATGAACACCTGACTCATCACTAACATTTCTGAAGTGGAGCAAGCCCTTCTCGTCCAAGCCCTCGTTGAGGAAGAGATAGTCAGGCCGGCCGTATTCATCGATCGTGAAATTCCCATCGGGGGTGGGGGAAAGCTTCAACGACTTCTTGAATTTTTCTTGGATTTGAATAAGCCCGCCGATCATTTTAATCGGTGGCCGCACTGGTCTCCCATTTGGGTCATAGTGCCGGTTGCAGAGTAAAAATAGATCGAGGTCGCCATCGTTATCGACGTCTGCAAAGGAGGGCGTGAGTGATGCGTCAATCACGTCGAGGCCGGCAGCGCCAGCGAGCTCGAGATAGTTTCCCTGCCCGTCGTTTAGAAAGAGTTGGTTGGGCGCAGCGTAGTTGCACTGATAGAGGTCGAGGTCGCCATCGTTGTCTATATCCACGAGGCTGGCACCTGTTCCCCAACGATCCGCACCGGAATTTGGCAATTCAATGGCTTCGTATTTCGTTCCAGTCGCGATGAAGAGTTTGTTTTTCCTTGGCCCGCCTGCGAGATAAATATCCAAGCGTCCATCGGCGTTGACATCGCCGAGGGCTATCGCTCCAACAGCGAAACCCGACTGGTAGAGGTAAGCTTGAGGATGATCCTCCAAGAAGTGGTGCCGGAACTCGATGCCCTGATTTTTAACTTCCTCAAAAAGGAGCTGCCCGAAAAGCGGAGCGCCGGCAGATATCGCGGCCGACAAGATCGTGAAAACGGGCAGAGGTTTCATTGATCTAATGTGGGGGAAAGAAAAAAGCTGCACCAGCATTAGCTGGTGCAGCTTTTAAAATAATGCTGTTTCGTCGATTACTTGCGGCGACGGAAGATAAACGCCAGTCCAGCGAGCCCGAGGAGGGCGACCCCGCTCGGTTCAGGTACCTGGACGATTTGGAAACCTGCTATGGACGCGCGATTTGCGCCGTCTCGTCCGAGGTTATCCACCACCAAGTCTCCCGTGAGTCCGGTAACTGTGATGGAGTTGGTCGCATCCCAGTTCGGTTGACCGCCATAGCGAGCCTTGGTTCCAGTTGTTGAATATTCCGTGTCGTTCACCGTGATGGGACGGTAGAGGCCACCAGCCGCGTCGGTTGAGTAGTAAATGATCGCGGTGTAACTGTCATAAGGGATAGTGGAGACTGTCCAGTCAGCGCCAGCACCCCCATCGTCGAGATAGCCACGCATCAGCTGTGCATTGCCTACGCCAGCGGTGGCGTCATTGTTCGCGTCGCCGTCACCCCAGACGCCACCTGATGACCAGCTAACACTCGCTCCACTCACGATTCCAGCGGAGTTATTCAGGGCTTGGGTTCCATTCGGAGTGGGAGCGTTGTTCCAGTTCGACTGGCTG
>ENA-OSJC01003490-OSJC01003490.1-marine-metagenome-genome-assembly--contig:-NODE-3490-length-11227-cov-4.166816_pt1 | contig 11227 bp, 13 predicted proteins | sample MGYA00237885_ERZ534234 | MGnify/ENA primary metagenome ERZ534234 (study PRJEB26413, sample SAMN06343907) | marine metagenome | isolation source: coastal waters | place: Atlantic Ocean: West Antarctic... | reverse complement strand
AATTTCAACTCTTTGTTTTCAGGACCACTGCTGTCAATGTACTGTTCGAAGTTGGTTGATTTTTCTAATGATGAACAGCACAATCTTCTCTCCATCTGGGGTGACAGGTACGTGTGTGTCCACGGTGCCATGCAGAACGTCCTGTTGCCCTCACTGGGTTTAATCTTTTTCATACAACTCCGTCAGTTCAGGAAATGTTTCAAGTATATTTTCGTCTCTGATCACGTCCATCTTTTTCATTGTGTCTTTGAACTGTTGTAAATCTTTTTTGTTGTCTCGCCTCATCATGTAATCAAGTCCAGATTCGAATCCTTTAGTTGCCCTTGTAAGATTGTCTAAAGGACGTAACCATTCTAAATGTTTTTCAATCTTCTCTTTGACTTTTTGTTTGTAGGAGTCTGGCAAGAGATCAATCCGCTGTGCATATGGATATTGTAAAAGATTAAAATTAAAATCTTGTGGCTTTAATAGACCTTGATCTACCCAATTCCTATGGAAGTCCACTATGTGTAATACATTTATAAGGCCAACTGTGCTTGATATATAGAAGTCCACTTGTGGGCAAACTTCTAACATACGTTTCCTATTTGCTACCACGTCTTTCCACACGGTACCTTTACGCATGTATTCCCCTCTGGCTCCTTCTGCATCTAGGCTTGCACCTATCGACACCGAATCAAACTTTTTCCATAATTCTAATACATCAATATCCTTGTATTTTGTTCTCGTGAAGTTTGTGTTGTATATGAGTCTCACATGATACATTTTACGTCTATCTAATTCTTTCAATATCCTGTAGTGCTCTTCCATTATTATTGGTTCACCACCTGCAAAGTAGAATTGTTCCACGTGTTCGAACTGTTCCAACATTTGATCCCATATGTCATTACTGCTTCTACCTACCTTCATGATCTTTGCATGATTAGGTGGAGCACCTGTAAGTTTTTTATGATCCTCATACCAGTTTGAACTGAACCATGTACCACAACTCCTGCAGGCGAGGTTACATAGATTACTGAATCTGATATCCCAGTACTTTATAACGAAGTCCGCTGTACCGTCAGGCTGTGTGTTTTCCACCATTCCAATATTGTGTCCGAAGTGTTTGTTTGAGCTCAGACGTAAACTGAAAAATCCAGACTTCTCTTGATCATAACATTTTCCACAATGTTTGCTTTTCTTATTGGACAACATGTTTTGTCTTATCTGTCGCATGTCCTTTCCATTGAACACAGTCTCCATGGAATCTTTATTCAAGTCTCCTACTGGATAGTTGTCTAATGCAAAACAACAAGGATATGCCCTACCATCAGGAAATGCATGAATGTGTAACCAAGGCATCATACAAAATGATTCACTATCTAGTAACAACTCCTTTTCTTTAGGAGTCATGTCTTTTATTTTAAGTTTCTCGGGCTCTTTCGCCCCGTACTCATATGCCACGGTACCATTCTCCTATTATTGGGAAAGTTTTTTCAAAGTCTTTACCTGATCGTTTGTCGTATTGACTGTAAAATGCTTTGAAGTCTTTCTGTAGTTTACTCTGTTCGGCCGCACCTGCATGTGGTGTTTTGACAACATCCAAATAATCTATAAGTCTCTGTGTTTGGTTGATTTCCATGTGTTCTAAGTGCTTCGCATTGTTATTTAAAAACTTTACTAAGTCCCCTTTAAATTTATTCCTTAGGTCGTCCGGTAGCACGAGTGGTGATTGGAAGCTCGGAAACCTCAATATGTTTAGTGTGAAGTTGACCTCTGGTCCGTACACTTTACTTGCACTCTTGAACCATATCATTTTCTCCAATAGTTGAGGCAATGACTCCAAACACAATGCATTTATTGTACACATGTTATGGATAGCACGTGGAACTTTGTCCACCATCATGTGTAAGAAATTAGAATGCCAATCTCCGTACACTATTCCATCTCTGATATACTCTGCCTGTTCAAATGTTGCTTCACAACTGGTGTACAATTCAAAGTTATCAAACTTTTTTAATTTTGTTTTAAATCTATCAATAATGCTCTGCTTTGCACCTAGGTTAGAGTTTATTGCAATAGTCATATCAGGATTCATCTTGTCACCTTGTGTTTCTATCCAGTCTAACAGTCTCCACAAGTTAGGTGACATCATTGGCTCTCCGCCTGTTATTCTCAGTTCATCCAAACTCTTGTGTAGGTCTGTTTCCCACCATTTGTAGAATGCCTCCACATACGGATTAGTCTCATCTTTCTTGTATGGCTCTGCACTTTCATGACTGTGTGTGAAGTGATTACGTCCATCAGTCACCATATCTGTGTATGGTCCTTGCCTTTTAATATTGTTTGCCCATGTAGAACTAAATGCAGGATTACAATATGTACAAGCAAAGTTACAGGTCCTATCAAATGCTATTTCTAATGTTTTAAGATTCCAGTCTGTGTTTGGGTCTGCCTTGTGTGCTTCGTCTAATGCCTCATTTGGAAATATTTTTGATTTGTAAACCCTGTCGCTAATATTGTCTCTGTTAATATCTTCTATCTTCCAACAGTACTCACAACCTTTAGGTCTATCTCCGCACTGCATTTGTTTACGTTCTGCTTTCTTCTGTACGGTGTTGTGTATGGCGCTTGGATTTGTTTTTATTGCTTCTAGATCAATCTTGTGCGGAAGTGGGTGGTGGCAACTTGTAGTCATTCCACTGCCTAACCATATAGTCGCATTGTACCATTTGGCTCCGCAGAAACTGGCACTCTTCGGATCTAATATTTGTTTTTTATAATCTAAATCGTCCATACACTTTATCTGCCCATTGTTGGTTTTGTTCTTCTGTCATGTGATTGATAGTTCCTATGCCCCAGCCGTCTTTGACCCCTGCACCTTTACTAAATTCAAACATACTTTCATCTATGAACGTACCCGTAGTTAGTTTGAAACTATTCTCTGGTTTGAAACTCCACATCTGTATAATCTCACTGTTAACTTTAGACAGTATGTTTTGATCATAATGTTTAAGTGCATATTCATACACCATGTCGTCTTTTTCAGTACTATGAAGATACTTCCAGTAGTTGTCTAGTGCGTTGTATATTTCTGGATCTATCCCTACCAGTGGTTCTGTATTCAAACTTAGAATTAATTCAGGATGATATAGTCTGTAAGGTTCTGACCAACAAAATACGGATATGTCTGGCACACGGTTTTGTGCTATTAGTTTGTTAAACTTAAACATAGTATTCCATATACTGCGTCCCGGTTCTCCAAACCATTTTATACGATTAGCACCTAACTTCTCTTGCAGTATGTTGCACCAACTCTCAGGTTGATTACTTGCACAGAAACTGTCTCCAAAAAATCCTATTGTCTTCATGCGTTCTTGCACTCCGTGTAAAATTCTTCCATCTCGGGGAAGGTGTTCAAGAAGTTAGTCGATCTTCTTCTGTCGTGTTCGTTAAAAAATGCGTAGAAGTTTTTTTTGTTTTGTGTACTTGCGTCCGCATTTTCTCGCCAGTGTGCTAGGTTGCGTTGCATTTTTTGAATCTCGAAGTCCTTGAATATGTGTAGTCCGTTCTCCTCTCCGGAGTTGTCTTGCATGTACTTTATGTTGTCCTCGTGTATGCCCTGGTATGACTCCGGTAGCAGTGTGATCTGTTGCCATGCGGGTTGTCTCAATAGTGGCACGTCGAACCACACCCTCTGATAGGTCTTGCTGTACTTTTTACGCAGTTCCAGTATCTTCTCTAACAGTTTATCCATACTTGTGATGCTTAGGTTGTTGTACGTGCATATGAATGTTATTGAATTACGTACGGGAATACGTTCAAGGAACTCCTCCACGTTGTCCATCATGTAGTTGAAGTCCAATCCATTACGTATGTACTCCGCCTGTTTGCCCCATGCATCCACACTGACGAACTGCATCAGGTGTTCCACTTTCCCTTCCATGCATATGTGCTTGGTCATGTTGAAGTACTTCTCTTTCAACTTCTTGTCTGCTGGACACATGTTGCTGGTCACGTTCAGATGTAGGTCCTGCTTGGGGTGGTCCATTATGTACTGGAACACTTTGTAGGTGTTCACATCCATCATGGGTTCACCTCCGGTCATACGGAATTGTTTCAAGTTCTTGTACAGCGTTGGCCACCATTTCCAGAATGCCGTCACGTATGGATTGTCCTCCCTGTTGGGTATGGGCTTACGCCTTCCCCGGAAGTGTTCGGGGGCGTTATGTGGTGTGGATGTTGGATATGCCCCATAACGGTCTATTTCTTTACCCCATGTGGTCGAGAACTGTGGACTACAATAACTGCACTTGAAGTTGCAGGCGTTGTTAAAGTTGACTTCAACATACCTGGGTGTGTGTTTTTCATCTAGTGGATTGTTCCTGATGTCATCGAAGTCCTGCATGGCCCATGGTTCACCGGACCTGTATTGCCTGTCTGACATTTCCCCGGTCTTCTCCATGTTCCAACAGTACGAACAACCTGCAGGTTGCTTGCCTTCGAGCATCTGTTGTCGTTGATCTAATTTCTCCGCTGTGTTGTGCAGTGCCGCAGGATTCAGTTTCACCGCTTCCGCGTCCATCTCGTGCAGTGGTGGGTGATAGCATGAATTCGTTAGTCCCGTGGGCAGGTGCAGTGATGTCTGGTTCCACTTGGCCAGACACATGGTAGGTGACACTTCCGCCAACTTGTCCTTGGCCTTCAGTGCGTCTTGTTTGTAATCACTAGTACTCACGATCTTGCACCCCTCTGTTGACATGTTCGGGCATCACGAACCTATAGAATCTGCTCTCTTCCTCATCGTACTCCGCTATGGGCATGTCTAGTTGCTGTCTCAGGCTGTTGCCGAACATCTCCAATTCGCTGTCTATGTGGTCTGGCTTCACCGTCGACTGGAAGTAGTCTGCCATACCTTCCAAATCACTGACATCGAAGTCGTTGTTCTTGTGGTCCACGACAGTGTAGAAACTGCCCATCCTCGCACCCAGCATGGCGAACTTGCCATTGTCCACGTCAGCACCTATGGTGCACCACGTGGAAAGTATACGCAGATTAGTGTGCCATATCTTGTTGAATTCATCAGAGGATATGTGTTTACCCTTCTCGGTACTCATCTTGACACCTTCCCTGTAGCCTGCCACGAAAGCCTGTTGCTGTGTCGCATTTATCACAGTTGTCGAATAGCAGTTGTGTAGGTTCTCGTGTGGAACTCCCCAACAGAAATCTATCTTGTTCTCTTCTGTCTCTGCGTTCTCATGTGTCTTCATTGTCAGACATGTTTGCTTGTCCCATCCGACCAATCCACCATTGCCATAAACTAACCCGTTGATGTTGTTCCTGGCCCGCCATCTGTGTACTGCTTTCTTTTTGGTCTTTGTCCAGTCAAGTGTCTCTAATAAAAATCTCTCATCTATTATGTTGTCACCGTCAACACTGATGAAGAAATCTGTTTCTGCCAATTCCGCCGCGGCCTTGTGTGCTGAATCAAAGCCCACTACACCATCCACCCGTTTGGCCCATGGCACTTTGTTCTTTAGGTCTGCCCAGTTTTGTTCCTTGTTTGGCTCTTTGAAACTGATGTACACGAAGTCCAGGTCGCTTATTCTGACTTTGTCTGCCATGTGACCCCTCCTTCCGCTATCTTGTTTGGCCAATGGATATCATCTTCTTCGAAGAAATAACCTTTTTCTGATTTGACCAATACCCTGTACCTTGACTTTGGTGACGGCGGTGCTGGTTTCACGACGATCTCTCCATCCTTGAACACTAGGTTCTCCTCTCCATGCTGTTGTGACCACAACTTCTTCTCCAACGACACCTCGTACTCCTTACCCTGCACTATCACGAAGAACTTCTTTGGTTCCCTCTTGGGCATGTTGTTCAGTGCTTCAAATAATCCTGGCATGCAACTCCTTGTCGTGGTAATGCCAGACTCTGCTGACACGTGTCTCTCCTATGTACACAGCGTCACCTGACTTATTTGGATATAGATATTCATTTTGGTCCTTTGCCCTCATTGTGACATTAACTCCTGGCTTGTGATGAATAAATTTAAACCAATCGTAATCTATCAATCCCTGCGATGTGGGATCCATCATTCTGTATGCTAAAGCAAACACCACGTCGGTGCTAGGATATTCGTCATGGCATGTTATCAACATCTGTGTCCTTACTTCTTTCCAATTCTTCACTATGTGTTCTGCTGTCTCGTAAAACTTCTGTGCCTTTGCACTCTTGCGGAAATACATCAATCCGTTGTAGATGTTTGGTAGATGATTCCTCGTAAACAGTTTCCTGTATGGTGTGTGTTTTACTATGTTGTTCCTGTAGTCAAAACAGTCTACACTGAAAATTAGATCATGTTGCCATAAATGATTCCACCACCAATCAGTGTTTGTTGTCCACAACATGTCGGCTTCTAGTTTTATTGTATGAGTGAAGGGTGTGAAACGAAACGCCTTGTATTCATTGGCCCACTTAATTTTGTGTCCTGCACTATCATCATCTTTCATAACTTTCACCACGTCCACGTATTCACTATTGAACTTGCTGGCCTCGTCTGTTATTACACATACCTTGTTGTGCTTGTTCCAACGTTTGATACTCTTGGCTAGGGTAATGGATAGTTTAACGTAATCAGTTTTGTCATTATTCTGTGCGAACCAAAGAAAGCCTTTAGACATTTGCCACCTCCTTGTTAAGTACATGCACATCTTGATTTTCCACGTAAGATATCTGATCGTTGTACTTCCAAGCAAGACCTTCGTCTGTGATCTCAACCACTTCGCAGTCCGGTGGCAGTGTTGGCAGTGCGAATGGCATCTTGTCGTATCCGGTGAATCCGTTTATCTGTTGCAGTGCCATGGCAAACAGGTAGTCATTACGTAGGTTCTTGGCATATATCCTATACATCTCTGTGAAGTAACTGTAGTTCTTTTTGATGTATTTCACCGTATCAAATATCTTCCTGACCTTTTCGTTTTTCTTGAACAGTAGCACAGTTGCCCACACCATGGGTATCATGCTCCACCTCCTCTGGTCGAACGTGTTCCTGCCCGTGAGGTCATATGCTGTATCTGGTACAAGGAAATCGTAGTCAGTTTCGAACAACTGTTTTAGATTATCCGAGAAACAGAAGTAGTCGATGTCCATGACCAGTGTGGTGTCATATGGGGACAGCTCGTAGGCCAGGTGCCTGTCCACGTTGTTCCATGCTCGGCCATTCAATTTGTTGCCCAGTTCTGGTTCTATGAATTTGTAGTTTATGAATCCCATGGGGCTCATCCGTTGGTACGTGGCGAAGTCAGTGACCACTGTTATTTCCTTGCAGATGTTCCGCTTGACCAATCTAGCACAACGTTCCAATATCTTGTGATACCGTGTGTGTTCGGTGTCGAAACAGAAAAGCAATACACCCCTGGACATTATGCGTCCTTTTTGGTGAATGTTCTGTAGATCTGATTGTATGCGTTCAGGCTCTCTTGATTGCGTTCCACTAGGATTGATAGGAATTCGTCGGGCTCTGTGATCTCAACTGGATTGCTGTTTGTGTCCAACACACAGAAACTGTCATGAGATTCCTTCAAGGTTCTCACAAGGCATATGGTCTGTGGATCAGCACGGAACAAGTGTTCACTGTACACCACCACTTGCCTGGAATGTGCCTTCTCCAGTGCGTTGCGTTTGGCGACAGCTATGTCGTAAGAGAGGTCAGCTGATTTTTTTAGTTGAGAAATGTCCATACCACAATTATACAATAATTATGGTGGTAAATCAACCTGGTAAAAATTAATTTGTTATGATACTGAGTTACTAACTTGTGTGTTTGAAGCCGCTCTTATGTCCGCCGCTAAACCCTGTGCGTCTGTGGGATGGAGTTCGAGCAGTGCCATGACCATAATCGGTGCCTCGTTGGGGTTGACCGGTATACTGTCTGTGTTACCATCCGTGAAAGTTGTGTCAGCCGCCGCGTCAGTAGAAACCATCTTGATTGTGACCACAGTTGCTGTGGCCGGTGCCGCGTTCAACTTGGCAAATATCTCAACTGTGTTTGAAGTGTAACCTGAGTTGTCCGAAGTCAATTTGATTAATGTGACGTAACTTGTTGATATGTCAAAGAAGCCATTTGCAAGACCGTTTGTTGTGAGTGTCTCACCTGAACCCGATCTCGCTGTTGCGTGTGCTTTGAAGTCTAGGTTACCGATCGCTGTCACTGTTAAATCATTGAATACTGTGTCTTTAAGTCCATCGATGCCTGTTGTACAACTAGGATCTATCCTGATAGCACCACCACCGTTGAAGTACGCCCTCATAGTGGCACTGTTTGCGAATGTGATCGATCTCTCTATAGTGGCTGTACCGTTCCACGTTGACGCAGATGTGCTTGAACCCGCCGCCGCAGTGTCTAGTGCAGTTGCATTCACTGATCCTGCCGCGACCGCCGCCGCCACTGATGCCAGGTTTGCGACCAATGCCGATCTGATCGCTATGGCGTCTCCTGCTGAAACCGATGATGCCGTTGTTGATACGTTTGTGTGATTGGCAATGTTAGCCAAGCCTGTGAACAATGCGTTCCACTGTGATGCGGCAATCGCATCGCCGGCTGATACCGTTGAAATTGCTGATTGGTTCAGACCAAAATTTGACGCACCTGTGCCCGCGAAATGGTTGTACCCAAATGGATCACTGGTACTTCCTACGAATGTGTTGTACTCGTCGTCTAAAATTGCGTCACCTGCCGAATATGCCATAAAATTATTTAACCCCTATTACGCACTCTGTGAGTGCTGTTTCTTCATTATATTTATCCTGGATCAGTCTGCCCAGGGTGTTAAAAGTGGTTGCTTCTCCCGATCTGGCCGTACGTGCTTCTCCGTATCCTGCCGATACCACACGATCGCCTGCTAGGCCCTGCCCTGTGATCTTAACAGGAACACGTCCTTTCAGTGCTATTGCCGGGTGTGTGTCGTTGTTGCCTGCTTCTGAATTCATCAAATATGCCGGAGCAACAGATACAACGCCAAATACTGCATCGGACTTGTCTTCCATGCATTTCGTTATCTCTTCGTTTCCTCCCAGGATCACCACTTCTCCAGTTTCCAAAGGAGTGTCCGTGGCATATCTTTCCGCCAAGTCAGCGTACTGTGCCGATGTCGATGTTGCATGAACAATATTGGCCCTGATGTCCACCAACGTGGGTGCTGATAACTCGTTTTGTCCACCACCTGATTTGAAAGCTGTCCAGGCACCGCCTGCATTTCCGTGAGTGGTCGATCCATCATCTGCGAAGGTCTCGTCCCACACCCAGTATAGATTCTGTTCTGTTGCTGATGACGTTTCACCCCTGTTCACTTTCAACCCTGTGAAGCTGGGCATACCTGCGTTGTTGGATATGTTCCTGTTCAATTCTATGATGTTGTCTTCAACGGAAAGTGTTGTTGTGTTGAATGTTGTGTGCGTCCCGTCAACTGTTAAATTTCCTTTTACCCTCAGATCACCAACTGACGGTAGCTCCAATAAGCCTGTCGATCCGTCCATGGTCATCAAAGTAGTTGTTACTCCGCCATCGTTGACCGTGAATATTATGTCTTTGTCCTGTGTAGTCTGTGCTATGGTCAAATCGTCGCTCGATAATGAGAACCTGATGTCCGAACCTGCACCCAGGGTCAATCCTGTGTCATTCAGTATTCCCAACGATCCTGACGTGGTGTCGTTGGCGTTTGATCTCAAGTAATTGGCCGCCGCCACTCCGCCCAGTGCGTCTGCGTCAGTGGCTGTTCCCCTGAATTTTGCACTTGATACAGATGTTGAAAGTTGGATACCCTGTGCGATAGATGAGAAACCCGCTGATACCAATACGGCACCTAACGTTTCCGTTGAGCTTGGTGTGAATGCAAGATTGGATACCACGCCCACCACTGTGTCGTTGGATACCATTTTCAATATAGATCTCTTGACACCCGTGTTGTCCTCTGGTGACTCTGCGAAAACCTGCGTAACACCTGATCCTGCAACTGTTGTTGGTCCTATAAGTGTGAATGCTGTACCATTATAAACATATAACTGAGTGTTTGTTGTATCAAACCATGTGTCACCTAATACTGCGTTGGTCGGTGCAGATGTGGAATTGGTTGGTCCACCAGCTGGCTTAAATTTTGTTCCGTCGTATACATTTAATCTTTTGTTTGTCTGATCAAACCAAAGTTGACCTTGAATTTTTTTTGATGGTGCTGATGTGTTGTTGAAATTCTCTAGGAGTTTTACAAGGTTCTCGTTTAACTTCTCACCAAAACCTGCGTAACCTTTTCCGATCAGCGTCAGGTCGGTGGTTGCGACATCGATTGTTCCGTCGGCCAGTGTTACCAACAAGGTCCCAAATGTGTTGTTAATCTTGTATGCCATAAATTACTAGTTTGATGCGTTATCCCTGACTTCTGTCAAGAAACTCACATCTCCCACTAACTTGATTAAGATACCTGCAGTTTCTGGTGTCAGCATCTGCTCAATCTGTGTTTGCTCTTCCGTCGACCAAACTGTCTCATTATTGTCGTTGATGTAATCTGCTACTTCTTGTTTTGTTGCCATTTAAATGTCTCCTTATGCTTATTTATTATGCTTTTCAATCTGCTCATCGTCTGATATCCAAGTTAAATCATCGGAATACGATCCGTCCAAGTCACGTAGGAAAGTCTTGACGTTGCTCTCCGTAAGCACCATATCGTGGTACTTTGTGTACCTTTTATGCAGTGCCTGTTCTTTTGTAGCAGTGTATACAAGTTTTATTCCCCTGCCCTTTGCTATTCCCATTATGCTGTCAATACACAATTTTAAGCATTTATGCACAGTCCTAGGTTCTGCTGTCTTGTCTGTTACTATCCATTCCATGAAAGCGAACTGTGTTCCTTCTCCAAAATAAATCCCCCCAGCACAAACGGGCTTTCCGTCTACTTCCACCATTATGCCTGCAGGTGGTAAGCACTCTTTTGGCACCACACCAAACTCCCAGTCAGTCCACCACTTGACTAGTGTGTCGTAGTCCTTGTCTCTGTCCCAGAATCTATCTTGCATTTTTTTGTATAACCATTTTGTTTACGTTGAATGTTGTCTCGAAACAGTACTGTACTGCATCTGCCACTTCTTCGGCTGTCAACTTTGGTAGGTTCTCCCATAAACCCTTTGTCATGTCTGTGTCTACCACGTCAGGACATATGTCATAAACGGACAACGGTTTTTGTAGTAATTCCTC
>ENA-OSJC01003488-OSJC01003488.1-marine-metagenome-genome-assembly--contig:-NODE-3488-length-11227-cov-5.287713_pt1 | contig 11227 bp, 15 predicted proteins | sample MGYA00237885_ERZ534234 | MGnify/ENA primary metagenome ERZ534234 (study PRJEB26413, sample SAMN06343907) | marine metagenome | isolation source: coastal waters | place: Atlantic Ocean: West Antarctic... | reverse complement strand
TAACCAATCAGGAAGACGAAAATTAATCACGTGTTATCTTTTGTTAAGTCCTGGCGCTTTGCTGTTACTAATAAACCAGTCTTTTGATCAAAAAACTTTACCCACATTGCCTTTGATAAGGTTCCCGGTCCAGTATTTGCTGATATAGCTTTATAAAATACTTCCTGCACTAAACCCTTGACACCCATATTATGGGTCATAAAAACCTTATCGCCTTCTCTTAAAAAATTTGACATATGTCACCTCTGTACTTTATTATATCTAGACAGTTCATTACTTAAAATCGCAACTAGTAGTTTAAATAAAATAATCCTAACGTCTAGGAGGTGCACTTCTTATGCTAGCTTCTCTTTCTTTCGGATTAGATGTAAGGGTCATATTTTCTTTTCCAAACCGATCTATATACTTGTCATAAGGTTGCTCTTCTTTCTTTCCGTTCAATTCTTGACCCGGGATTAATTCTACACCTTCATCTTTACCTATCTTATCACGTAAAGAGTTAGGTACAGGATAACTAGTTATGTCTGGCCAGTTTTCGATATTACTTTTTACTTTAAAATTAAAAGTAAATGGAGTTGGGCTTAAGCCAGCAACCATTTGTGCAGTTGTCAATCCTCTTCCCGCAGCCCAGGATAACCCTGCCACTAATTTACCTACTACTCCGGGTGCTTGATTTAAATTATCGATTAAGTCCTGGAATAAACTTTCCATCTCATCAGCGGGTAAAGTGTCAACACCGGAAACACTTCTTACAAAATCAAACTCATTGTTAATAATATGATAACCGTTTTTAAAGTCTGGTCGATACATTACTTCACCTAAACCGGTTGAAACTATTTGCCGCCCACCTTTTCCTGATTTTCCTAAAGTTGGACCCCAGTGTCTGCCTATGTCACCTTTTTCGAAAAATGCATTTAACCATTCAGTTATTAGTGCACCATTGCCAGCCGGGCCGAAATGACCAAAGTAGTCTAAGACATAAAAGGAGATAGGTTTACCATTTAACTGGAATGCAAAACCATTTTTTAGGTTGCCATCTTTATAATAGCCGTCATTAGGCAGCGCGACATTGTCTAGTACTTTTGCTAAAGCTGATAAATAAGCCTTTCCGTTTTTTGTCTTAATGATTTCAGATTCAGTCATATCACTAGATTCGCCAACAAGATATCTTATAAATGAATATACCGGAATACGATAATTACTTGGATTTTTCTTCATTCCAGTCCATATAGCCTGGATTGTACCCTTCCACAACACAGGACCGTCTTTTATATCATCTGCTATTGATCGATCGTCTGGGCCCGGTATATAATCACCAAAACCTAGATCTTGTTCTTTTAGAAAACTTTCAATTAAAATATTAAGTTCCTTTTTTGTTATTTTCATATATAGTACCCTCTTACATAATAACTATTCATTATTTAGCCAAAAATTAACTTAGTAATTAAAAAAATAACTAATAAAAGCGGCGAAATAGTTATAACAAAGCCCATCGCGACATATACAATAATGAAAAAAGCTACCAGTGTATTCAACATGTTATATTCCTTGTTTGTGAAGACTTTATTAGTATAGTAGGTATAAAAAAACGTTACACTATCAACCTTTTAAAGTCTTCACAAAATAACTTTTTGTTCTTACCATAAAATCTACTCCAGTCACTATCGAGTATATAAGTTATTGCTGTATCTTCAGAATTACGAACACTTCTACCAACTGCCTGCACAATTGTCATTGCTGTCTTAAGTGAATACCAGTTAGGAAACTTATGCATGCGTTTCTTAACAATTGGATCACCTAACCACGGGTAAGGAACTTTACATATCACTTGAAACCTTGACAAGTCGCCTTTAAGATCGATCCCTTCTGTCATTGAAGGTGACAGCAATACAGTTGGTTCTTTTGAAGTCATGTGTTGCTTTAATATCGCGTCTCTATTTCTGCTATCATGAATTAAGATGCGTTTACCTAGCTTACCTCTGATATTCTTTTTTAAGTAATTTGCAATTTTGTATGTGTGACAATGAATGATACCCTTTTCATTACTATGTTCCTGCATGATTGCTTTCACAGCCTCTTTTAGTTGCGGTAACGTTGAATCGATTACTCTTGCACTCATGCTCCCAACTGATACGTTAATAATAGGTCTGTTTTCAACAGGGAACGGTGAAGGAATACTGATTGATTCGTATTGGTCTTTAGAAATGCCTAAGGATCGAGCAAAAGACTCAGCATTTAAAATTGTTGCTGACATTAAGATTACTTTTTGACCTAGCTTAAATAAATACTCTTCAGCATAATTAGCAACATCAATTGCACGATAATTAACTTTAACATATCCTCTTTTTTCTGTCTCTTCTTTTTCCATTACCCAGTTATCTTTATCATAATCCTTTAAGAATTTTTCTAATTTACCTGAGTGACCGGTCATCATATCATATTTTAAAGCAACTGATGATAATTCTTTAATTCTATCTTTTAATCCTAGCTGCTCAATTTGATTTTCAAAATGCATAATCTGTGACTGGAGTTTTGGAAAGTAAACGTTTTCAATCCACTTAACAAAGTTAACAGGTGTTATTTTATCAGGCCACTTACACTTAACAACCTTTTCACAAAAATATTGACTAACGCTGACTTCAACAAAATTACTTAAAACAGCCTCTGTATTGTGTGCTTCATCAATTACTAGTACTTTTCTTGGTGTAATACCACCACTGTATGTAGCTTCAGTAAGGAAATATGGGAAGTTTGTAACTGATTCTGGAGATTCAAGAAAACTCTTCTTTGCCATTTTATAACGACATGTTCCTGCACAAGCTTTAAAGAAAGCAGACTTTCTATCAGCTGTTCTTAACATTTGTTGTGATGTTCGACAATCATTTTCTTTGTGAAACTTACAACGATAATTCGTTGCTGAGTATACTGATTTCATTTCACCACGAGGTTTACCGAAGTCTTTTTCATATTGAGCTTGGAGTATTTTTTGTGTTGTTAAAAAGTAACCACCTTGTGCAAAACCTTCCTGATTAGGTATTGATTGTTCTAGATATCTACTTAGGGTCAGACCAATTGCAGACTTTCCAACACCGGTACCGGCTTCAATAATAACAAATCTCTTGTCACTATCTTTAATTGCTTTGATTGCGAATTCAATTGCCTGGCGCTGTTCTTTTCGTGGTTTGGCATATGGGAAAAACGTATTGTAGTCTAACATAAAAACTCCTCCTTGGAGTTAACATTATACACATTTTATATTTGATTTTCAAGTTGTTCTCGACTTATTTTAATTTTTTTGCATTTTTTCTTTTCCAAAAATGACAAAAACTCTTTCGGCCGGCCTCCCGTCAATAGCATTTCGCTATGATCAACTCGAACAAATTTAAACCATTGTTGCTTTTTCAAAAACAGTGTTTTAATTTCTTTCTTTCCATCCACCATTCGGTATGAGACAAAATATTCTAAAGATCTGATGATACGAGTTGAGAGTAACAGCATCTTTTCTGTTATTAACTGTTGTATCGCTGTTTCTATTACATTGTCGAGTACATCTTTGTTTTGATTAATATATGTAGTACCTAAAATCGAGTTAATTCCAATATTTCCTAATATCTGGCCTGGTATTAGTGGTTTTGTTGTTGGAGCTGCAAAAAAACCTTTCTTTTTTTTAAGTATTATACTCATTTTTTCCCCTTAGTATGTCCATCTGCGAGTGATGAGGCCCAACTATTTGGTTTGACCTTCAAATCAAAGCCGGTTCCTAGTACCCAACCTTGTATTGTCTTAAAGAAACGTGCCGTTGCATTTCTTTTTTTTGTGCCTATATCAATATGTAATTCTACATCGGCTTCAGGACAAAGTTTAAGAACAAATTGTGCAGTTTGTATTGCTAGTGCAACTTCTTCCAAGATTTTTACTTGAAGTTCCTTATACACCAGCGAACCGGTTTTTAATTTCTTGAAGTAATATTTTGCGATATTTAAGTCACGAGAATGAAATGCGATCACAGCAGCAAAATTGCACTTATGAGCAAGAAGCATACTGTCTGTACCCACATATATTTTACCACCTTGGGCCACATATTCTTCAATTTCTTTTTTAATGAAGTCATCATCGTAATCAATACCGTCACAATCTTTCCAAAACTCTTTAGTTTCTATGTCTAGTGACAATGTAATCTCCCTACTTTTTATGTGAACCCATTCCTCCGACTAATTGATCAAAGCCGGGCAGCTCCATTCCTGGGTTTCCTATTCTCTTACTTACTGCGCTTGGTGACTGCAGTGCATGTCGAAGAAGTGTGTATGCAAAAGAATTACTATTTTTCGCTTCATTATTGCCGCTTGATGCGCCAGGAAGTGGATCATAAGGTACAGTTTCGTTATAGGTATTGAATGAATTTTCGATACGTTCAATTGCTGCTTTTACATCTTCCTGCGTATCACCTTTTCGAGGCATAATTGGTTGTAAATAGTTTCCTGGATTGCCGGCAACTTTAAAAGTATCCGCATCCCAATTCTTTTTCTTCTTTAATTCTTTCCAATCAGTCTGCTTTATTGCCTTTGCTAATTCATCTTTAGATACTTTGCCTTGTCTGCTCAGTGCAATCAGCTCAGTTGCTATTTCATCAACAGCTAAGTTGCGCCCTGTAAAATATCTAGATGCAAAGTCTGTTGCGGTGAAGATGATCCCTGCTTTTCCGGAATAACTAGTTATCGGCTCTCCTGGCTTTTTAACCATAACCCAAGAATGTCCTGCTTTTAAGGCGTCAGGTAACCAATCTATACCGCCAGATATATTTCTTGCTGCGAAATATATATAGTACCCACCCGCCTCTTCTTGCTCGAGTAAATAATTTTCAATTATTACTTTTAATTCGCTTTGCCGTATTTTCATTTTCTATCCTTAGAAAACCATTCCTTGATTGCTGCTCTATCAAATTTATTTTTTGGATCAGACATCAGTAATTTTTCTTTCTCTAAAGCTCTATCATTCTTTCTTTTTAATCTTCTTATCTCTGCATAAGCATCTTGAATCTTGGAAGCTTCTTTTCTATATCTTGCACTAGCCTTCTTCCTTGAATCATAACCTGATTTTATATGTTTTAACTCATCCATCATTTCTTCTAAATAAGTTGAATATCCTGGAGTGCCTTTATCTGCTCTTTTTACTTCTTTTAATGGGTCTTTGCCGGCATCGCCTCTATATTTTTTTCTTACACGAGAAGGATCAACGCCTTGTGGGAATGCTGATCCAAACCTTTCACTATCATAGCCTTCTGTATCTGAGTCTGCTTGGAATAGTGATCGAACTTCTGTTCCAGACATGCCACCCTCAAACCTTTCAAATCCTGCAAAATCAACGTTTGTTACATATTTCTTAAAATATTGGTACTTCTTTAGATCATCATCACCGGTATACAAAATAAACTTATCGTTAGGTCGAGACTCAGCCAAACCCATCAGTACATCAGGCGGTCCACTTCTCACTTGCTCAACCGCAGCTGTTACATTTGCAAGTCCTCTTGCAGCAAGAGCCTCCTTAATATCTTCAATGATTCCTCTCATTTCCAAAACTCTTTCCGGATTGTCTCGACCAAATTTTTCTGAATGACAAAACACCATTTTAACATATTTGTCAGCACCAAATTCAAACAAACCAGAAGCAGGATCCATGTAGATATCTTTAAGTGCTGCTAATGCTGTTTCACCGCGTACTGGAAATTGATTCTTCTTGATTCTATCTTGCATGGATATTAAAACATATGTCTCGTTTGCCGGAGTGTCTCCTGCTGGGCACTGCGAATCCGCAACAGCCTCTGTGATAAGACGGTAGTGTCCCGCTGTCATTGGCTTCATCGCGCCTATCATTACTGTTACTCTATTCATAATTACCTTTTCCTAGTTTTCATTTTATTAGATTCTATTGTTTTAAAACTTGATATATCCGATAAATACCTTCATCGTGACTTAACGGATGTTTTGTCAATGCTGCATGAAAAGGATTAGTGACAGGTACATATTGCTGCGAGGCGTGTTGGAATACATCCTCTGCTAACTTTCTAAGAAACACATCAAATTCAGATATTGACATGTTGTTCCTTACTTTAGCAATGTGATCGTAAAGTCTTAATTGACCATTAGCTGTAAAATATTCATGGTCATATACATTGATAATATCCTGTGCCCTCATATTTTTGTGAAGTTCTATAGACGGTATTGTATTGATATCATCATAGTCTTTGAGCTCTTTTGAATAACTACGATCGTCAGGGAAACCAAACGCATCTGCTAGAGGATCTGCACTTGGCATGCCAGTTCTTGCCAATAAATCGATCTTGTTTAAAGCATCATCACTAGGCACATCAGGTATACTAGGCTTGATTCTAATTTCACTTATTAATTGTCTTAATTGTCTTCTAGTTATTTTCACAGGTACCGCTCTCCTCTGTCACATAGTATAGTTATAATTATACCGGGTGGATTGAATGTTTTTAGATATTTTTCAGCAGCTAAAATATTCGCACCACTGCTAATACCCACGAGTATTCCTGTTTCTTCCCAAAATTGTTTCATTCTTTTAATTGCATCTTCAGTTTTTATAGATATCGTTTCATCCATCAATGACCGGTCCAATAAGAAGTCAGCTCCATCATTAATACCCTGTATTCCATGCTGATCATTGGCTTCAGCAGGTTGAGTCAGGACAGTTTTTATTGCAAGACCATAATCATCAATGTACTTTTTTACACCCATCATAGTGCCACCAGTGCCGGCACCGTGAACAAATGTACTCCAGTCTAATTCTAATTCAATACACTGTTCATAGATTTCAGGTGCTGTAATATTATAATGACAGTCTACATTAAGTGGATTTGAAAATTGCATTGGTGAAAAATACCCACCACTCTTAATTAACTTGTCTCGTAAATCAATTGCGTCATGAAAGGCGTTAGGTCCGGTTTCTATAATTTTGGCGCCGTATGCACGCATCATTTGTTTTCTCTGCTCAGACATGTTACTAGGCATAATAATTGTGCATTCACAGTCGGCTGATGCTGCATAAGAAGCCAAAGATATGCCGGTGTTACCACTAGTTGCTTCAACTAGTTTTGTCTTGCCCGGGATTATATGTTTGTATTGATATGCATTATTACAGATATAATCAATCATTCTGTCTTTAACAGAACCGGTTCTGTTGTGTGTTTCTAACTTACCCCAAATTAAACCACCACTAATTGGTATCAGCGGTGTATCACCTGTTAAATGCATTAATCACTCCAAATTTTAAAATAGTCCAATATTTCTTTTTCTGCTTTATTAATTATAGGTCTTAAATAATTAAGGCAATTACTTTTCATTTCTTTTATCGTTAACCACTTATAACCTTCATGTTCATATTCACCTGAGTATGGGTTAGCTTCTAAAACAACTTCATCTTCTGGGTCAACATACCCAACCCACAATGCTAAAGGTCCATTAACTATAGGCTCTTTAATTATTAACTTAGGATTTAATCCTGACTCTTCTAAACATTCTCTAAAAGCTGATTGATATGGTGTTTCACCCTCATCAATTCTACCCTTAGGTACATCATATATACCTTTACTTCTTTTTCTATATTTGGGTAAAGCTATAAGACCTAATAGCTCTGGATGATTATTTTTATTTCTAAAAACTATGATTCCGGAAGCTGTGATGTTAATTTGATTTTTCATATGTTTCTTAGTTATTAAAGATAGTTTTTTGTCTATTTACAAATATATTTTAATATTAATGGTACCAGTAAAAAATATGTTGTTTATCACCGATCCCGATTATAGTGTTTAACAGCAGCAACTGGGTTCGAATATATACTTTCAATTGAAGGTGGGTATTCAGTATTTCTTTTTGCACAATAGTAATCTGCATATGCGTCCATCATACCTTTAATAACATCAGAAATTCCTTCGCTAGCATCAGTGATATCCAAAGATACTAAATAATCAAAATAATTTTTAAAATTATCTGTTCCGGAAGGGCCTCCAAAGTTTTCATGGTTCTGTACCCATGCAGGAAAACTTTCAAAAACTAAGTCATATGAAGCTTCAAATCGAGGCATACCCGGATCACAAGGACTTTTTTTAGGTCTTCTTCCACCGCCGCCACCTCTACGTTCTGGCGGCTTAAGCGGAGGCTGTCCGCCAGAACCAAGTAGATCATCAATATCACTACCCATCATTCCGGACATGTCAAACTCTTTTAATATTAATCGTCTTAATTGTCTTCTTGTTATTTTCATGTTTGCCTCAATTAATTACTTCTTCTTCGTGGTCAGGTCTTAATTCCCGCATCATTTTTATAAAAGCTTGCTCAGGCTGGTAACTATCAATTTTATGTGATGGGTTTGTGGTAACTTTTTGATATTCTTCTCTGAAACCATCATGAAAACCTGTTTGAGAATCGCCTGTCCCATATGGGTCTATTCTTGAAAACGGATCTGATCCGTTGTAACTGCCGTGCGCAGCGTAAATATAGTAAAACTTAACATCATATGATTTAGGATTCTCACGCATATCATTTATCATCGCGACTATCTCAGCATTTTCCGGCTTTTGCACTTCTAGAAAGTGGTTTCCTCTATGATAAACGTCTTTACCTAATTCATCTTCTACCATGTCTTCCTCAAGTTGAATGTGTAATACAGGATTTTCAGACAAGAACACAAATTCTACTACTGCGGCAATTACATCTTTTGGTAAATTGAGGAATCCAGGCAGATATGGTTCAATCTCTTGTGCTGCGTCTTTTAAGTATCCTGCCTGTTGTGCCTGAACACCTGCCATAGAATCATCAGGCATGCCAGGACGTGGATCTTTATAGTCACCAATCGTATCAGCAAGTTGATGAAACTGATTTAAATCTCCATCAGACACATCTGGATTGTCGATGACCCCAGTGATTTTACTTCTGTACGGTTCTTCTAAGCTTCTTATACCATGCATTGGATCGTACATTGATTCGTTTATAATCTTTCTTAATTGTTTTCTTGTTATTTTCATATTAATACATGCTCAAATTTAGTTTTCGATGCGTTGGTTCTTTATAGGCTCTTTGATCGGGAGTGGCTGGAAAAACTTTTAACTCATACTTTCCTTTCTTGTGCATTGCTTTTTTATATTTAAGATTCGAATCAAGCGCTGTCAGATAATAATCGTTTATGTAAGGAAGAAGAGGTGCGCCATGGCCACCAACGCCATGATATAACTGTTCTCCACCCATGCCCTTTTCTGAGTCTAATTCTCGTGCAATTCGCTCAATCGTCGCTTTGTCAGTGGCATAAATTGCGGCACCGTGAAGTCTTTTGTGTGTAAACCTTTTTACACGACGTCCCTTGGAGCGATCAGTATAGCTACCCGCTGTTGTGTCTTTAGATATGTTTTCAACCGTTAAAACGTCGGACTGACGTGGAATGCCCATGTCACTCTTATATTTGTCAACGATGTTCTTTACTTGCATAAAAAATAAATTGTCTCGTTGTTCTTCAAATTCTCGATGATATTCCAAATCATCTTGGTGCGACTCATAAGATTCTAATTCTTCTATGTACTCAGGGTTCATAGTTTTTAAAAGTTCTGCACCTTGATTAGTCATTTCTTCATCCTCGCTCTGTAGTAGATCCTTGATCTTTGGGTGGACATTTGGATCCGCTACGATCTTAGGTAGAAACTCTTGGCGCGCTTTTATATTTAAAAAGAAAGTCGGCTGTAACATTGACTCACTTATTAATCTTCTTAATTGTTTTCTTGTTATTTTCATTTTTTTATTCCTCGTTAATACAGATCTGAATACATTTTACCTGAATGGTGTGGTCCGTTCATTTGAATCCGCCCTGCAATGTTGTATGCTTCATACTTTCATTTATTACTTTTCTTAATTGCTTTCTTGTTATTTTCATGATATATGTCCTAATTGTTTATGGTGAGGGCGACTAAGAGCTACTTTATATCTTCGGATAACTGTTTGCACGTCATCATCGTTTTTAAATTTGCCAAAGTTTTGATCAACAAGTGTTTCCAAACCAACCCCTGGTCCGGTTAGACAATACTCAAACACCTCTGCTGCCATGGCGTCAAGTGACATACCACCTTGAGACATTGCGTTTGAATATGATTGAGGATTGTGACTAAAAAATTCATCCACAACGTCATTGATCTGTGACTGCAACAAACCGCTTTCAGGACTGTAGATACCAGAAGGAACGATCACTTCACCATCAGGACGATTTGAATCTAATCCTTGTTTAAAAGTTTCTCGCTGTTTAGGCTCCACAGTTGCCAACTTATCTGTGAATTGTGGATATTGCTTCTCTATATGTGAATCAGACTGGTCGAGCGCAGATCTAAAAGGAGATCGCGTTTCATAAGCTTCAGTAATAAGCTGTCTTAATTGTTTTCTTGTTATTTTCATAATTTATCCTTTTGGATCATATTTAAGATGCATTTTTAATTGCTCGTTGTAGTGGCGTTAAAAACTCAGCTTCTAAATCGTAAACTGCATTTTGAATATTTAAATTAACTGAACTACCTAATCTGTGTTTTCGCGCTAGCTTAATTAATTTACCGACGCTAGAACCGCTATCAGCAATATTGTCAGCAATTAAATCTAACATTTCTATCTCTATCCAATTTAAATCATGTTTTTCCGCATTTGAAAAATCCTCAATATACTCTTTTAAATTATTAAGTATTTCTTCTCTTGCAGCAACTTCTATCTTTGGTCTGATAGAATCCATCCAAACTTTAACCTGTGGGTTGGCATCTAAGTACGGGTCTTTTCTTGATGGTGCTGATTCTATATTATGCTTTCGGTAAGAATCCATGTCATCAGCAACTCTTTGCGAAATACCTTCAAAGTCTTCACTATCGTCAAACATACTAGCCATCATACCACCCTGGCGTATATCTTCCGGTCGATTAGAAGTCATCATTGATTTAATCGGCGCAGGTTTAGGTCCTTTGTATTTGCTAGCAGCATCTTGCATGTAATCATCAAAGGTTCTAGAATCTGTTGCAATTCCTTTTGGGTCAACATATACTGTTTCCGCAATAATCTTTATTAGCTGTTTTCTTGTTATTTTCATTCTACCACCATGTGTAACTTTTTTTCCCGCCAAAAAGATTAGGATATCTACCAATCCGGCATGACCAATATCTTTTTGACATCTTATCTTTGGTTTCTTTGCACTT
>ENA-OSJC01003484-OSJC01003484.1-marine-metagenome-genome-assembly--contig:-NODE-3484-length-11230-cov-9.132969_pt1 | contig 11230 bp, 8 predicted proteins | sample MGYA00237885_ERZ534234 | MGnify/ENA primary metagenome ERZ534234 (study PRJEB26413, sample SAMN06343907) | marine metagenome | isolation source: coastal waters | place: Atlantic Ocean: West Antarctic... | reverse complement strand
GTTTAGATTTTTTAAAAAAAAATAAAATTAAAATATTTAATAATCACAAGTCACAAAATATAAAAAATGCAAAGATAATTGTCATTTCAACTGCTATAAATAAAAGCAATAGTGAATTTCAAGCAGCTACCAAAAAAAAATTACTAATTATTCGAAGAGCAGATATGCTTGCGCATATTATCTCTTTAAAAAAGAACATAGTAATCTCTGGATCCCATGGAAAAACAACCATCACCTCTTTGATATCCACAATTTTAAAGGACGCAAATTTTAAGCCAACCATAATAAATGGTGGTATTATTAATTCGCTAAAGACCAATGCAAGATTAGGCGATGGGGATTGGTCCGTTATAGAAGCCGATGAATCAGATGGGAGTTTTTTAAAGTTTAGCAATACGATTGCAGTAGTAAGCAATATAGATCATGAGCATATGGATTATTACAAAAGCTTTAATAATCTGACCAAGCAATTCGGTTTGTTTTTAGACAAGACCCCTCTTTTTGGGAAGAATGTTGTCTGCTCAGACGACCCCTCAATTATAAAATTAATAAAAAAATCAACTAAACAAAATTTTTTAACTTATGGCTTTAGCAGTAAAGCAGATTTTATTCCTACAAACTTGGTTTATAGAAATATGAAAATTTATTTTGACTTAAAGGTAAACCTTAAAAAAAAATTTACTATTAAAAATATTACTTTAAACTTAATGGGGCAACATAATGTTTTAAATGCAACAGCTGCAATCATAGTTTCTATTACCCTTGGTATCTCTGTTAAAAAAATTAAAAAAACTCTTGAAAATTTTTTAGGTGTTCAAAGAAGACTTACAAAATTATATGAAAAAAAAGATAGAATAATTTTTGATGATTACGCTCACCATCCAACTGAAATAGCAGCCGTCTTAAATGCCTGTAAAAACAACTTTAATAAACATAAGATTATTTCCGTATTCCAACCACACAGATTTTCGAGAGTACAATCTCTTTATAGTGAATTTTCAAATTGTTTTTTAGATTCTGATTTGGTGGTTCTGTGCCCCATTTACGCGGCTGGAGAAAAAAATATTTTTTTTGATCTTGAAAAGTTCGGAAGAAAAATTGTTAAAAAATCCAAAACTGAAGTTATTATTGCAAAAGACAGAAAGAATCTTGAGATTTTTTTACAAAAAAAACACTCTAATAAAGAAGTTATTATTGCGATGGGAGCAGGCACTATTAGTCAATGGATCAGATCTATTTCAAAGAAGTTAGAAAATGCAAAAAATAAATACTAGCGAAATACACCATAAATTAAAAGATCGTATTAAAAAAAACTACTTATTAAATAAAAATTCGTGGTTTGGAATTGGTGGTTGTGCAAATATATTTTTTCAACCTAATAATAAAGAAGAGTTAATTTTATTTTTGAAAAAAATTAAATTTAAAGATTTTATAATTATAGGCTCTGGTTCAAACATTTTATTTAGAAATTCTGATTTTGACGGTGTGGTGATTAAGCTTGGCAAAGGATTTTGCAAAATAGAAGAAATTAATTCACAAGTTGTTGCCGGAGGGGGTGCATTGAAGTCAAAAGTTTCTGAATTTGCCAAAAATAATAAATTTTCTAATTTTGAATTTTTATCATCAATTCCAGGTACGGTTGGCGGGGGAGTTTCTATGAATGCAGGATGTTTTGGTAGCGATATGTCAGATATAGTTAGTCAGATATCTGTGATTGATTTATCTGGAGAGGAGAAAATAATAACCCTTGATGAAATTGGATTTAATTATAGAAAATCTGAATTGCCTGATAGTTATATAGTTGTAGAAGTTTTATTTAAAAAAACCAAAAAAATTCAATCATCAATAATAGAAAATAAAATTAATTTGTTAAAAAAAAAGAAAAATGAAAATCAGCCTACTGGAATAAGGACTGGAGGTAGTACTTTTAAGAATCCAATTAGAAGTTCTCGAAAAGCATGGGAGTTAATTAAAGAGACTGGTTGTGATAAGCTATCTTATGGTAATGCTAAATTTTCATCTCATCATTGTAATTTTATAGATAACAGAAATCTTGCCTTATCTTCCGATATTGAAAAACTAATTACCGAAACGCAGAAAGTAGTAAAAAAAAAATGCGGAGTCGATTTAGAATTAGAGATTAAAATTGTATGAATAATAAAAAAATTCTTTTACTGGCAGGTGGACCATCCAAAGAAAGAAAAGTTAGCTTATCAAGTGGAAGAGCAATATACTCGGCGCTAAAGAAACTTGGGTATAAAGTTGTAAAGGTTGATCCAAAAATTGGATATAAAGATTTTTCAAAATATAAATGTGATTTAGTCTTTAATGCATTGCATGGACAGTTTGGCGAGGATGGAACTATCCAATCTTTATTGGAGAGGCAAAAAATTCCTTACACACATTCAGGTATAAAATCTTCTGCAATAGCAATGGATAAATTAAAATCTAAAAAAAAATTTATCAAAGTCAAAATAAAGACACCAAAATTTAAGGTCATTAAAAAAATATCTGATCTTAAAAATATTATTTCTGAGAAGAAGTTTGTTTTAAAACCCATTAACGAAGGCTCTAGTGTAGGAGTTTTGATTTACAAAAATTTAAACTCACAGAACAAGACGAAAATTAAAATATATTTAAAAAAATATAGTAAATTGCTGCAGGAAGAATTCATAGAAGGAAAAGAAGTGCAGGCTGCTGTAATTGGTAGCAAAGCAGTAGGAGCAATAGAAATAAAACCTTCTAAAGGCTTTTATGACTATAATGCAAAATATAGTCGTAATGCCAAAACTAAGCATATTATGCCTGCAAATTTAGAAAAGAAAATTTACAATAAGGTTTTACAGATAGCACTTAGGGCGCATAAATGCCTATCATGCAAAGGTGTTACAAGGTCTGATTTTAGAGTGACTAAGTCTAATGAGATTTATATATTAGAAACTAACACGCAGCCAGGAATGACTCCCTTGTCATTAGTGCCGGAAATTGCAGAATATTCTGGAATAACTTTTATAAAGTTAATTAAGTGGATGGTTTTAGATGCTTCAACAAATCGGTAGAAAATATAAATGGATAGGAATCTTGTCTTTTTTTATATTATTAACCACCTTTAATATAACAAGCTCAAATTTTATTAATATTATTTTCCCAATTAAAATTATCGAATACAATAAAACAATTTTTTTAAAAGAAAACACAAAGTCGAAAGTAAATAATTTTTTGAAAAATAAAAGTTTACTTTGGATAAATACAAGATATGCCAAAAATCTATTTAGTCAGAATATCTGGGTTAACTCTGTAGTTTTTACGAAAAAGTTTCCAAATACTCTGCAAATTTCTATCTTAGAATATTCTCCAATTGCATATTTTAAAAAAAATAAAAAAATTTACTTAATAAATTCTAATTTTAATAGTTCAGTTATCGGCAATAACTCAGATATTAAAAATCTGATAGAAATTAAAAATATGAAAAATAGTTTCAATTTTCAATTATTTTTTTTAAAAATAAAAAAACATAAATTTTTTTTTTCAAAAATTAAAGTAGTTGATTATATTTATGATGGTAGATGGAATGTGATTTTAAAAAATGGTCAGTTAATTAAGTTCGGTAATTATAGTTTGAATAAGCAAGTAAAGTACCTTAATTTTATTTTAAAGAATAAGAAAGCAAAAATAATTGATTTGAGGTATGATGGAAGGGTTATTATAGCTAATGAATAATAATTTTGATCCCATTGGTGTTTTAGATATTGGCTCCTATCAGTTAAAATTTATAATATTTAAAACACAGAGCTCCGAATTTGAGATCTTGTCAAAATCAATTTCATATTCCAATGGAATAAAAAAAGGATCCATTTCTGATTTGAATAAACTTTCAGAATCCATAAAAAATCTTATAGGAAAAGCTGAAGAAGACCTTAAAATAAAAATAAAAAATATTTATATATGTCCAAGTCCTTTAAATGGTTTTTTTGTAAGTTTTTGCCAATCAAAAAATATTGGCGGCTATGAAGTTAATCATGAAAAAGACATGCAGTTTTTGATTAATAGTGGTGTAACTCTTTTTAAGGATCACAATAAAAATTGTAACATTTTACATCTTTTTAATCTTAATTCTAAAATAGATAAAGGTATTATATGTGAAAATCCTGCAGGAATGATTGCAGATACTTTAGAAAATGAAATAAATGTCATTTATTCCAAAACGAATATTGTAAAAAATTTTGAAAAAGTAATCTCCAAAAGTTACCTAAAATCTGGAAAAATTATCTATTCACCATATGTATTAGCCCTACTTTCTTATGCAGATAACCCGCTTGCGGATATGACCATGACTATAGATTTTGGACATGAAAAAACATCTGTAAGTATTTTTAGAAATGACAGTTTTATTTATGCCTCCTCGATTCCCATTGGTTCTTGGCATGTCACAAACGACATATCAAAAGCATTAAATTTAAGCTTTGAAATTTCTGAAAATTTGAAAAAAGATCATAGTTCCTGCTTAGTTATAAATAATGATAAAATGCAAGAATTTATTGAAACAGAAGAATCTGGTTTTAGGTCATATAAAAAAATATCAAATAATATTTTAAATAGAGTTGTGAATGCGAGGGTTGAAGAAATTATTGATTTAATCAACCAAGATTTAATATTTTTAAAACCAAAAAAATTAAGTTTTAATAAAATTTTAGTTACGGGCCAAGGATCTAAAATAGATGGATTTCAAACTATTCTTAAAGATAAATTACATTATAAAAGCCTTTCAATTGAAAAACTTCATCCTAAAATTAAAAAAGAAATTCCTGATAATTTTGATGTATGTATATCAGTAGTTAATTTGATTATTAACCCATACGTTAAGGAAATTCCATTTTTTTCTAAAAAAAAAGAGGGTTTTTTTGAAAAAATATATTCATTTTTAAATTAATAATTGATAGTTTTTAACTGTAATATTTCTTGAATCGATTTATATTGTCTTAAATATATCAATCACTAGTGGATCAATATCAAAAAACAATTAACAAAAAGCTTGCATTGGAAGGAGTCGCGTTACATTCAGGAGCATTAGTTAAAATTGCTCTTATTCCAAGTAAAGAAAATACTGGAATAGTATTTTTAAGAACAGACATTAAAAAAAACTCTGCTATCAAATCGTGTTGGAAAAATATTGTTCCAGCAAGCCTGTGTACAAAAATTTCCAATAAACATGGAGTAAGCGTCAGTACCATCGAGCATTTAATGTTTTCGCTTTATGTACTTGGAATTACTAATTTATTAATTGAAATAAGCGGACCAGAAATCCCAATTATGGACGGAAGCTCAAAAATTTTTATTGAGGAAATTTTAAATACTGGTTTGCTAAATCAGAAAAGCAAAGTTTCGCATTTAATAATAAAAAAAACCTTCGAAGTCGGTGATAAAAATAGATTTATTAGGTATGAGCCTACCAATACTGCTTCTTTAGAAATTGATTACACCCTTGAATATAAAGATCAGTTTATAAAAAAACAAAACTTTAGATCTAAAAATGTTAGAAAAAATTTTCTAGACATTTCTCATACTAGAACTTTTTGTCATCAAGAAGATCTAGAAAAAATTTTTGCAATGGGCTTGGCTAAAGGAGGCTCTTTAGACAACGCTATTATTATATCTGGAAATAAAATTTTAAATCAAGGGGGACTTAGATGTAAAAATGAATTTGTGAAGCATAAAACTTTAGATTGCCTGGGAGATTTGTATTTATCAAATTATTTTATCAATGGTAAAATAACTTGTAATCAGGGAGGACATGAATTAACAGCATGCTTGATTAAAAAAATCTTTGAAAGTAGTAAAAATTATTCAATAATAGATTTTGCTACTATAGTTAAAGGCAATAAGGAAGTTTCTTCAAAGTTATTAAAAAAATTGCCAATTCAAGCAGTAGTTTAATTAGGCAAATTAGTATAAATTTTCATTTGTAGTTTATTATCATATGATTAAAATTTTTTTTTATAATACACTTATAATCTTCACAGTTATTTTTTTAAACTCGTGCAGTTCTAAGGAAGCTCAAAATATAAAAATTAAAAAGAAAGTTTCTTTGCCTGAATTGTATAGTTCGGCATATCAGGACTTTGAAATTGGAAAATACAGAGATGCTGTAAGAAAATTTGAAGAAGTTGAGAAAAATTATTCATATACTAATTGGGCACCAAAAGCGTTGCTAATTAAGGCTTATATTTATTATGACTCAAGCTCTTATTTAGATGCATTAGCCGCTCTTCAAAAATTTAAAAAATTTTATCCAGCAAACAAAGATATTGCATATGCTCATTACCTAACAGCAGTATGTCTTTACGAGCAGATTAACTTTATTTCACTTTCACAAGAAAATACAGTTTTAGCAATTAAAGAATTTAAAAAAATTACAGTTAAATATCCTGGCTCAAGCTACGCTATAGATGCTCGATTTAAAATAGATTTACTAAAAGATCAAATGGCAGGAAAGCAAATGTATCTAGCAAGATATTTTATTAAAAAAGAAAAATGGGCGCCGGCAATGCATAAGCTCAATATTATTTTAAAAGATTACCAAACTACAATCTATATAGAAGAAGCTCTACATAGACTTGTAGAAATAAATTACAAAATAGGAAATTTAGATTCAGCAAAAAAATATGCAATAATTTTAGGTTACAATTATAATAACAGTGATTGGTTTAAAAAATCTTACAATATTGTTGAGAATAAAAAAATTCCACTTAAAAATAAAAAACAAAAAAAGAGCTTGAAAGCAATGCTTAAAAAAATAATTCAGTTACAGTAATATTTATGAGCAAAGATGTTGAAGAATATAAAAAAAAATTAAAGTTATTAAATCAATATGATCAAAGTTATTACGAACACGATGCTCCAAAAGTATCAGATGCTAAATATGATGAAATTAAAACTAAATTATTAAAGTTTGAAAAAAACAATCCAAATTATACTTTTTTTAGTACTAAGGTGGGGTTTGCTCCATCATCGAAATTTTCAAAAGTTAAGCATACAGAGAAAATGCTTTCTTTGGGAAATGCATTTGATGTAGACAGTATTAATAATTTTTATAAAAAAATTAAAAATTATCTCAACTATGAATTAAGCCAAGACATTACTTTAATTGCCGAGCCTAAAATTGATGGAATTTCTGCTTCGCTGTTATATCGAGATGGAATTTTGGTTCAGGGTTTATCTAGGGGTGATGGTGAGTATGGAGAGGAAATAACAGAAAATCTAATGACCATTCCAGATATTCCAAAAAAAATTACCTATAGAAAATTTCCTAAACTAATGGAAATACGTGGAGAGGTGTACATAGGAAAAAAAGATTTTAAAAATATTGAAAATAACTTCGCTAATCCTAGAAATGCAGCAGGGGGATCTTTAAGACAAAAAGATTTTAAAAAAACTGCAGCCATTCCTTTGAAATTTTTCGCATATTCCACAATTCAATCAAATTACTCATACTTTCAATCTCAATATGAATTTTTGGAATTTTTGAAACATTCTAATTTTAAAACTAACCCTTTATCTAAAATTATTAAAAATATTAAAGAACTAGAAAAAAATTACAATGATCTTGAGCAATTAAGGTCAGGTCTAGATTATGATATTGATGGAATTGTTTATAAAATTAATGACCTTGAATTACAAAAAAGATTAGGAAACTTATCCAATAGTCCGAGATGGGCTATTGCTCACAAATTTTCTGCAGAAAAAGCCTTTACCAAAATCAATGATATTGAAATTCAAGTTGGAAGGACAGGGGCCTTGACTCCTGTAGCCAAAGTAGACCCCACCAATGTGGGAGGTGTTATGGTTTCTAATGCAACTTTGCATAATGAGGATGAGATTATTAGAAAAGATATACGAATTGGTGATACAGTTTGTATTCAAAGAGCGGGCGATGTTATTCCGCAGGTAGTCTACGTTGATTTATCCAAGCGAGAAAAGAAAACAGAAGCATATAATTTTCCTGCAAAATGTCCATGCGGCAACGATACAATCAAAGAGTATAACGAGATAAGCAAAAAAAAAGATGCAGTAAGAAGGTGTCCTGATATTGGTTACGAATGTTCTTACATGGCCAAAGAAAAACTAAAACATCTTATTTCCAAAGATGCTCTAAATATTGACGGTTTTGGAAAAAAAGTAGTAGATAATTTTTGGAATTTAAAATTAATTAAAGTCCCCTCAGATATTTTCAAACTAGACTATAAAGTTATTAAAGAATTAGAAGGTTGGGGAGAGCTATCATGCAACAACTTGATTAAATCAATAGAAAAAAGTAAAAAATTAAGCTTAGCAAAATTTATATATGCAATTGGAATTCGACATATAGGACAAGAGAATGCTAAAATTTTAGCTAGTTACTTTAAAAGTGTAACGAAATTTAAAAAACTATTTGATCCAAGTTTAATAAAAGCAGAGCTAAACAATCTTATAGAGATTGATGGAATAGGAGAAACACAAATTAAAGCTCTTGAAAGTTTTTTTTCTAATAAAAAAAACATAAAAGTAATTAGTGATTTAATTGACTGTTTACAAATAAGCAACTTTGAAAATATAACTTCAGGAATATTTACAAATAAAACTTTAATGTTCACAGGTAGTTTTTCTAAAATGAGTAGATCTGAGGCAAAGACTTTAGCTGAATCTCAAGGTGGCAAGGTGCTAGGTAGTATAAGTAAAAAACTAAACTATTTAGTAGTGGGAGACTCCAAGCCTACTAATAATAAAGTGCAAAAAGCAAAAGATCTCCAGGTAGAAATTATTTCTGAAAAGAAATGGTATGAGCTACTAAAGAGGTGAGCATATTTTTTTTAAAAAACTTAATTCTTTTAAGTTCAAAAAAGAATTAAGTTTTTCAAATACTTCTTTGTGATAACTATTTAAATACCCAATCTCTACTTTGGAAAGTAAATTTTTATTAATTAAATTTTTATCATATGGGACTAAAGTTAAATCTTCAAATAATAATTTTTTTTTTATTTCGTTAACATAAATCAAATTTTCAATTCTCATTCCAAACTGTCCTTCTAAGTAGTATCCTGGCTCATTAGACACAACTTGACCCACAGCAAATCTATCCATGCTCTTCTTAGATATAGATGGAGGATTTTCATGTACGTTGAGATAATAGCCAACACCATGACCGGTACTGTGCGGGTAATCCAATTCTATTTGCTTTAAGTATTTTCTAGCAGCTCGATCAAGCTGTGCACCAGTAGTATCATTTTTTAGTTTAAAATTTTTTAATGCCAGATGTCCTTTTAATACTCTCGTAAAAATATTTTTTTTATATAAGCTTGGTTTTCCAAAGGTAATTGTTCTTGTTACATCAGTAGTTCCCCACGAGTATTGCCCGCCAGTATCAAGAAGATAGGTTCCATTTCCTGTTAACGATAGCTTTGTTTTGCTGGTTGCATTATAATGAATAATTGCTGCATTCTTATTAAAACCTGAAATTGGTGGAAAGCTTGGTCCTAAATAAAAAGAATTTTCTTTTCTAAAATTTTCAAGCTGATTCTGAGAACTAATTTCATTTATTTTTTTTTTGTTTTTAAATTGATTTATCCAAAAAAATAACTTTACTAATGCTACTCCATCAAACATATGTGCAATTTTTAAATTTTGTATTTCAATTTTATTTTTTTTAGATTTGAGATAAAAAATAGGATCTTGAATAAATTTACATTTAATTTTGCTGGATTGTAAAAATTTGATTAATCCATAAGAAGTTATAGAAGGGTCAATCTTCACTGATAAAATTTTAGTTTTTATGAACCTTTTCTTCAATGATTTGATGTCAGAAAATTGAACATTTTTTTTGAAACTTTTAATTAATTTATTTCCTATTTTTTTTAAATTGCAAAAAACTGTAATTTTATTTTTTTGAATTAATGCAAATGCATTTAGAAGGGGTGAATAAAAAGAATCATTACCTCGAATATTTAAAAGCCAGCACACATTTTCATTAGAGGAAATAAAAAAAGAGTTCTTTTCATTTATATTTAGTAAGTTTTTAAGACTTTTAATTTTGTTTATGTGGCTTATGCCAGAATATTGATTTTCAAGGATGAAAGCATTTTTATAAACTTCTTTTTTTTTATCCTTCCAGACCTGATCAATTAAATTTTTTTCAATGGAAACTAAATTTATTTTTTCTTTTAGCAAATTTTTAATTACTTGAAATCTAAAAAGATTTGGATCATACCCTATTTTAACATTAGTATGATTTTTTTTAAGAAAGTTTAAGACATTTACTTTGCTTATATCTACAATGTTAAAAAGATGACCGCTCTCCTGCTTTGCCTGAAGAGTGTATCTTCCATCTACAAAAAGATAATTTTTTTTTTTGAAAATAAGAGCGGTTCCTGCAGACCCGGTAAAATTGCTAAGATATCTTAATCTGTCATTACCAGTTTTTATAAATTCATTAAAAAAACAATCATTTTTAGGAACTAGATAGGCATCAATATTTTTTTTGATCAATATTTTTTTAAGCTTATTCAGGTTATCCAAGTTATTCATCTTCAATTTTTTTTAAGTATTTATCAATTACTTTTTTCTCTCCAGTGTCTCTAAAATTTATTAATAATTTATGTCCATCTATATGAATAATTTTTCCATTTCCAAATGTTTGGTGATGAACGCTTTGTCCTATTTTAAAGTCTGTTAAATTATTAGTGTAGTTAATAGTTTTGGTTTTTTCCTTAGCTTTTGTATACCGATCCCAGCCAGGACTTTTGGGTGTTGTTGAAAAACCAGTATCTTGGCTAAATTCAAAATCTTGATGAGGGTCTTCTGCAATTTCATTTATATTTAAATATTTTTTATCTAACTCATCAATAAATCTAGAGGGCATAGACGGCATCCAGTCGTTATTATCATTTTTGTTACCAAAAAATTTCCTATTATTGGCAAAAGAAATGAACAATCTTTGCTTGGCCCTAGTTATTGCAACATAAGCCAACCTTCTTTCCTCTTGAACTGCTACATCTCCCTTTTCTTCAATAGACTTTTGATGTGGAAACATACCCTCTTCCCAACCTGGTAAGAAAATACATTCAAATTCTAGACCCTTTGCAGCATGAATCGTCATAAGGTTTATTTTTTCTCCATCCCACTCTTCATCGATAGCGGTTTGAAGTGAAATATTTTCTAAAAATTCTATGAGATTAGAATAGTTTTTCATAGAAGATCT